>Ga0172379_10005014_pt1 | contig 18883 bp, 16 predicted proteins | sample GrowelOW334metaG_FD_119756 | JGI IMG/M metagenome (GOLD analysis project Ga0172379, IMG submission 119756) | Groundwater microbial communities from an aquifer near a municipal landfill in Southern Ontario, Canada - Groundwater well OW334 metaG | ecosystem: Environmental > Aquatic > Deep...
AAGAGCGGCAAGCTCACCGTCCAGGGGAAAGGGACAGGTGAATTTGTGACTTTTGCGCTTGAACCGGAAATCCTGAAGGAGGCTCGGCTCGGTTATGAGGGGATAATCGGCAACCCGAATGCCGGTCCTGCGGAGATTGAGGAAAAATTTACTCCTCATGCCGGAGTTGATGAAAGCGGCAAAGGGGATTTTTTCGGACCGCTTGTCATTGCCGCCGTTTTTGTTGACGGGCAGACCAGGGACAAGTTGCTCAAGATAGGGGTAAAGGATTCAAAGAAGATTAAAAACGACGTGAAGATAAGCAAGCTTGCCGCCGAGATAAGAAAAATTGTTTCCGGCAGATTTGCGAATGTCGCAATAGGGCCGGATTCATATAACAGGCTTTACGGAAAAATAGGGAACCTCAACCGTCTCCTCGCCTGGGGACATGCCCGTGCCATCGAGAACATTGTCGAAAAGGTTCCGGATTGCAAATGGGTTCTTTCGGACAAGTTTGGAAATGAAAGGCTTATTAAAAACGCACTGATGAAAAAAGGCCGGAAAATCGAGCTCCGCCAGAAGACAAAGGCGGAAAGCGACATAGCCGTTGCCGCGGCTTCAATCCTCGCCAGGGATGAATTCGTCAGAAGAATCAGGGAGATTGGAGCCGGGATCGGGATCGTGTTGCCGAAGGGCGCGGGTGCAAATGTCGATGAGGCTGCGAAGAATATTGTTGAGAAGCTGGGACGGGACAGGCTCAGCTGTATCGCCAAGATGCATTTTAAGACCGCCGCTAAAGCGCTCGGTATCCCCTTTGCGGCTGAACCGTCAAAAGAGCCGGGGGAATTTACACTTTCGGACTGATTTTAACTTAAACTTTGTCTTCAGCGGTTGAATGATTAAGTGATTATGACTAAATTACGGGCTCTTTTTTTTACAATCGTAAAGGTTCCCTTGAAAATCGAAACTGAAATCAATTAATATGTAAGGAGTGGAAAATGAGTAAAATCCATGCGGATCATGTGTTTACTTCGGAATCAGTGTCAGAAGGCCATCCAGACAAGGTGTGCGATCAGATTTCAGACGCGGTTCTTGACGCCTGCCTTGAACAGGATCCTGAAAGCCGTGTTGCCTGCGAAACTCTTGTGACGACCGACCTGATTGTGATTTCCGGTGAAATCACGACAAAGGCCGAAGTCAACTGGGAGGCCGTTGCGCGCGGGGTTGTCAAGGAAATCGGATATACGGACAAGTCCGTTGGTTTCTCCGACGCGGACTGCAAGGTGTTCGTCTGCATACACAGCCAGTCCCCTGACATTTCGCAGGGTGTGACCGCTGGGCAGGGGTTGCACAAGGAGCAGGGCGCGGGAGATCAGGGAATGATGTTCGGCTATGCCTCAAGCGAGACGAAAGAGCTCATGCCCGCCCCGATTCTGTACTCGCATAGGATTGTCGAGGAACTGGCAAGGCTTCGCAAGACAAACCCGAAAAAATATTCTTTTCTCCGTCCGGACGCGAAAAGCCAGGTTTCCATCCGTTACAAAGAGGGGAAACCGGTCGGCGTTGAAACAATTGTCGTTTCGCACCAGCACACTCCCGACATGAAAATAAAACAGCTTGAAGATCTGGTGAAGGAAGTGGCGAAAAAAGTCATTCCGCCAACCCTTATGAAGGGGAATATCAAATACCACATCAACCCGACAGGAAGATTTGAAGTTGGCGGCCCCAACGGCGATACCGGACTTACAGGCCGTAAAATCATAGTGGACACCTATGGCGGCGTAGGTTCACATGGCGGTGGAGCCTTCTCGGGCAAGGATCCGAGCAAAGTGGATCGTTCCGCAGCCTACATGAGCCGCTACATTGCAAAGAACATCGTGGCATCCGGTCTCGCTGAGAAATGCGAAGTCCAGGTTGCATACGCCATCGGCGTTGCGGAACCGCTCAGCATCAATGTCGACACCTACGGCACCGGCGTTCTTGAGGACGACAGTGTGCTGGAGAAAATCATACGTGCCAATTTCGATCTGAAACCGGCAGGAATCATCAAGTCGCTCGGCCTCAAATTCCCGTCGAAAAACGGATGGTCGTACAGGAAGGCTGCCGCATACGGACATTTCGGCAGAAACATTTTCCCGTGGGAGGCGACCGATAAGGTTGACGCCCTCCAAAAGACTGCGGCAAAGCACATGAAATGCGCATGCTGCAGCTGCTAGATTCATTTTGCGGGAATCATTACGCTAGGTAACATCTTTTTTCCGTTGCGGGAAAAAGATATGTTTAACGCATGGATATGAGAGACTGAAGGCAATTTATGGCTAAGAGAAAAAGAAAAATCCTCGGTGTCGGTTCCCCGATGCTTGATGTCCTGGTAAATGTTCCGGATTCCTTTCTCTCCGAAATCGGAGCGCAGAAGGGCGGAATGGAGCTTGTGGATTCGGCGACCCTTGAAAAGATTCTTTCAAGGACAAAGTCCAGGCAGATATCTGCGCCCGGCGGTTCTTCTGCAAATACAGTCTTCGGTCTTACGGAACTCGGCATGGACACGGCGTTCCTCGGGAAAATAGGCAATGACAAGCAGGGACGCTTCTATATGGAGAGATATCAGGAGATGGGCGGCGACACCTCCCGTTTCAAGGTGAATGAAAAAGTTCCGACCGGACGCTGCCTGAGTCTGATAACCCCTGATTCCGAAAGGACAATGCGCACGGATCTCGGCGCCGCCGCCACCATGCTCATGGAGGAGATCTCGTCTGCGGATTTCGCAGACATAACCCATCTTCACGCCGAAGGATACATGCTTTTCAATAAAGACCTGATGATCCATGTGCTTGAACTTGCCAAGAAGAACTCATGCACCGTCAGTCTCGACCTTTCCTCTTTCGGAGTTGTGAATGCATCAATGGGGATACTCCCGGACATCCTCGGTAAATATGTGGATATAGTTTTCGCAAACGAAGACGAGGCGAAGGCCTTCTGCGGTGACGAGGATCCCGAGAAAGCCATAAAGGCGATTGGCGAATATTCGCAGGCCGTGGCTGTAAAGCTGGGTAAAAAAGGTTCCATAATAAGATGTCGCAGAAGTACTGTGAAGGTAAATGCGGATGTTGTCGAAGCGGTTGATACAACCGGTGCGGGCGACATGTGGCAGGCGGGATTCCTGTACGGATTCCTGCAGGGAATGCCGATTGAACTCTGCGGGAAATTCGGCTCCATCCTTGGCTCCGAAGTTGTCAAGGTGATCGGCGCTTCAATCCCCGAAGACAAATGGTGCGAAATCCGCAAAAGGATTGACTATCTCAGCGACATCAAGTAGTAGCACAGGCATTCTTGCCTTTATACCTTGGAGTATCCAGCCCGTTTAATGCCAAATATCGCTTTTATGGTATTGATTTTCAAACGACCAGCAATGCGACTGGCTTGTTTTTTGTCGTTATGAATTTCTAGTCTGGCCTGACCCCGTAGACAGCAATGACGCTCCCCTGGAATAATCTATCTCTGGAGCGGATGGAACCTAGCGGCGATACAGTCATGATACTTGTGTATAGTAAGGTGGTGTGGGGAAGCGGAGCTAATCACTCTCCTTTACCCGATTGGGACGCATATGAATTGCTATCCTCTTTCTTTCGCGACTATGGTTCACGGGGCCAATCTGCGTGAAAGATCATATCTTGGTGAATAGTAGTAGGGATTTGAGTTGGACATCAAACTTCTTATGAAGGCTTGCTCGTTGTTGCTGCATTTTTGCCACCATGATTCTGAGAAGTATGTGTTCTCGCAATGCGCAAAGAAGAACTGCGGTTCGGAGTTATTGCCCCTGTGGCAGCAATTTCGAGAGGGCCACCGACCTTTATGCGCAAGGATTCAAAAGCGCCGTAGTCATGTTGTAAGTACGCTGCATCCATTATGGTCTTGAGTCTTTTAGCGTCTTTATATCCTTTCTCGCAACCGGAGTTCTGAACTTCGAAGACCCGTTGTATCATTTGTTGCAGTTCAAGAGGTGTCCCGCGGTCAATCAACTCTCGTGTCATCGGATTGGCAAGAAGTATACTATGTTTTTGATATAACTCCCAGCATACAGCCCTGTATGCTATGAGGAAGATCTGTTCTTTTGACCCAGAAAAAGATTTGGACTCCAGTGGTGCGAACGTAATACTGTCATGCTTCGTGCAAAAAGCGTCGTTTTATAGACATTGGATGTTTATCTCTCTATATCAGAACCAACTGCCTTTTAAGCAGCTTTTCAAGCCATACGGGGGCGGATGACAGTCGCAACTCAAGCAGCTCCTTCGGTTCAATCTTATGCAATCCACCTCCGTAGGCGCGTCCTGCTTGCAATACCGACTCGCCGGGGATGGTATTTAATATATCGAGGAACTCCAGGATTTTCGACCTGTTGTGCCCCAGGAAATCCTTTAATTCATGTGTCGGATAAAGATTCAAAAACACATTTGTGACAACAGCTTTTGATAAGTTCGCAAAGAACCTTATCGGACATAAACGGCTGTCATTAGATCGGCCCATGTATGATGTTAGGAAAAGCGCCGGTTCCCTCTTTTCCTGGAAATACCAGACATCCCGTGATGCGCAGATATATTTAGTTGGCAGTCCTTTTGCAACACCCTCTTCCAGATAAGCCCAGAGGCCGGAGTATTTGCGTTTTACTTCATCTGGTGATGCAGTGCAGTCAAGAAGGTATCGGAATTCGTCCACCTTCGGCGTCCCATCGGGATTGGCTTCGATTACAGCTTCATGGACAAACCGTGGACTTGGCAGGATTGGCTTAAGGAAAGTCCTTGGTATCTCGTATTTCCGCGCGGTCTCCTCGGCGATGATGAAATAGTCATTTGCACCTGTGGCAATTCCCCTGCGGACGGTGACCATATCCTTTATTCTAATCTCGGTCGTATGTATGCCCGTAGGCGAAAAGTGCGACATTGTCCACTTACTCAAGCTACGCATTTGTGAAAGCGGTATCGTTTTACGTTCTTTGGGATTGATGTAGTCACCACCATAAGACATTTCGCATGAAGCTTCCCCTGATGGCTTGTTTTTTCGATATGTGACAATGCATGAGGAAACCAGTGCATCGTCGAATTGGACTTCGTCCGGATCAAAGTGATGTATTGACAAAAGCGAGACTCGGGTTGTCAGGTACTCCCGAAGCACGCTTCCGTAATTTACATAGAGTAATTCGGCAGGCAGGAGCCATGAAGCGACCGCTCCCTCGGCCAAAAGCGCATCAGCAATAAGCATGAAGTACACATACAGCCCTGACAGTCCACTAGGTTGTAAGCCGAGACGTTTTGCGATCAACGACTGAAGTCGGATTTTGAGATCAGGCTGGAGATGATGATGCCTGACGTAAGGTGGATTCGTGCATAACAGATTGAACTTGCCAAAATTGTCCGGATTGTCCGCAAAATCCAGGAAATCGCAGTGGAGAAGTTGGAGACCGAGAGGCGACCATATTGTTTTTGCAGTTTCACCATAGGCTGCGTCTATTTCGCATCCGACAGCAGCGGAAAACCGAGATTTGTCTGTATTATGCACCAGGGCGCTGAAGAAGACGCCTGTGCCAATTGATGGTTCGAGGAATGTCAGAGGCGAATTTTGAGGAAGATGTTTCAGTGATTGTGTTATCATCTGGCATGCAAGGGGAAATGGGGTGGAAAACTGCCCCAGTTTATTGCGTTCTTCTGCGCTTTTTAGCGAATCCGCCTTTTTTTGGGCGATGGATCTCTGCTCTTCTTGCAGATGATATTTCTCTACCGTGTAAGCTGGAGGGGGTTCACTTATTTGGACTTTTTTTTTATGCCCTGCTGATAGCAGTTTTGCAAAGTCACTTGTCCGGTGTTCCCATATCCAATCAATACCCTCTGCCGCTTCGTATCCAAGATAGCCAGGCTCAAAATACCCGCAGAGGAAGAGCATGAATTGAGTGGATCTACCGTATTTCTCCTTCAGTTGTCGAAACTTTTGCGCCTCTTCCTTCCGTCGCTTGTTGGTATTGGTTGCGTCTCCAGCTGATTTCGCCTCGATCAGGAGCGGCATATCGTTTTCTTTTGATGACAGCGGCTTTATCACACAATCGATAGGTATTTCAACTTCTGTTTTTCGTTTACCTGCGGGAAGAGAAAGACGAAACGTGAATGTGCCGACCGGCATTGCTTTTGGGTCTCTGGCAGCTTCGGTGGTGATCTCCCTATAACCATTCCTATTGAGCCATTGCCTAAGAGTTGCCAATTGGCGTTTCTCCTGAGCATTTCTGATAATAGGATCGGAGGATGCTCCACACATTCTATCCGCAATTACTGTTGCGGCTCTGTCAATCTCTTGTTTAGACGGCTTTTTCCCCGTTGAAATCCAGGGAATCAAATCGCCATCTATCAATTCTGTCAATACATCACAAAGTTTCTGTAGATTCTCTTGGAGTTCAGCTGATGACATGCGCTTCGGAAGACGGGGCGGCTCATCTTCCTTCCCTTCCATTGCATTTATCATGGACTTTCCAACATATGCCAACCCCATGAGTCGATCACGCGCCAATGGCGGAGCGGTCACCATTCTGAGAATAGGAAGCAGTCCTGGAGAGGAATGAAGAATATCAGGAACAATCTGTGTGAGATTATCTGTTTTGATGAATGCGTCAAGGACCAAAGATGTGGTTGTGCCCCTCTGTGTTCTGTAAGTCTCTGGTGCAAAACGAATAAACCAGTTGTTGTAGAAGTCAATAGAACGTTCGACATCGGCCTTCCACAAATGTGTTTTATCTGAATTGATTGGCATTCGAATATCCTGAACAAGTTATTGGATTGTTTTCTGTTTAACATTCAACTAGGGATTGAAACTATTATGATTTTTACGGTTTTTCAAGGGAAAAACACGCTTTCCTGTGGATTTCCACTTTTTTAAATAAAAAGAGTTCTCAAATCCGGTTTATCCAGTTATCCTGTCGAAAATCCAAATTCTTCATTTTATCTTCTTGGGCTTGCAGAGATGTTTTTCCTTTTTTGAAACGGCTCCGCATTTCTTGCAGATGAAATTGCCCTTCTTATCCTTTGCTTCAGATTTCCCCTTGAGGCACATTTTGTTACCTTCCCCTTTTTATTTTATGCATCTAATATAACTTATCAGTTTATGATTTACCCTTAACGAACAATGTTTTAAACGGGAAGAATCTGAAACAGAGAATTGCCTGGACACTCGTGTCGAGGTAATTCTTTCAGAGGCATAAGATGGGCGATAAGGTCATTACAGTCGAAAATGTCAGCAAAAGGTACGGAAGCATCCATGCCGTGGACGGGCTTTCCTTTGAGGTTTCAGCTTCAACCTGTTTTGCCCTGCTCGGTCCAAACGGCGCGGGCAAGACGACCATGATGAAGATGATTTACGGAAAGGCTGAACGGGATTCAGCGTCTTCCGGGAAAATAAATGTTTTCGGTTTCGACCCGGCAAATGACGAACTTTCCATAAAATACCTTTCAGGGGTTGTGCCCCAGGACAATAACCTTGACGAGGAACTGAACGTTGAGGAGAACCTGAAAGTCTATTCCCGTTTCTATGACATCACCGGAAGAAAGGCGCAGGACAGGATAACCTTCCTGCTTGATTTCCTGGAGCTTTCAGAAAGGAAAAAGGCCGCCATCAGGGAACTTTCCGGCGGTATGAAGAGAAGACTCGTTATTGCGCGGGCGTTGATTAACGAACCCAGGCTTCTCATTCTGGATGAGCCGACGACCGGGTTGGATCCGCAGGTGAGGCATGTGATCTGGGAGAAACTCAGACATCTGAAACAGGGCGGGACAACTCTTCTTCTGACCACGCATTACATGGAGGAGGCATCCCAGCTCTGTGATTCTGTGCTGATTATGAACAAAGGGGCAAGGGTGATTGAGGGGCATCCGTCCGATCTCCTGAAAAATATTGAAAAGTATGTCATCGAAATACCAAACGGGAAAATGCCGGACGGCATTCGCGGCTCCATTGACAGCACTGGAATCAGGATTGATGAGACCATGGAGATGACAAGGCTTTTTTCCAATGACATGGACAAGTTGAAGCTTATTGCCGACATGCTGGATCGGAAGGAGTATTATATGAGGCAGTCCAACCTCGAGGACATATTCCTGAAAACAACCGGAAGAAAATTGAACGAGCAGCAATAAACAACCGGACGGTTTTTTATAAACTGAGAATATTGAATAATGAAGAAAACTCCAACATATCCGCCGCTTTACAAGAGGCTCTGCGGGGTCTGGCGCAGGCATTTCGCTGTTTACACCAAGAATCTCTACAGCAACGCCTTTCCCCCGTTCATGGAGCCTCTTATTTTTCTTGCCGCCGTGGGGCTTGGGATCGGAAAATTCATTGCAGGCACAGTTGAGGGATTTCAATATCTTGAATTTCTGGCAACGGGACTGCTGATGACTTCCGCCATGTATACAAGCGCTTTCGAATGCAGTTACGGGACTTTCATAAGGCTTGAATTCGACAAGGTTTATGACGGCATGCTTGCCGCCCCCGTCACTGCGGAGAACCTGATAACAGGAGAAATCATCTGGGCCGGAACCAAGGGGCTTTTCTTTTCCTTCGCAGTCCTTGCCGTCATGGCCGCGTTCGGAATCATAACTTCTCCGTACTCCGCCTTTACGCCGATCATCGGATTTGCAACCGGAATCATGTTTGCCGTACTTTCGCTTCTGGTGACATCATACGTCAAAAACATCAATCATTTCAATTTTTATTTTACAGGTCTTCTTTCACCGATGTTTTTCTTTTCAGGCGTGATTTTTTCAGTCGGAGACCTTCCGCAGTCCCTGAGAGCTGTTTCGGAGGCGCTGCCGCTGACGCACACAGTCAGAATCGTCAGAATGTGCTGCGCAGGGAAAATGTCTCCGATAATCATGTGGGATTTCGCGTATATCGCAATCTTTACGGTCATTGTCGGATGGCTTGCAATGCATCGTCTAAGGAAAAGACTTGTCAATTGATCCGGGATTTATAAAATGGAATCTCAGAAATTCACATATAAACAAGCAGGGGATTTAGTCATGGAAAACAAAAAATTGGTTTTGAGGGAGCCGGAAGCGTTGTTCAATGATTTCACCAAGGAGGATCCTTGGCGGATATTCAGGATAATGGCGGAATTCGTCGAATCATTTGAGACGATGAGTTCGCAGGGGCCGCTTGTAACCGTTTTCGGTTCCGCACGCACCAAGCCGGGACACAAGGATTACCTGGAGGCCGAAAAAATGGGTCGTCTTCTGGTTGAAAACGGATACGGTGTGCTCACCGGAGGTGGGCCTGGAATCATGGAGGCGACCAACAGGGGTGCGCATTCCGCAGGCGGGATATCCGTAGGACTCAACATAAAACTCCCCATGGAGCAGGATGCCAACCCGTACCTGACATCAGAGGTTGATTTCCGGTATTTCTTCATAAGAAAAGTGAATTTCCTGAAATATGCCCTGGGCGTAGTCGCGTTTCCCGGCGGATTCGGAACTCTTGATGAAATGATGGAAACCCTGACTCTGATTCAGACCAACAAGATCAACAGAATTCCGCTTGTGATCGTCGGCAAGAAATTCTGGACGCCGCTTATTGAATGGTTTGAGACCTCGCTCGTTGATGAGAATAAAATAAGTTCATCCGACTTGCGGTATTTCAAGCTGGTTGATTCATCTGAAGAGGCGATGAACCATATCCTTGAGATTCACAAGAGAGAGGGACTGGTTCATACGGTGAAGAAGTAGAGCCGCGGAATATCCAACGTCCAAGTGTGTGGAATAGCACTTTGACATCATCTTTGACGCTGTTGGGCTCTTGCACGCAGATCCTTGCGATATTGGGCGGCTTTCGCCCTGTCGGCGGGATCTGTTGTTTCAATCCTTTTTTTTACGGCTTTGGCTGACGGCCCCTGCCATCTGCCGCCCGTATTTCCCTGAACGGGAGCTCCTCCGGGTACTCCTCCACCCTGCTGCCCAACCGAGGCATTGGGGGGACGGTTAGCGCGTCTCTCCGCCATTTTATCAAGTTCGTTGTCGAGAAACGCATCGCGCTTTTCCCGGGGAAGTGCAAAGTATTCCTTCGCCTTTTTATTCATGGCGATTTCAAACATGGGCCTCATGTTATCCCGCAGATTTTTCCTTTCATCGTCAGTCATGCTTCTTGAGGAGTAGAATATTTCCCTGGCTTTGTCCTGGCTGGCAAGATTTTCAAGGTATCTGTTTTTAAGCTCTTGCGGCAGTTTTGAAAACTTTTCCGAGGCCATCATCTTCGCAATGTCCTCCGTCTTCTGTTTGCCGGGATCCGGAAGATCGGGGCTGCGAAAATACTTGTAACAGGCGAATGATGCAGTGACGGCAATAAGTACGGCAACGGCGGCGATCACATATTTCCTGTTCATTGACAGTGCTCCTTTTTTAGGTGTTCCCTTTATTCCAAATCTCCAACGTGCCAGTCGGCAAGTATATAGTTCATGGCGCCCGGTGAAGAGGGGTTGCCGTGAAAACATCTATAATCATGCATGACAGGAACCGATGAAGGCTTGCTCCTCTTGTCTATGCTTCTGCCGCCCAGGTTTGTCATATACTCGTAGCTGGAACCTTCAGACTGGAAATAGCTGGAGCCCGCAACTTGGAAATATTTTTTCCCATCGTCGTTCGGACATTCGAACACAGCCTTGTTTTCTATTTCCTGATCCAGGACATCCACTATTCTCGGATCGGCGTTGAGGCTCAGCGAAGGCACGTCGGCGGCAGTGGGCATAATGTCTTTTGATGTTAACAGATATCCCTGGAACGCCAGGGATATCTGCCGGAGATTATTTATGCACTTTGCGCTGTTCGCCTTTTGTTTCACCTTATACAGGGCAGGCGCGGTAATGCCTATGAGCAGGCCGATTATGGCTGTTACAACCAGGAGCTCGATGAGTGTGAAAAATCTTGCTGTCCTGTCATGCATTTGTTCATGTCACTTTAAATTGTTTCCGTTTGGAGGGAAACGCTTAAACAGCAACTTTATTGTTCAGGACTGCCATATTTCTGTTTCATCCGATTGTGGATGGAACAAAAATATTCGGTTTAAGGTTTGAGAAAGTCATGCAGGGATGATAGGTTACCCGCCCATTTTCAATTGGCGGTTAACTTTTCAGCCCGCCGGTTAATAAATCATTGAATCACTAAATCTGAAAATCACTAAATAATAAAGGGGTCGGAAATGGATTACAAGGTAAAAGACATCTCGCTTGCCGCACTTGGAAGAAAGAAAATTGAAATTGCCGAGCATGAAATGCCCGGGCTTATGGCCACACGCGAAAAATACGCCAGGAAAAAGCCTCTGAAGGGCAAGCGCGTCATGGGCAGTCTTCACATGACAATCGAAACCGCCGTTCTTATCGAGACTCTGGTGAAGCTCGGCGCGGATGTCAGATGGTGTTCGTGCAATATCTTCTCGACTCAGGACGAGGCCGCAGCCGCAATCGCGGAAGCCGGTATCCCCGTCTACGCATGGAAAGGCGAAACTCTCGAGGAATACTGGTGGTGTACCGAAAAAGCCTTGAATTTTCCGGGCGGAAAGGGGCCGAACCTGATTGTTGACGACGGCGGTGATTCAACCCTTATGATCCACAGGGGCTATGAAGCTGAAAAGAATCCCAGGATCCTTGATGCCAAAACCCACGGCGAGGACGAAAAACAGCTCAATCTCATCCTCAAGAAGATTCTCAGGGAAGAACCGAAAAGATGGCATAATGTCGTCAGGGAATGGGAGGGTGTTTCCGAAGAGACGACCACCGGAGTTCACCGCCTCTACCAGATGTTCGAGCAGGGGAAGCTTCTGGTTCCCGCAATAAATGTGAATGACTCCGTGACGAAATCCAAGTTCGACAATCTCTACGGATGCCGCGAATCTCTTGCCGACGGAATCAAACGCGCAACGGATGTCATGATTGCCGGAAAAGTCTGCTGTGTCTGCGGATACGGGGATGTCGGGAAAGGTTCAGCCGAGTCAATGGGCAATTTCGGCGCAAGGGTTATCGTAACCGAAATAGACCCGATCTGCGCGCTTCAGGCCGCCATGGCGGGATATCAGGTCGCTCCGGTCGAAGACGCACTTCCGGTTGCCGATATTTATGTCACCACGACAGGCAATAAGGACATACTCACACTTGAACACATGAAGGAGATGAAGGATCAGGCAATCGTCTGCAACATCGGACATTTCGACAATGAGATCCAGATGGACAAGCTTGAGAAATGCCCCGGCGTGAAGAAGATTAACATCAAGCCCCAGGTTGACAAATATGTGTTTCCGGACGGGCACTGCATTTACATCCTTGCCGAAGGCCGTCTTGTGAACCTCGGTTGCGCCACGGGCCATCCTAGCTTTGTGATGAGCAATTCGTTCACAAACCAGACGCTTGCCCAGATTGAGCTTGCCACAAACAAAAGCCTCAAGCCCGGTGTCACCCGTCTGCCCAAGAAGCTTGACGAGGAAGTCGCACGCCTTCACCTTGAAAAGATTGGGGTGAAACTTACCAGGCTTTCAAAAGAGCAGGCCGCATATATCGGAGTTCCCGTGGAGGGGCCGTACAAGCCCGAACATTACAGATATTAAGGGTTGGCTCCGCCCTCAATACAAATTCGAAATCCGAATATCGAAATCCGAAACAATAAAACATGAAATTCAAATGTTTAAAATTTTAGAACTTCGAATTTCGGATTTGTTTCAAGTTTCGAGCTTCGAATTTCGGATTTTTAGATTTTCATTTGTAATGATGTTGGAATAATGAAAAAGAAAATAGTTATCCTGGGATCCACAGGTTCCATCGGCAGAAATGCCGTACATGTTGTAAAACATCTCGCAGGTGAATTCGAAGTTGTCGGACTGGCCGCACGTGGAAATATTGAGATGCTTGCGCGGCAGGCGCGGGAGCTTAAATGCAGGCATGTCGCACTTGCCGACACCTCCCGTTTGGACGAACTCGGGAAAATCCTGCCCGCAAACTGCAGAATCCACGGCGGGCGGAACGGAATACTTGAAATCGCCACTTTGCCCGAAGCGGATCTTGTTCTCTGCGCAATTGTGGGAACAGGCGGCCTTGTTCCCGTCCTTGAGGCTGTAAAGGCGGGTAAGGATATTGCAATCGCAAGCAAGGAAGTCCTTGTCATGGCTGGCGAGCTTGTCATGAAGGAGGTTTCAAAACGTAAAGTGAAATTCCTTCCGGTTGACAGCGAGCACAGCGCAATTTTCCAGTGTCTTGAGGGGAAGCGGGAAGCTGATGTGTCAAAGATAATCCTGACCGCCAGCGGCGGCCCGTTCCGGGGGGGGAAGCTCTGCGAAATTCGCAGGGCCACATATGAGTCCGCGCTTGCCCATCCGGTCTGGGAGATGGGGCCGAAGGTTTCAATTGATTCGGCGACACTCATGAACAAGGCGCTTGAAATAATCGAGGCGAGATGGCTTTTCAACGTTCCGGCGGAAAACATAGATGTCGTCATACATCCCCAGTCGGTAATCCATTCCATGGTTGAATTCATAGACGGGACGGTGCTTGCCCAGATGAGCACTCCGGACATGCGTTTCCCAATACAGTACGCCCTGACTTATCCCGTGAAGCATCGCGGGCTTCTCAAACCTCTTGATTTTGCGAAACTCGCAGGACTTACTTTTGAAAGGCCTGACAGGAGGACCTTCCCGTCGCTTGATTTTGCCTACGAGGCGTTGAAGTGCGGAGGCACTGTTCCGGCGGTGATGAATGCGGCGAACGAGATCGCCGTCGAACGGTTCAGGAAATCTGAAATACGATTCACTGACATATGGGCAATCATTGAAAAGGTGATGTCTTCACATAAAAAACTTGATCGTCCGTCACTTGATGCTATTCTATCAGCCGATAAATGGGCGAGGGCCGCCGCCGCTTCCGTTAAAATAAGGAAACGGTGAACTGGGTTACCTGCAAGCTAAGCTCGAAATTCGAAGCACGAAATCCGAAACTGTCGGATTGGAAAAGCCATGTTTTTTTGTGTTTTGAATTTGTTTCGAGTTTCGGATTTCGATATTCGGATTTTTTATCAGCCAAGACATATAACTGTAATTAAAGACAATAAACCGGGGAATCAATTCATGATTGGAGCAATATTCATATACGCATGTGTCGCAATTTTCGTGGTGTTTTTTTTCGGACTGTGTATTTTCGTCCATGAACTCGGACATTTCCTGGCTGCGAAATGGCGCGGACTGCATGTGGTCGCCTTTTCAATAGGATTCAAAAAAATATGGGGTTATAAATACAAGGGTGTTGATTACAGGATCGGCTGCATTCCCGTCGGCGGATATGTGGATCTTCCCCAGATTGATTCTACCGGCCCGGCAAAGGATGAGGATGGAAATGTTCTTCCTCCGGTAAAACCGGTTGACAGGATTATAACCGCTTTTGCAGGACCTCTCTTCAATATTCTCTTCGGTCTCTTCCTTGGCACTTTCCTCTGGATACACGGTATTCCGCAGGACACGCCGAAACTCAAGTCTTTTGAAGTTGCGTTTGTTGCCGAGGACAGTCCTGAATTCGGGGCGGGATTGAGGAAGGGCGATTTTGTCCAGACGCTCAACGGAAGCCGTTTCTATGGCACATGGAATGATTTCGTAAGGAAAATATTGTTCACGGTCGGTGATGTCGAACTTGGGGTTAAACGCGGCAGTGAGAACCTTACCGTGAAGTATCTTCCGAAGGCGAACAGGAATGTGATGCCAGAAGAAGGGCTTGCATATCCTTACTTTTTCCCAAAGATACCGGTTATTGTGGTGCCTCTGCCGGGTTCGCCTGCGGAAAAGGCGGGACTTAAAAAAGATGATGTCGTCCTGAAAGTCAACGCCGTTGAAATAAGCGGACATGATGAGTTCTTCGATAAAATAAACGAGTCTGCAGGCAAACCTCTGGTTTTGACGGTGAACCGTCAGGGGAAGATTTTTGATGTGGGCGATATTGCCGCCGTGGAGGAACCGTCCGCCGCTTTTTACAGGATTGGCGTAAGGTATGATTCCAAACTTCCCGTATTGATCAGCGAAGTCGTACCCGGCTCGGCCGCCGACAAGGGAGGGATCTGTAAGAATGATGTCATCCAGAAGATCAACGGAAAAGTCCTGACAACTCCCGAAACTTTCTTCAATCAGATCCAGCAGAGCAGGGGGTCTGAAATGGAGTTTTCCGTCTTGCGTGGAGAGCAGGTGCTGAGCATCAGGTTTGCTCCCGGGCTTGTAAGGAATTACACCATCGGCGTGCAGCAGGTTTTCTACAGCCATCCGAATCCGTTCCAGCAGTTTGCCGACGTGATTGACATGACTTATAAATCACTGCGGGGAATGGTCTCCAGGAAGAGTACGATTAAACCCCGCCACATGAGCGGCCCCCTGGGCATAGTCAGCGTAATCGGAAAAGCTGTTTACCGTGGCAATATTGTTCAGGCGCTTAACCTGATTGTGATGATCACTTTCAGTTTGGCATTGATAAATCTCTTTCCCCTGCCGGTTCTCGACGGAGGACATATTGTTCTTTCAGCAATCGAGGGCATAAGGGGGAAGCCGTTGCCGGAAGCGCTGGTAAAGCCAATATTCATGATCTGCGCGGTACTGCTTATCGGCCTCATGGTGTTTGTGACATTCTACGACATAATCCGGACTTTGCCGTCCCCGGCAAAGATGCCTGCGCCTGTCAAGAAGGAATTGAAAACCGGACAGGGTGAGACGAAACCCTGAAAAGGCAATTTTCATCGGATATGCTTTTTCATACGGTAAATCCCTTCCGCGAATTTATCCGTATGAAAAAACTCATTATGGTGAAGACAGCCTATTCAAGATAGCAGAACAGGAAACGCGTATCGCCTAATGTGACAATGTCTCCCGGATGAAGCATCCTTTTGGCTATCTTCTCGCCGTTTACCAATGTCCCATTTGTGCTGTGGCAGTCGAAAAGAAGCGCTGAACGCTCATAAATTATCAGCTGCGCGTGCTTTCTTGAAATATCTTTGGAATTAATTTGGATTTCGGAGTGTGAATCCCTGCCGATATTAAGCGCCTTTCCGGCTGGAGGAAGGGGAAAGCTGCTTTTTTCATCAGAGGACTCGTTGATGCATAGGAGGGAGAGTTGCTCGGGTTTGTGTTCAGGGGAAAAATTGAAATCATGTTTCGAGATCGAGGTATCCTGCTCGACATGGAACTCCGCGGCATATTTCCCAATCAGAATTTTGCTTTCATCAAATAGCGGGACAGGCGTTTCCGCGCTGACACCGTCCACTGTTACCGGATTTTCGGGCGAGCCTGAAATCGCCTTTAGGAAACAGCAGTTCTTATGAAAGAAAATAAAAGCGCTGGCTGTTTCATTATGCAGCCGGTGATCGCAGAATTCATTGGATCCGATAACGCAGGGTTTTTCTTTTTTGAAGATGGCTCCGGACGATGCCTTTGGAACGACAAGGGAAAACTCATCTCTGCCTGGATTGCCCTCGGATTTCTGTTTTACCTCGGAGATGCCGCCAAGCAGAAACACAAACGGGACGCTGTCAATGAAAATGACATGTTTGTCATGTGTCCTGAATACCGCCTGATGCTTCGGGATGCCGTTGACTGTCATGAAACTTGTGTTGCTTGCTTCAAAGGCATACCATTCTGAGCCTATCTTCTGGAACACTATTTCCAGCCCCTTTGCGTTCGGTATGCCGATTGGAATATCCGAGTTGTGTGTGTCTTCGGTAATGTTTAATCTGTCCTTGCTTGTCGGAAAATCTTTTCTATGCCAGTTGGAGCCGATGGGATAGAAGCATGTGAGTACGGGCTGTTTTGGCGTAACAGGGATGGATGGATGCTGGCTTGGAATCTGTGTGATTGCGCCGACATTAGGATTACCCTGCATATTTGACATGTAATTTACTCCGTTGTGACATTGCCAATATAAAACCGTCTATTGTAATTTATTTGAAAAGAATGTAAAATCAAACAGTTGCAGTCAGTTTGTTGTATTCATGTTTTTAGCGCATCATGTTTTTCAGTTCCGCCATTTTGGCCGCAATGTTTCCATTCGCGGTTATTTCGGTTACCATTGCAATTTTACGCGCTCCCGCAGAAAGAAGTTCCGGTATATGCCTGGACTTGATCCCACCCATCACCGTAAAAGGTATATGGAGCAGGGGGGCGAGCTCCATGATGATTTCAACGCCCAGAGGCGCTGTTGCCAGAGACTTTGTCTGCGTATTGAAAATCGGGCCTATGTTGATATAGTCGGCACCATTTGCCTGCGCTTCTATAGCCTCTTCCCTTGAATGGGTGGAAATTCCGAATATCAGCTCCGGCGCCGCCTTCCTGGCTTCTTCAAGAGGTAGGTCTTCCTGTCCGAGATGAACGCCGTCGGCACCGGACTCAAGGGCGATATCCACAAGATCATTGATTATCAGAAGCATTCCGTACCTGTCGCAGATTTTGCGAAATTCGCATGCAAGGAGCCCAAGTGCTTTTCTATTGATGTTTTTTTCCCGGAGCTGGACTATCCTGGCATCGCCGGCGGCGATCTGCTCCAGGACGTATGTCGGGCTTCTGCCCGCACAGAACCCGGAGGAGATTACAGGGTATATGTCTACTTTATCGAATGCGGCAAGTCTTTGTTTCTTTGTTTTCATGGTTTTCTCTTGTTTCAGGTAGGGCGCGTTCTCCTCAACGCGCCGTTCAATTCCGGACGCCTGCGGAGAGGCGTCCCTACCTTTGGAATTCATGCGGGTCAATCGGCTTCAAATTGAAATCCGGTTTCCATTTGGGCGATTGTGAATAAAAGGCGTTCGGATTGTCGAACAGGATTGATGAAACGGTTTTTTCGGGATGTCCGTCCTTCTTCATGAAATCACAGGCTTTTACCAGGCTCAGCGGATCGGATATACCCCAGTCGGCCGAGCCGTTGATTATCATTCTTTCGCTGCCGAAATCCCTTACTATTTTAGAAACGCGTTCCGGACTCAGTTTTGAAATCGGATAAACTGTCATTCCGGTGTAGCATCCGGTTTCCCTGGCGAAAGGCATGGATTCTTCCGTATTGTGGTCTATTTCGACAAGCGCTTCCGGTATCTTTTCGTTTTTAATGACATCAATTGTCCGCTTGACGGCTTTGACTTTCTCGAAATGGGCGAGATGGACTATGACTGGCATCATCCTCTTGTGGGCGATGCTGAGCTGTTTTGCGAAGATTTCCTCTTCCTTCTTGTTTATATTGTTGAATCCGATCTCGCCGAGCGCGACACAGCGGGGATGATTAAGATATTCGTCCATTCCGGCTATGACTTCATAGGCGAGGGCAGTATTCTCGGCCTCCTTCGGGTTGACGGATATGGCGGCGAAATGATCAATGCCGAATCTTTTCGACCTTACGGTTTCAAAATCAAGGATCAGGCTGAAGTAGTCGAAGAAGGTTCCGGCATATCTCCTGTTTGTCCCAAGCCAGAAGGAAGGTTCTACACAGACCCTGATTCCGGCATCATACATCCGCTGATAGTCGTCAGTAGTTCTGGAGTACATGTGAATGTGAGGTTCGATGATAATCATATTATTCCCGACTGTGTCCACCGTAACGACGCGGATTGCCAATTCCAACTTCCGATTCAGAAATTACCTCACAAGACGGCGAGCCGCAACTGAAAAATTGCAGTTTGGTGTTTAAAAGTTGATTTTTTGAAAAATGTTGCTTCATCCCTTACGTATGTACCATACGCGCGGGACTCGCGCCTCAAATCCAAACACCTGTATTTTCCGCCAAATGCCATATTTATTTCTTTACGACTCCTAAGCGTTAAGTTTGGTATTGCGGATGCATTATCCTTTTCCCGTCGAATCCAGCACCTGCCTGGCCAGCACCGCGTGCGGGCCG
>Ga0172379_10005015_pt1 | contig 18878 bp, 18 predicted proteins | sample GrowelOW334metaG_FD_119756 | JGI IMG/M metagenome (GOLD analysis project Ga0172379, IMG submission 119756) | Groundwater microbial communities from an aquifer near a municipal landfill in Southern Ontario, Canada - Groundwater well OW334 metaG | ecosystem: Environmental > Aquatic > Deep...
GATGTTGCGTTACGAGAACCGAATTACCGGCGATAAAAATTTTCTTGTTGATACGCAGATCAGAAAAACATTCGCCAATATTGATGCATTTGTAAAAGCGACAAATCTTTTTAATAAATCGTATAAAGATTTTAACGGCGTTTTTCTTCCGGGAAGATGGTTGTTTGCGGGAGTGAGAGCAAGCATTCAATACTAATATGAACATTAATAATTATTGAAAACTATGTGGTTTCAAAAAGAAATAAAACTTCAGCAAAAGAAAAGAGGATTTCATTTAGTTACGAATGAAATCCTTAAACAAATTCCGGAGATAAAGAAAATTTCTATTGGATTGATGCATGTTTTTATTCAACATACTTCCGCTTCTCTAACCTTAAATGAAAATGCAGATCCCGATGTTCGGATTGATATGGAAACTCACTTCAGTAAAATTGCCCCGGAGAATGCACCACACTACATCCATACAACTGAAGGTTCAGATGATATGCCGGCACATATCAAAGCGTCCTTGCTTGGCTCGTCGATTACAATACCCATTACAAACGGAAGACTAAATCTTGGAACCTGGCAAGGTATTTATCTTTGTGAACATCGTAATTATGGTGGAGCGAGAAACCTTGTGATAACGATTAACGGAGAAAGCCTGGAGTGAACTAGAAATATTTGTAACTGATAAAATCATTTCTCATGGAGATTTCATTACGTTTATAAAAATTAAATCTTTCCGCACTTGTAACTTTCCTCAATCTCATTTGTCTATTTAAAAGCCGAATGAATGAAATTAATATAACATACGACGAATTATCCTTGCCGAAACTTTATGAAAAGTTTTCGTCTGATGTTTTCAAGTATTCCTTCAGTATCCTGAAACATTATGAAGAAGCACAAGATGCCGTTCAAGAAGTATTTGTAAAATATGCAGAGAGTGAACATTCATTTAAAAAAGAATGCAGCTCCAAAACCTGGTTATTAATTATTGCACGCAGTTATTGTTACAATAAAATCAAAAGCAAAAATTTTAATAATGAACGAATAGATGATTCGTTTGTGCAAGGTTACACCATTGATTTTGAAACTAAAATGGACATTAAAGACGCTTTACTGCAACTTTCCGAAGAACATAACGAACTGATTCATTTGAAAGAGTATTCCGGTTATTCTTACAAGGAGATTTCGGAGATCACTAAACTTTCGGTTGAGAATGTGAAAATAAAATTATTCCGGGCAAGGCAGCAATTAAAGAAATATTTAAAAGATGAGTGATGAAAATGAAACACTATGAGTTTGAAATAAGTCAATTTTTAGACAATGAATTACCAGCTGATGAGCAGAAAAAACTTTTTATGCACCTTTCTAAATGCAGTGAATGTGCCGAAGTGTTATCCGATTTTATGAAAATGAAAAAGGATGTAAAATCTGTTTATAACGATATGAATGTGGAGTTAAAGGATTCTTCTGCTTTAATGAATTTATTAGAGCCTCCAACAAAGAAACGAAATAGCTACAAAACAATGTTCTACTTTACCGCCGTGGCTTCGCTAATGCTTGGATTCTTTCTTATTCTTTTAGAAGGGAATCAATCTTCTTTAAAAAATCAATATTTACAATTACAAAAGGAAAGTCTTAAACTTCAGAATGAATACGCAGTTGTACTAAATGAAAAAAGACAGCTAACGGAAGTAAACAAAACTTATTTTGATAAAATGAATTTGCTAAAGACAACATCATATAGATTACCAACAACTCATTTCCCAAAAACATCGGTTATAAATGGAAGTTATAAAGCAATAACCTCAATCAATAAAAAAAGAATTCCTTCCGGAGGAATGCCGGTTGCGTTTGCAAAAATAACTAAAGAGGATTTTCTTATTCCTCAAATTATAGGGAATTAAAATGAAGAATAAATTCTTGCTTCTTTCTTTTTGGTTTTTGATACATGTAATTCTTTGTGCGCAGAATGATGAACTTCTCTTAGAAACAAAAATCAGTATTGCCAACAAAAACAGCTCACAAACTTTTATCCTTAACGTTTCAAAAAATATACAAGAGGCAATAGAGGGATACTTTTATCTGCCTTCTGAAGGGAATGCACTTAGTGGTGAAATTATTCCCGGCGGATTTTCTTTTCTGAATGACAAAATATTTGGTGACCCCATTTCTCTTTTTGCCGATAAATGGGTCAAAAATAAATTCCCGATGCAAGACATAGCGCCCATTACAAATCGTATGAATGTTGGTAAAGTATTTTCATTTCAAATTACACCAAAACAAATTGATGAAACCGGCGATTCGATGTATCTATTCTTGAAATATTGTATTTACGATTTGATCAAACAGAAAGTAACTGATTTGAGTTTTGATTATAAACTCCAATTGTTTTATAAGTTTGTCGCAGTGCCGTTTAACCGCAAAATCAGTTTTGATTTTATCAACGCGCATTTTAAAGATCACACAATTTCATTTCAGTTTTTGAAGAAGAAGCAGTCCGATGTAATAGCAAATTTAAAAGGTAATGAAATTATTGCTGATGAACTGATGAACTCAGTAGATCAATCCCGGATCGTTGATGACAAGTTAAATATTGGAATAGAATTCCTCAGAAAAGATATAGATGCTTCAATAAATGGATACGATTCTTTTGACTCCGAATTTTTATTGAAAGTACAGCAAGATCAACTTGGCGAAACGAAAATAGAAAAAAGTTTTCAATGGGAGGATAAAACGTTATCTGTGCCGGTTTATTATTCCCATTTAAATTTCCCGTTTAGACTTTACAACGATGAAAAAGAAAAAAATTATAGTACTTATAAAACACGGGATGATATTTTTCAGTCGGATTATCACATCATCATTGTTCCGGTTTCTTTCAACAAGGATACACTTGTGGCAGATCTATTTATCACCTACTCAAAATTAAAAACAGATGATGTAAACCGGTGGACACCTATTAAAAAGAGACTTAAGCTGGTAAAAAATTTACCGCTGGAGATAGAACTTCCTAAAGAAAATTGGAGTATGAATTTTACGAAAGGGAGCGAACTCTATGATATTTACGGATATTCTGATTTCGAAAGATATGTAAGCGAATTTTTAGTCATTCATTTCAATACAAATAAGTAGCGGAGAATAAAATGAAAAAATTAGTGATAGTGTTTTTGCTTGCGTTTGTAACGGTTTTCCCGCAACAAAATAAAGGGAAGATCAGCTTAACTTTTAATGGAGAAGTGATCGAACTACCTATAAACACATTAAATATTAGAAAAGGAGATAAAATTCTAATCAGTGTTCGTGCAGAACAGAATGATTCCATCTCACAAAAAATGGTTGCTCTTGAGCTTGCTTTCAAAAAACTTACTTCAGATGACAAGTCAGGACTCGATATTTTTGAAACACGTTTACAGATCAGTAGCAAAAATAGTGTGGAATATTCTGGCAAAGAATTCATGCTAAATTTATCCAATGATGGTGAAGGGCGTTATGGTATTTATAAAAAAGGCGAACGAGTTACATGGGAGATAACTAAAATAAGTATGAAGTTATCGGTGAAGAGAATTAGTTTAGAAAATGACGAATTAAAAATTGTAGGAGAATTTAGTGGGACTTTTCAGTCTTTGCTGGATGGAGCCTTGCGTAAAGATATTGCAGAAATAAAAGATGGCAAATTTGAAATAATTCTTTAAGAGTTTGAAATGAAAATTACAACAGTTGATGTAACTCCCGACTCGTGGAAATATATTGAAGAACTTTTCGGCAGCAACGGCGCTTGCGGTGGTTGCTGGTGCATGAGTTGGCGCATTGCAAAAGATGAAAAATGGGATCGCATAAAAGGAACTGAAGCAAAGAAACGTTTTAAAAAATTAATTACTTCGGGTAAGGCGCATGGTGCGCTCGCTTTTTCCGGTGATGAAGTTATCGGTTGGTGTTCGTTTGATAAGCGAATTGATTATTTAAAACTTGATAGAGCGCCAAGTCTAAAATGTGACGACGCTGAAAATGTTTGGTCGATTCCGTGCTTCTTCATTAAAAAAGGATTTAGAGGCAAAGGAGTTGCAGCTGCACTACTAAAGCATTCTGTTAAAACTTTAAAGCAGCAAGGAATAAAAATTGTAGAAGGTTATCCCGTAAAATTAGATAAAGAATTACCTGCCGCATTTGTCTGGACAGGAACTCTTTCGCTCTTTGAAAAAGAAGGATTTGAAGTTGTTACCAACAAAAAAGGGAAGCAGAGAGTGAGGAAAGTGTTTTCGTAAAAAATCATACTGTATTTTTCTGCTTTGGAAAATTCCATCTAAGTATATACATTTAGTATACACAAAGGCGATTTTATTTATGAAAACTGTTTCCTTAAAAATTGATGATGTCATCTTTAATGAGACCGAACAAGTCTTAGCGAAAATTAAAAAACCGAGGAATCGATACATTAATGATGCATTGGATTTTTACAACAAACTCCATAAGCGAAGTGCACTTGCTGAAAAATTGCAACGAGAGTCTAATCTCGTAGCAAAAGATTCACTAAAGATTTTACACGAATTTGAAAAATTTGATGACGACAATTAAGCAGTTTGATATTTGGGTAGCTGATCTTAATCCTAGAATCGGAACTGAATCGGGTAAAGTACGACCGACTCTAGTAGTTCAAACTGATTTACTCAACAATCATCACCCATCGACTGTAATTTGCCCAATTACTACAAATATTTGTGAAGAAAGTGAAATCTTACGAGTGAATATTCGAAAAGGGGTAGGTGGTCTTTCCGCAGATTGTAGTATTATGATAGATCAGGTTAGAGCTATAGATAATATTAGACTTAAAAAGAAAATTGGAACTTTACCAAAATCTCTTATAGACCGGGTAAAAGAAAACCTAAAAATAATTCTAGATTTAGATTAAAGTATTATTCAAAGTACAGGCAAGTAATCAATCATAAAAATTTAATCACAAAACAAGGAATATTCTTTATGAAAACCGAACAATCAGACCTACTCACAGCGGGAAATATTGCAAAAGCATTATCCATTTCCGATGCAAAAGTAAAGAAAGCAATTACTGAACTTGGAATAAAACCGACTGCAAAGAAGGGGATTTGTAACTTGTATTCTAAGGATGTGCTAGCCAAAATAAAAGCCACTATTAAATAAAAATGGTATATCAGCGATACCGAAGACGGTATCGCTAATCGGAAAAATCATTCCGATAGATCGGAATGATAGGGAATCACATCCTGATTTATCGGGATTAGTTCGCGTAGCGTCACGCCTTGGCGTGACGCTATATTCTATCGCGTATGATTCAGCAAAACAAAAAAATGAATATGATCCCAACTTTTCATATCGGAACAGCGGGATGGTCTTACAAAGACTGGGTTCCAAACTTCTATCCTAAACAACAAACAAAAGATTTTGATTGGCTTCAGTTTTATGCCGCCAATTTTAATTGTGTTGAGGTAAATTCATCGTACTACACTTATCTCTCTCCCAAAATTGTTGAAGGTTGGATCAGAAAAATTGAAGATGTTGATGACTTTCTCTTTACGGTTAAACTTCATCAAGATTTTACACACAATAGAAAATATAACAAAACCAGTGTGAAATCAGTTTCTGAAAATTTGGTGATGTTAGCACAAGCAGAACGACTCGGTGGAGTCTTAATACAATTTCCATATTCATTTTCGTTTAATGAAACAAACACAGAATATATTCAGCAACTCAACGAATCATTTTCCAGCTTTAATCAATTTGTTGAAGTGCGCCACTCATCATGGATTAATCAATCTGCATATGACTTTTTCAAAGCATTGGATATTTCATTGTGTACAATTGATCAACCGGAAATTGGAAAGGCAATTCAATTTGAACCGGTGGTAACAAATGAAACCGCTTATCTTCGTTTTCATGGAAGAAATGTAGATGCGTGGAAAAAATCTCTTGCAAATTTTGGGAAAGAACAATCTTACGATCAGCAAAATGAACGTTACAACTATCGCTACACGCAAGGCGAGTTAGCCGAAGTAATGCAAAAGATAAGACTGATTTATGATAAGGTGAAAAAAATCTATATCATTATGAACAATCATCCACAAGGAAATGCGGTGGTAAACGCAAAAAAATTTATGGAAATGTTGGATGTGACGGTTCAAAAAATACGATCCAACTTATTTTAACAAAATAAAATTACGGAGTTATTGGAATGAAATCAGATGAACTTAGCACAGCATTACTTAATGCAACTGAGACAGCCTACAGCAAATTGCAAATTATTTCGGAAGAAGAGAGTTGCAAGAAAGATAAGCCGGAAAAGTGGTCGTATAAAGAAGTTGTTGGGCATTTGATTGACTCCGCTTCAAACAATCACCAACGATTTGTGAGAGCGCAATTTAAAAACGATTTAGTTTTTATTGGTTACCAACAGGATGATTGGGTGAATGCTCAACATTATCAAGATGCTCCATGGCATTCACTTCTTCGGCTATGGTACGAATTTAATTTACATCTTACAAGGATAATTGCTGCTGTTCCGGATGAAACTCTTTTACTGAAAAGAACTTTACACAATCTTGATGAAATTGCATGGAAGCCGGTTGCAAAATCAGAACCGGTAACACTTGTTTATTTTATAAATGATTATATCGAGCACATGCAGCATCATTTAAAACAGATTATTTCAGAGCGCAGATGAAAACAGCGTTACTCATTGCTAAAACTGAGATTGTTCGTTAAGTTGCAACATGAATTTGATGTCAGTTTGAAAACGATTGATATATTAATTTAAACTTCATGTATTTATTCTTAGAATAACACCGGAGGAACAAATGGAACCGGATTTAAAACTTGCTGTGTTGATTGATGGAGACAATATTCCATCAGCTTATATAAAAGAAATGATGGAGGAAATCGCAAAGTACGGCAATCCCACTATCAAAAGAATTTATGGCGATTGGACTAAACCAAGTCTTTCAAAATGGAAAAATATTCTTTTGGAAAGCGCGATTACACCGATACAACAATATGGTTACACTACCGGAAAAAATGCCACAGACTCAGCCATGATTATTGATGCCATGGATATTTTGTATTCGGAAAAAGTGAATGGCTTTTGCTTAGCTTCCAGCGATAGTGATTTTACGCGGTTGGCAACCAGGTTAAGAGAAGCGGGAATGAAAGTTTTTGGTATCGGTGAAAAGAAAACTCCCGAGCCATTTATTGTTGCTTGCGACAAATTCATCTATTTGGAAATTCTTAAAAATCAAACTAAAGAACCTACCGACGGCAGTGAAGCTACAATAACAAAGGGGGAAACATCAAAGAAAAATGAAGTGGACAAAATTACTCCCAAAGTAATTAAGTTGATCGCATCAACAGTATCTGATTTAGCGGATGAAGACGGCTGGGCTTTTCTTGGTGATGTTGGAAATCTTTTACAAAAGAAACAACCGAATTTTGATTCGCGTAATTACGGATTTCAAAAACTCACCCCACTTATTAAATCAATTGATAAATTTGAAATTGAACAGCGCGAAAATCAAAAGGGGAGATTTAAATTGATCTACGTGAGGAATAAAGAATAGAAAGCGAGATTTCTGCCGTCTAAAATTTTTTTGATGGCAAGTAAAATAAATCTTGCCTTTTGTTGATGAGAACTTTATTTTAGCAACAAACTTATAGGGATAGATGATAATCTCTGTAAAAGAAAACCATCACTACTGTAATTCCACCGGGGTTTCTGCTCATGAGTTATTTCCCTCGAAGTTATAAATAACAACACAACCAATATTCAATGGAGGTTCGTATGAAAATTTCAAGACTCAATCCGTACAACGGAACAAACAAAACAAGAGCATTTTTTGATCTTGTTACCGGAGAAGGAATTGAAATAAAGGGATTCACTTTAGTGGATGGTTCAAACGGTTTGTTTGTCAGTTCACCTCAGGAGAAAAGCAAAGACGGAAAATATTTCGACAAAGTTATTCTCCCGAAAGAATTGAAAACCGAACTGACCACATTGGCAATTGCCGAGTACGAAAAAGTTAAAGGGTAATTGCAAACTTCCAATACGGGAATCAGCGTCACGTAAAAGTGTGACGCTGAACTAAAAAATCATTCTGATTAATCGGGATTTAATAATGTAGCGTTCCGGTTTACCGGAATGCGATGTTTAATATGTTAATGTAGTTCGGTGTTTCATTATTGTCGGTGGTTAAACCGCGATACCGTAAACGGTATCGCTGCGCAAAAAAATCATCGTAAACGATGATGGAAATCCCATCCCGATTTATCGGGATTTGTTTGTGTAGCGTTCCGGTTTACCGGAATGCGGAGTTATGAAAAAACGAAAATATTATCATAATCCGATGTTGTAAAACGCCTTTGTTAAAATCGCGTTACCGTAAACGACAACGCTATCCGAAAAAATCATCGTAAACGATGATGAGAAAATTATATTTAAATTTATCCCCAAAATTTCTTTCAACTTTATACTTGTTACTTTCAACTGATTTATGCCCACAATCTTTCACCTTGATTTAGACGCTTTCTTCGTTTCCGTTGAAAGGATACTTGATCCTTCGTTGGAAGGGAAGCCTGTTGTTGTTGGCGGAGACCCGCACGGTAGAGGAGTAGTTGCAGCCTGTTCATACGAAGCTAGATCGTTCGGTCTTCGTTCCGGAATGCCGATACGTGATGCGTTTAAACTTTGTCCAAAAGGTATTTATCTGCATGGACACGGCAAAGAATATTCGCGTTACTCCAAAGCCGTAAAAAATATTTTAGAACGCTATGCACCCGTAATGGAACAAGCTTCTATCGATGAATTTTATATGGATTTTTCAGGTTGCGAAAAAATTTACGGAAATCCTTACTACTTTGCATCGCTTCTTCAAGCTGAAATAAAAAAAGAACTTTCCTTGCCTTGTTCCATCGGAATCGCTTCAAATAAATATGTCGCAAAAATCAGCTCGGACTATGCTAAACCGGAAGGTATTACTTACGTTGTTGCAGGACAAGAACAAGAATTCCTGGCTCCACTACCGATAGAAACAATGCCGGGAATTGGCAAAGTTACCACGAAAGAATTAAACGCACGCGGCTTTAGGATTATCAAAGATATTACAAACGCTTCGAGTGAGTATTTCAGTCTGCTTTTCGGGAAATATGGAATAGCAATTTATGAACACGCACATGGAAAAGGTTCTGAATTTCTTACCGTTGAACGAGAGAGAAAAAGTATCGGCAGAGAAGAGACGTTTCAAAAAGATATAGCCGACCATAAGGAAATTGAGAACATACTTTTTCATTTAGTTGAAGATGTTAGTAATTCGCTTCGCAAAAAAAAATGGATGACAAAAACCCTCACTTTGAAATTGCGTTACTCTGATTTTATCACTTTAACACGTTCACTATCATTAAAAGAACCGACGAGTAGCGATAAAATTATCTATAATGCGGTGGTAGAATTATTTCGAAATGCTTACAAAAGACGCGTTTCAGTTCGACTCATAGGCGTTCAGCTTACTAATTTTTACAACTCATTTGAACAAGTAAATTTATTCGATGGAAAAGATGAAAAAGAAAAACGGATGCTACAGGCAGTTGATGCGCTACGACAAAAATTTGGAGTAAAGATCGTGCATTATGGAGCGGTCTAAAGTTCGCGGGGATAAATTTATTAAAAGTTCAACGAAATTCATTGCTTGTAAAATAGTTTTTATCTCTATAAATTTCTCCCAAGAATTTTATCTGTTTTATAAAAATATATCTGAGGAATTAGTAAAAGCTAATTGATTTTAGATATAATTCCTCAAGCCAATTTCTTCTCCTCAAGGTCCTCGTTTGCGCATGCCATATTAGTAGTTATCTAACTAGAAACTTTAGTTCAAATCACTTAAAAAGAAGGAGTATTCAAATGAATTCTAAAAAACTGCTTTTTTTCTTTTTGTGCTTTTGTTTCACTCTTGCTGCACAACAAATTCCCAAATGGAGCCTCGAACTTGATTCCCCGATAGAGAGTTACTATTTCCTCGACAAAGGGAATCAGCTTTTCTTGCAATGCGCTGAAAATATTTACTTGTACGACGCAGTTAAGGGGGAAAAGAAATATGCGCTTGAAATTGATGATTACGAAAAAGAGGGCGTTCATCAAATAGCCGGGAATTATTATCTGGTAAGCGCAGATGACAAAGTTAAGGGTTATGATGCACTTACCGGTAAATTAGCCTGGGAGAAAGAGTACCCGGATGTAGACCAAAAAGATTTTGTAAATCTTTTTTTAATTGGTGATCTCACGGTTCTAAGATTTGGCGGAATTCATATCGGAATTGATCTTCAAAACGGGAATGAATTATGGCGTCAGGAATTCGGATATAATCAGAAACTTTATCAGTTCGATACTTGGAATTGGAAAGTTTTGAAAAAGCAAAACCGGTTTGTTGTGTTGTTCTATTCTGAAGGAGTTGGGCTATTTGATATGAAATCTGGGAATAGAGTTTTTATGGCGGATGATTATGAGGTTGAATATGATTTAGCAGAAAAAGGCAGACATTGGAGTTACATTTCAAAAGATGAACATTATCTAATTTTTTGTTTGGATGGCGCTTTGGCTGTACTTGATGTTGTTGCCAATAAAGAAATATTCAAAAGCAAAGCCAGTTTTGATGCCGATAAAGAAGTAATCTATACTACGGATAGAGGTTGCGTTGTTTTAGGAGAAGAAAACACTTTTTTCTTTGATGAAGAAACAGGAAAGTTAACGGAGGTTAATGTTGGCGCAGACGATTTCCGAACGTTTGAAATAATTAAAGTGGCAAACAAAGATTATTTATTTGCCGGTTTAAAAAATGCGATGCTGGCAATTGATCTTGCAGATGGAAAAGTTCTCTGGCAATCACAAAAAGATGACAAAGATTTTGCCGGTTATGCACATCGTTATCTAAAGGTTGATGGAAATGATTTACTGCTAACTTATACAAGCACTTCGGTTGCAGAGGGAGGTGCGAATATTTATCTGATGAGTATAAACGCCTTAACAGGAAAAGTAAATTACAGAACAACATCTTTGGGTACTACTCCATATGGTACCGCAGATTGGGCGCGTTCACTCTTCGGTGGCGTGATGAAGACATTAAAAGTTGAAAATACTCTCGGTTGGGAAAACATTGGTTTCGATTATGTGACCTTGGAATATGAAGGGAATATTGTATTCGGAACATTATCCATAAATTCGTTATGCAATCCTGATACTAAAGAAAAAGGTGGTGACGGAATTTCCATAATAAATCCTAAAACCGGTGAAATCCTTTTTAAAGATTATTTGCGTTTGAGTGATTATTCAATTTCAGCTGGTGGAGCTGTCCGCTACGCCGATATGATGCCGTTCATAGAAGGGAATACAGTTTATCTTGTTGGTAACGAAAATATTGCGGCGTACGATTTAATAACAAAAAAAAGATTATGGGTAAATAACGGAACGATAAAAGCAATTCCACGTGAAGGAATGGTTGTGGATAATATTCTTTATGTGAAAATGGGAGAGAGAAAATTTACTGTTAATATGGTTCCGCCTGCTGTTTTTTTTGATGGAGTCGCAATGAAAGTTGAAAACAAATGGGATAAAACTCCATATGGTTTTGCTGCGTATGACTGTCTTACCGGAAATCTGTTATGGCGAATTGAAACAGAGGCAGATCCAAGTTTCTTAACTCCAAATTTTTCCCTTAAAAACAACTATGATGCAGAGACAAAACATCTTTACTTCGGAGATGAAGAAAATATCTATGCGCTTCAGATGAAAGCCGATGGTGGAAAATTTGATTTTGTAATTAACTTGAAGAAGGATGATCTTGGAAAAATGCCGTACCAAAAAACTTATGCAATAGATGAGTGGCCTATTGGAAGTATTGGATACGGAGCAGAATATACCTATTACCGCTACGGAGGAAAAGAATATAGTAAATATATTTCTGCCAGCGAGCAAGCTGATGCTTCAGTTGAGTATAACGGATTATTTACTATTTGGGGAGCTGCTGCAAAAAAGTGCCTCCGTGTTGTCTATGATCAAAAATCAATTTTTGTTATGGGAACTGAAGGAATCGGATTAATTAATGCCGCGGACGGAAAACTAATTTGGAAACATGCATGGGAATATGATCAGGATAATGTACAATTTATGCCTCAAATAGTAGAAGGGAAATTAGTCTATTGCGTTGAAAGGCAATTGACGTCTGTTGATATCAAAACCGGAGCGACGCGCTGGCAAGCTATAGAGGCAAAGCGTCCTGTTTTTGTAATAGCTCCGAACGAAAAATATATTTTTACCATTGATAAAGAATTAATCAAAGGATATGAACTATAATTGTTTTGAAATTGAGTAAAGGATAGTCTTTTAATAAGGCTATCCTTTACATGAAAAACAATTTCTAGAGATATTCCAACTAAAAATTGGGGATGATGGCAAAGATTCTTGGAGGTCAGGGAAAATTCAATTAAATTTCGATTACAAAATTCTACAACTTCGTAAACCATCGAAGTGAAAAACTTGTAAAAAATCAAACAAAACGCACCCGTAGCTTAATTGGATAGAGCATCTGACTACGGATCAGAAGGTTCGGGGTTCGAATCCCTGCGGGTGCACTAAGAAAAAGCTCGAATATTAAACGTATTCGAGCTTTTTTGCTCTTAAACCTTCTATGATTCCCGATGCTTTTTACTTATTTCTACAAATGTGACGAACTTAAAAAGACTTCATTCCAACAAGGATGATTTGTTCATCTAACGGGTAAAAATTTACAAATGTAATTTTAATTCCATAATTGCAAGATCATCCTCGAACTTTTTATTATCATTGGCTGAGGATAAACTGCTTAATATTTTATTTAATGGATTACCTCCGTTAAAAGCAGAGGAGGTAATGATATTTAAAAGATCATTATAAGAAAACGAATTTTCTTTACCATCGGTAATTTCAAAAAGTCCGTCGCTAAAAACATATAATTTGTTTTCCCCTGTAATTTGAAAAGAATGGTTCTTATAGAGAAAATCTTTCACCGCGCCGATCCAAATTCCTTCACCTTTTAATAATACAGGTTGATCTAATTCCTTTAACAGTATCGCAGGAGGATGTCCGGCAGATGAATAAATTATTTCCTTTTTTGTGGTATTTATTACTCCATACCAAATAGTAAAAAAGTTAAGGACATTCTCCTCAATACTGAATTTAGAATTAAGTGCAGCCAGCACAGATTTTGGATCATTAAAATCTGCATCAACCAAAGAATGTGTTTTGATCAGGTTAAGTATCGAAACGGACAAAAGCGCCGAGTTTACACCGTGACCACTTACATCAAGAAGATAAACGGCAAGATTATTTTCATCCAGCCAATGAAATCCAAAAGAATCGCCCCCTAAATAAGAAGAAGGAATATACTGCCAGTCCGTTGTAATTTGTTCGGAAGAAATATTATCCGGTAAAAGAGATTTAACATATTCAGCGGCGTGTAAAAGCTCTTGTTCTAATTTTTTATTAACAGCTTCCAGTTCTCTATTTAAATTTATAATTGCTTTTTGAGCTTTCTTAATTTCAATCTGGGTTTTTACTCTTGCGAGAAGTTCTGCAGGGTTGAATGGTTTGATAACATAATCAACAGAGCCAGCTTTGAACCCATTTACAATATATTCGGTTTTTGTTTGCGAGCTGAGAAAAATAATCGGAATATCCATCAGTTCGGGATTTCGTTTTATTCTCGTGCAAACTTCAAATCCATCAATTCCGGGCATCATGATATCCAGCAGAATAAGATCCGGTTTGGTCTGTTCAAGTAGTAACAGCGCTTTCTCTCCATCCGAAGCGAAAGAGATATTATAACCTTTTTCGCGGAGAATATTTCCAAGGTAACGAATGTTTTTAGGTTCATCATCAACAACCAGGATTAAGTCATTCCCATTTTCCATTTTCTGCCTTCGTTCTATTTAAGAAATGAAACATTATTTAACGAAAATTTGAACTGTTCAATATTTGATGTTATTGACTCCACATCAAATTCTTCACTATTTTTCTTTAGTTCGTTTCCATACGCTAACAAACCATCGCTATTCAGTTTTTTTGCATTATGAATAATTATATCCGCTAATTTCTCGATATCATTTATTTCCATAGTGGCAATAACTTTCGTCCAATCGGGAGTTATTTCATTTATTAAACTTTCCACTTCTTCTGGAGACAAATTAAAGAATAACGATTTATCAGAAGTACTCTTCAAATTATCATCAGGCGCTAAGTCGTACTTTAAATAGTTTTTAAGAATAGCTACAAGTTCAAGTTTATCAATTGGTTTTTTCAATTGGTCATTAAAACCTGCGGTTATAACTTTTTGCTTATCTTCAGCAGTTACTGCAATAACCGGGGTTTTATGTAACTTCTCACTCTTTTTAATTTCAGTAATTACTTCATAACCATCCATCTCAGGCATATTAATATCGGTAAGAATCAGGTCTGGATTCAGTCTTTCAGCAGCTTGCATTAATTCTTTTCCGTTCACTACCGTATAAATCTCAAAGCCAAAATCATATAAAAATTCCTTTAAGATTTTTCTATTTCCATATATATCATCTGCAATAAGAATTGAAGCATGATTAAAGACAAGGTTCTCCGTTACGCCTTTTTTCGATTCAATTTCTTTTAACTTTGATTTATCGAGAACTTCTATAGCCGGAAGAATAATCCTGAATGTTGCTCCTTTGCCGAATTCGCTTTCAATGGAAATTTTTCCGTTTTGCAGTTCAATCAGTTGTTTGGCTATTGATAACCCTAAACCGGAAGATGCCTCGCCTCCTGTCGGTCTGGCAGATAATCGTTGAAACTTGCCAAAAACTTTCACTTTATCCGCTTCTGTAAAACCGGGTCCTTCATCTATAACTTCATAAATAGCTTCCTGACCAATTTGTTTAAGATTAATATGAATGGACTTTCCATATTGTGAATATTTGATCGCATTGCTAACAAGATTTTCAATCACTTCTTGCAGTCTTTCAACATCAGCATTAACAAAGATTTCCGGATGAGTCTCGGTAAATATTAAATTTTGTTTTTTATTTAAAGCTGCACTCTGAAATTCTTTGTTGATCTTTTTCGCTAGATCATTAATCTTTAGAGGTTCGCATTCAATTTTAAGTTTGCCGGTTTCAATTGCCGAGGAATCCAGAAGTTTGTTGATAAGGTTTAGCATATTTTTAGATGAATCTTCGATCACCTCAACATACTCCGCCAATTGAGAATCTTTTGAGATATCCGCTTTTGCGAGATCTGAAAATCCAATAATTGTAGTAAGCGGATTTCTCAAATCATGGGCAGCAATTCCGAGCAATTCCGTTTTTAACATATTCGCTTGTGCCGCTTCAGCATTAGCGATGACTAATTTATCGTTAGCTTTACTTTTTTGTTTGTATTGATAAGAAATAGCTCCAACTGCAAACAGAATAAATACAAAAGCTCCGACAAAAATATTCCGCCAGAGAAGTTGAACATCTCCTTCTTTCTTCAATAAAGTTATTTGATGCTCTTTTTTCTCGGCAGCATAACTTGATTGAATCTCTTCAATTTGTTTAGTTCGTTGGAGGCTTGATGTACTGTCTTTCAAATCTGAATAAATGATGTAACTCTCATAAGCTTTCTTGTAATCACCTTTTCCTCTATAACAATCTGCGAGAGTTTTATAAGCAGCGGGTAATAAATAGGGAGAATTGATTTCTTTGAATAGCTCGATTGCCCTTACTGAATATTTCAATGCGTTATCGTAATCTTTTGTATCCAAAAACATTTGTCCAAAATCTACAAGGATGGGTCCAAGACTCCAGACATCTCTATTTTTTTCAGCGATTTGAATTCCTTGGGTGAAAGATTCTTTCGCCTTTGAATAATTTTTTAATCCAACATAGGTTAAACCTAATTTTTGATAAGTATATGTAAGACCAAGCACTCCGTCACCAACAACCTTTTCTAACTCTAATGTTTTGCTTAGATATTCGAGAGCTTTTGTGAAAATTTTATTTTTCAAGTAGTTTTCACCAATACCTTTTAACGCGAATACTTTCCCGAGGGTGACTAAATTATTTTGGTCATATAGTTTTAAAGCTTTTTGCCAGTACTCCATAGCTTTTCCAAGATTTGCGTTATCGGAATACATATAACCGAATGCGGTGTACGTATCTGCAATCCCCTCAGAGTTATTTATTTCTTCATACAATTTGAGCGCCAGCATATAATGCGCAAGTGTAGAATCCAGATTATTTAAATAATAGAAATTTTGACCGGTGTACAAATATGCGTCAGCCATGCCCTTCTTATAATTAAGTTTTTGAGCTAAGGATAATGCATTTTTGCCGTAGTAAAATCCTGAATCGGTAGAAACTGTAAAATAATTGAATGCTATTAAATTTAGCATATCTACTTTTTCTTTATCATGTTTGTAAGGAAGAAGACCCTTTAAACTGTCGATCAATGCGGTGGTTTGTGGAATGATGTTTGTGAAAGATAAGAAGAGCAGAACCAATATCAGTTTTTTCATTTATCGCCTCGAAGTTATTAATACATTTGAATAACCATTAGCAATTACAGATCAACTTTTGTTTGAGCAAGACTCGGAACAATATAAATATTTGTAAATTCAACTATTGAACGGGCATTTCTTTAAGCAAACTGTACGAACGAATTACTTAAACTTCGGGGGAAATGATAAAATCCTAAGTAAGACGCCAAGAACACAGTAGAAACTTAAATAAATGGAATTAAAACACCAAGGATGATTTTATTTTCTCAATTTTAATCTTTCCACTTCATAAATCGAATTTGAGGAGGCAATGGGTTCTATCGACATTTATTACAAAGGTTTGGTAATCTCTTAAAACATTTTTAATTTTTCACGCACAATTAATTAAGAAATTTGGTAGACGTATTTCTGAGTTAGTTTTCCATAGACAAAAATTATTAAACGGGATGCCTAATCCTTTCCCGCTCTCCTTTTATATTCTTCAAACAAGCAATTGAAAAAAATCATAACTCCCATAGAATATGTTTTTAACAGAAAAAGAAGTTGCTATTGTAAGGAAGCTAAATTTCATACATAAACTAATGGCAACACCATTAAATAAATAAAAGGAACTCATTATGGAAAATAATCAAAGAATTATCGGTGTTTACAACGAATGGGGAAAATTGAGAGAAGCGGTTGTTGGAATTGCGGACGATACTGTCGAAATAGATTTCATCCCGGCTATGAAATGGCTCCCTCCGGAAGGAATTGATGCTTGTTTGAAATATGGAGGGAAAAAAACAGCGGATGTATTCCCTGAGTATTTTGAGATTTTAAAACAACAACTTGAAGGTCATGTAAAGGTTCTTGAGGAACATGGAGTTATCGTTCACCGGACAAAACCAATCCTGTATAAGGAGGAAAACGATTTCCTAACAACGATTCAGAAAGGGAATATGCTTTTTGGCGGAGCGGACTTTTTCAGGGTTATTGGAAGCAATGTTCTCCTGCTTAATTCTTTTAGATATCCATTCCGGCGAAAACAGGTTTGGGTAGTCCGACCTTTACTCGAAGAACTGATCAAGAATACAAATACTCGTTATTGTGCTACACCTCCTCCGTCTCCCCATTATACGGAAGAAGATATTTATCTCGAAAACGGAGACATAATGATCGATGGTTTCAATGTATATTGTGGTATGTCCGGTAACGCTTCTAATGAGAAGGGAATAGATTGGTTGCAGCAGTTTTTGGGAAGTGATTATCGAATTCATATTATCCCTCTTGCATCTACCCGTTTTCACTTAGACTGGGTGCTTACGCTCAATCGTCCGGGATTACTTACATATTGCAAGGACGCTATTATTGGTGATTTGCCAGAATCCCTTCAACCGTGGGATAAGATAGTTGTAAATGCAGATGAAGCAGCAGGTGCTAACAACCTTTCAATCGATCCGAATACGATTGTAGTTGCCGAACAATATGGAAGAATAGCTGATGAATACCTAAAACGCGGCATGAACGTAATTACAATTCCATTAGATATGACTATTGCATATGGAAGCGGTTCTAGGTGTCTAACAGCAGTTTTGAGACGGGATGCATAGAGCAAAGTTTAATCTTAAAACTACTTCTTACTCTGGCAGTGATCGTTAGAATAATTTTTATTTCGCAATTGATCAGTTAATAATTTGTGATCAGGAATTTCAAGAGAATTATTTTTTTTTTGATTTTAGTAACTGACCGTAACGCAGTCATTTATCAGAATTCATTATATTTGTCATCAGATTTAATTTATTTTCTTGATCAGACAATTGGAACCTGAGAATGCCCTTAATAAAACCAAAACTTTTTACCACTCTAAAAGATTATAATAAAGATCAGTTTATTGCGGATGCAACCGCCGGAGTTATCGTTGGCATAGTTGCACTCCCTTTAGCCATTGCTTTTGCTATTGCAAGCGGTGTTACACCGGAAAAAGGAATTATTACCGCGATCATTGCGGGATTTATAATTTCGGTCTTCGGCGGTAGCCGTGTACAAATCGGCGGACCCACAGGTGCTTTCATCATTATTGTCTATGGAATTGTTCAGAATTATGGAACTACCGGCTTAACGATCGCCACTATTATGGCTGGAATAATATTGGTCATAATGGGTTTGGCGCGATTCGGTTCTCTCATTAAATTTATTCCTTACCCGGTAGTGGTTGGTTTTACAAGTGGAATAGCGCTACTAATTTTTTCTACTCAGATAAAAGATTTTTTTGGTTTGCAAATCCCCAAAATTCCGGCAGAATTTCATGAAAAATGGATTGCCTATTTTGGAGCTTTTTCAACAATAAATTATTCCGTCTTTGGA
>Ga0172379_10005016_pt1 | contig 18875 bp, 34 predicted proteins | sample GrowelOW334metaG_FD_119756 | JGI IMG/M metagenome (GOLD analysis project Ga0172379, IMG submission 119756) | Groundwater microbial communities from an aquifer near a municipal landfill in Southern Ontario, Canada - Groundwater well OW334 metaG | ecosystem: Environmental > Aquatic > Deep...
CTCATCTAAATAACCTCCTATCCCTAAATTATAATACCTTCCCATCCATTATTGATAATATCATACACTCTAAACAACTTATCATTAAATTAAACTCAATTATACTCCTATCATAATTATTTCCCCCATTATTTTATAATATTTATTATTTTATGCAAAATATCCCTTGTTTTATAGTACCAATGTCCAAAATCATTCATTTTACAGCCGGTAATGGCTTATAAGCTGAAAAACAACTAATAAAAAGCCTATAATTTAAGCACTTTTTAAATAATTTGCATTTTATAAGGCTTTTTAAAGCACTTTCTAAACACAATAAATATGGCCCAAATATATTAAATAAATATAATTAATAAATATAATTAATAAATATAATTAATAAATATACAACAATAACAATATAGACATAATAAACATATAGATATATTATATATCTTAACCTGATAATATCCAAATCAATATAATATACATTTGTAATCCTCAATTGCTCAATATTGATCCAATTATCATAAGATATATATACAGAATATCTATAAGATATATACAGAATATCTATAAGATATATGTAGAATGTATGTAGAATGTTATTTGGAATATCTATTAGAATATATGTGTAAATTGATTTAAAATGATTATCTTTAATGTGTAGATGCTTATTAGAATATTGTTTGATAATTGTCTTTAATATGTAGATGCTTATTAGAATATATTGTTTGTACCCCTGTTTGGGAGCCTGGCACACGTCTTGCAAGGCTGCACAGGATATACCAACTACCACAATATCTATCAATCTACTCTATCTAACCTCTTGGTATACCATTTGCACTATCCTTTAATCATACCATCATTAAACATTCTTTATATTATCTTTATTGTTATTTATATCTTTATTTAAAGCTATATTTATTCTTTAATCTTTATTTATTTTCTATTCAACTCCTCTTTTTTTCCTAACCGGAAAAGCCCAATAACCATTTTCTGTATAGGATAAAAACAGAATAATTATCGTATTAGTAAGGCATTAACTCTTATCTATCTTGGAAATTGGATAGTGAGTGTTAAAATTGGATGATTAGGATGTATGGTCAAAATAGGAAGTGCTATAAAACAAGGGATATGCGTTTTTAAGATTCATTTTCTGTATAGGGGTTTTAATCTTGCATAGTGCAAGATAGGGTCCAGAGCTAGGAAGTAGGATATGGTAGGACAGTTCGCTTCCCATCCATGAGATGAAGCGGTCTAGCAGTATGGAAACCATCGGCGACATCCTATCATCAGCAAAATTTAACGCATTCCATACTCAAGGTATGGTTTTTCGGGCCCGAATTCTTCGGGCAGGTTGGAATTTTGATTCCAATACCAGAATATACACTTCCCCTGCGGGGGAAAGGGTTAGGATGTTGAAGTTAGGGACGATAGAGTCTCTATCAAAATGGGAAATTCTGAAGTAATCAGCTGGGAGATGAGCCGCAAGGTTCTCTCCCAGTTTCTTTTTCCTATATATAGGATGGAATGAATCTTGCAGTGTGCAGTATATATGCCGAGGTTAATCTATAGTTGTTTATTGGGTGTTTCCCATCCATGAGATGATAGGGTGCTAGGGTATGATGGAATATCTAGACTCTGAAGCTGGCGCAAACTTGGTGGGGACTTCAGTTTGCCTGGGCCTACTGGCCTGGCTTCTATACATCATGCTCAGCACTTGCTAAGCAGACCGGGGATGGCCTCCCCGGTTTTTTCATATCTACTATAGATTACGGCATAAGATATGCAATTGGCAAAGTATTGGCCAAGGTTAGAAAAGGGAGGATATATAATTAATTATGAAAAAAGAATTTATATATAAACCAATTTACTCCAAATGCTTTCCAAGTGATAATAAAGTAAAAATAAGGAAAGTTAAAACTAAACATATAATCTCAAAAGAGCAAAAATTAAAATATAAAGCAAATGTAGAAAATAGATATAAAGTTGCTAAAAGTGGAGCTGAAAGAAGAAATAAAGAATTTAAGCTAACTATTGAAGATTATAAAAACTTAATAAGTCCGATTTGCCATTATTGTCATGGTTTTTTTGGAGAAATTATATCAGGATGTGGATTAGATAGAATTGATAATAATATTGGATATACTGTAGATAATTGTGTTCCTTGTTGTGCATATTGCAATATTGTTAAAGGTTCCTTTTTAACTCAAGAAGAGGCGGAAGTTGCTATAGAGGCTATAATAAAATTAAAAATATCTATGTATGATGGATCATAATTTGCAAGTAGCATATGATATACCAAGGCATTTTTGGATTATATGGTTTTCCCATCCATGAGATGAATCGGTTTAGGAGTATGGACATCACACTCTTTGCAGCATTCGTCATCTGTAACAATCATGACCACACTACCTTTTCTGCGAAGGTAGCGAGCCTGGCGGCTCTGTCACAGAGGTATCACGATATCAAGGCATGGCGAGACCGCTAATCAACTGGGAGATGAGCCAATCGGTTCTCTCCCAGTTTCTTTTTGTCTATATAGGATTTGGAATAAGTTTTGCAAGTAGCAGGAACTGGTCCAGATAAAGATATAAAGAATATACAATTGTCGTCTCCCATCCATGAGATGAATTGGTCCAATGGTACAATGAAAAACAATACTGTTACTGGACTACCTGCTGCGACACCTTTCATGCCAACTCTTTCAATGAGAGTGGATCGTAGGTTGAGACTTCGAGATTCTCTTCGAAGGGAGGAAGAAGAGTCAGGGGCTGTGTCCTACTGCTCAGATGAGCAGTTGGAACTTGAAATAGACAGGATAATGAAACTTTATCCGTAAACTATGGAATTCCGGGAGATGAGTCGAAAGATTCTCTCCCGGTTTTCTTTTATCTTATATATAGGATGGCATAATGATTGCAAGTAGCAAGATAGGGTCCAGATCTGATGTAGGATAGGGATGAGATAGATTGTGGTTAGCTTCCCATCCATGAGATGATTGTGTCAGGTAGTATGGAAACCCTCGAAAGCTTGATGGCAGTTGTTTTGGAAAACCGTGCGGTCGCTGCTGCTGAGAAGGCAGCAGTAGAGAAGGAAGAACTCCTTGTATCGCTTGAGGCTGAGGCCCTCAAGCGATACATCGCAAATCGCTACAGTGGCTTGCAAAATATAGCCAGAGCGGAGGCAGATTACCAATTTCTAAAAATGCGGCATAACCCGCATATCTGGACCTAAAACGGTCAGGTCACAAGCCGGGATGAGTCGAAAGATTCTCCCGGTTTTCTTTTATTTGTGTATAGATTGTGGCATGAGTATTGCAACATGCAAGTGATGATCCAAAGTATAGTGGAGATGAATATCGTTTCCCATCCATGAGATAATGCGGGCATATAGTGAGACGCTCGAAAGACTTTCAATGTGAGAGTCGGCCAGAGTGTTTGGAGCCATCGGGAGCCTAATCGCTAAGTAAGCGGTTAGGTTCTCGATAGGAATTCCGGGATTGAGTCGAAAGATTCTTTCCCGGTTTTCTTTTATCTTATGATTAGGCTGGATCGAATCTTGCAAGAAGCAAAACGGAGGCCAGGTCAGGATAGCTATGATAGCAGTAGTAGCAGGGTTTTTCTGTAATCAAGTATATGATGGCATATGATTTGCAGTGTGCAAAGTTCTGGCCATGAATTAATAAAATATAAAAATATTAATTATTCACTTATACTTTCCCATCCATGAGATAATCAATCTTATAGATGAGACAACGAAGTCAATCGCAATAGAGCGATGACGATAGTTGTATGGAGTGCCAGATGGCACGTCAAGTCGATATGGAAACGCTACCGCGTTTCCTCTCAATCACTGAAGCAGTGCTCACCGTCAACGGTGGGCCATTGACAAACCTTTACGACTCTAATAAGTGGGATATGCCAGGGAATCGCTCGACTCCCAGGAAATCCTGGAAAAGTTACAGGGTCAGCAAGGCCCGAAGGTCACGAGTGATGTAGAACTGAAAAGAGTTCGTGAGATGAGTCGAAAGATTCTCTCACGAATTTTTTGTATTTATATTGTTTATGGCATGGGGATTGCAATATGCAGGTTATGATCCAGAGATAAGGATTTATATATTAGGATTTCGTTCCCATCCATGAGATGAATAGGTCAAGTAGTATGGAAACCCAAAACTGCTACATCCCTTTCTATTACAGAGTTGAATGCAAACCTGTTGCCACTGGGTGGCAACGAAGCTGCATTGAGACTGAGTTTCAACGTGATTATCGCGTTGAGAAGGAAAGGCAAGATAAGATAGCCCAAGCCTGGGCAGATGATCGCTGGCTTCGGTAGGAATTCCCGGAAGTGAGTTCGAAAGAATTCCTTCCGGGTTTTTCTATATCTACGGGTGTGATGGTATGAGGATTGCAATATGCTATACTTGATCCAAGTCATTTATATATTTTATATTTATTTTGTGTCTCAACGGAGCTTCTCTCCCATCCATGAGATGAAGTGGTGATATAGTATGGAAACCAAAAACGTTACCGACATCTTGACCGCATCATCCTCCGCTCACATCGCGTCAATCGTGAGCCAACGAACTGACAAGGCAATTGGTTCGGCATTTCCCAATTGCTCGCCAGATGAGCTTTTGGCCGCCATCAAGGCGGCAAGCTGGACATCTTGCATTGAACCGGGAACTTTTGCCCCGGCGATCACGTTTGAGACCGACCTGCCTATGGCAGGGGTCATTGGCCTAATCAGGTTTGACGCTCTGAGCCCCGAGGCTCAGGCATCGGTGGTCTGGCTTGATGCCAAGGGGACCACTGGCACGCTCCTGGGGGGCGCTCTCCCCTGCGTTCCCCGCTCCCTGCTCACTGATGAGCAGGTGGCCAGCCTGCCCACTAGCCACCGGGCTGTTTTGATGGCAGGCCCGAAAGAAGAACCGGGACAGGAGGAGGTTTTCGAGTTCTGGACAATGTTTACCCAACCTCGGGGGATGGTCATCCCCCAACCACAACCCAAGGAGGTTGAGAGCGATTCCATGATCAAGATAATCTGGAATAGCTGAGTTTCTCGCAAAGTCAGAGGTTGAACCGAAAGGTTCCCTCTGGCTTTTCTTTTTATTCACGAAAGGTTTGGTATGGTTATTGCAAGGTGCAAAGAGTGATCCATAAGGATATGAGTGTGTAGCTTCCCATCCATGATATGATTAAGTCTAGCAGTATGGAAAACAATAATGCTACCATCCCCTCAACCGCCACATCATCATGTGATTCTACTTCGTTTGGATGCCGTAGGTATCCTTGCGAGATGTTTTCATTTTTAACGGATGAAGGGGAGAGAATTTTCCTATCCCCTTATGAGATAATGGTCAGTGAATTCACTGACCATTATAATAGACAACTATAGAAGATGGGAGGTTTGATCCTCCTTTTTTTTGTATTCACTTATATGTTGGTATGGATATTGCAATAAGCAATTGATGATCCACAATTTAATATTTATTTAATTTATATTCATTGGGAGCTTCCCATCCATGAGATGAATAGGTCTAGCAGTATGGAAACCATCAAGACCAACACCAACACTAACACTAACACTAACATGATCACGATTAGAATTGTTGGTGGTACAAGAGATGCACATAAGGAGTGTCTTGATCGCCACAACCATATTATGCAATATGGATTTGGTGATAAACCCTCTTGTGATGACAAGAGGTGTTTTTTCTGTAAAATATAGTAATTAGAATTGGGAGAGCCAATCGACTCTCCCTTTTCTTTTTGTTTTATCCTATTGTGGATCGTGTTTTGCATATAGCAAACGACATACCAGAGATTGATGCAGGATAAGGTGAGAGTGGTTTCCCATCCATGAGATATGTAGGATTATAATTGAGGTACTGACAATGACACGAAAAGATTATGAACGGGCGGCAGAATCAATAAGACTCTCTGGTTCATCGGAGTCAGAAAAAAAACTTTTGACCTTGGCCTTCTCTGATTTTTTCAGGGAAGACAACCCCCGGTTTGACCGGGACCGTTTCAAGGAGGCTTGTCAAGACAAGCCAAAAAAGAAGAAGTAACTGAAAGCCTGGAAAGATTCGAAAGAGTTTTTCTGGGCTTTTTCTTTTGTTTATGTGTATGCTGGCATGGAGATTGCAGTGTGCAAAGTGTTGGCCAAAATAAATATAAAGAATATACAATTGTAATTCAGTTTCCCATCCATGAGAAGAATAGATATAATAGTATGATGAACAAACTACATCTCACCATCGTAAAGATCAATCGTCAAGGTTATGATGCCAAGGGGCATCAATGGGGAGTAGGCGTTCCCCTTTATCGAGCCTGGGATGACGAGGGCGAAGTCTTCATCAGGGCTGCTACCCGAGAGAAGGCTAAGGCCGCTCTCAAAGCGGGATGGTCCTCCTCTCCTTGGGCTGGTCAAGGTTTCTACCGCTAACGAGCAACAAGTCGGGAAGTTGGCCGCAAGGTTTCAGCTTCCCGACTTTCTTTTGTTTGTGTGTATGATGGCATTAGGATTGCAATATGCATTCATTAGACCAAAGTAAATGTGCTGGCATGAGGATTGCAAGATGCAAAATATAAACCAAGATATAATATTAATATATTTTTAGTTCCCATCCATGAGATAGAAAGATATATTATTATGATGTGATCCTGAGCGTGAGTGGAAGGTAGAGTTTGGAAGGTTTCTAGTAGAAGTATAAGGATCGGGAGCCTCAAGGCTCCCTTTTCTTTTGCTATTAATTAGTTTGGTATGGAGATTGCAAGATGCAAAGTAGAGTCCAAGATATAATAAATATATTAATTAATTATATTCTTTCAACGGAAGGCTTCGCCTTCCCATCCATAAGATAATAGCTTGCAATAGTGTAGGACGCCAAACGAAAGGTCAAGACAATGAATAAGCCTGAAGTGATGCCTGCTGCTGTTGCAATGTCCCTAACCAACTGGGCTCACAAGAAGGAAACTACGGAGCCCAAGGTTGAATGGGATGCATTCGACAGGTGTTACTACTTCGTCTACAACGGAATGCACTACGGGGTTGAGCTTGACGGCCATATCCACACCTAATCAATAAAAGGTCAGAGGAATTCCTCTGGCCTTTTTCTTTTATCTACGCCTGTGGTGGCATGTGTTTTGCAAGATGCAATTAATAAACCAAAATATATAAATTAAATAAATATACAATTCACCTCCCATCTATGAGATAATATGTTATAAGATTATGGTACACGAAGATAAAGAATTGATTGTTACAATGGTTCGAATAATATTCGAACCAATATTGTTTTTTATAGCAATATTGGCAATTGGGTTCATTCTAAGTTTCATAATATGCTCAGCTTTTCAAGCTGGCATGATTAAGATGTTGCTAGTGATAGCAGCATTATTTCTTGGGCTAGCAATAGCATCTTATAGAATTATTCACTAATCAATTGGGAGATTGAATCGAAAGGTTCTCTCCCAATTTTTCATATCTGCGCACATAATGGCACATGAATTGCAAGATGCAATTAGTAAACTAATATATAAAATTAATAAATATATTTTTGACCTTCCCATCCATGAGATAATAGGTTATAAGATTATGGACGCCAAAGCAAGATACGATTATCTAAGAATAACATCAAGCTATACTTTTGAAGGTATAGCTTGGATCGAAGTCCCTTGTCAAGACTACGATCACTTTGCGAGCCTACCACCTGCCGTCGAAGTAGATGGCAAAGTGTTAGGCAAGATGAGTTGGAATAGTGACAAGTATTACGCAGTGTACAATTCAAGGGCTTTGATCGCCAAGATTCGATGATTAGCGGGAGGCTATCAAAGCCTCCCCTTTTCATATTCACGCATGCAATGGCATGAGGTTTGCAATATGCAATTGATAGGCCATCATAATATAGAAAGATCTTTGTTCCCATCCATGAGAGTAATAAGGTTCTAAGTATGAACATCACATTGTTTGCTGCCTTCTTTGTGTATCTTAAGTCAACTCGGAACTTCCGCGTGATTACATATCGCGCGGAAAGATTTATTGAATTGCGCGCTTTGCGCGATGCCTGGTATATAATGCCAGGTGATTACCGACCATCGGTATAAAGTTATGGGGCTAACAACCCCATTTCTTTTACCTACTATCTGATGTGGCATAAGGTTTGCAATATGCAATCTACGATCCACAGCAGAGTATATAGTAGAGATAAGATATGCGCTCCCATCCATGAGATAATAGGTTGCAATAGTATGATGAACACCAAAAATGTTACCATGTACAACGACGACGACGGAACCTCTTACGTAGTGGCCTTCCCGGCCAAGTTTGAGGTTTGCGACAGGTGCGGGGGTCATGGGCACCACATGGACCGTCGTTTTGATAACGATGGTCAAGGCTACACTTCCTCGGAGTGGGCCGAGGAATGCGAGGCTGATCCTGAGTTTTCTTCCTCCTACTTTGGAGGAAGGTTTGACTGTGTTTGCGAGGTTTGCAAGGGAAAGAATGTCGTGCTCGTCATTGACGAGGCACGACTTGACGAAGAGAAAGAGTTAGAATACCAGAAGCATCTGGCATTCCTGCAAGAGATGGCCGACGATGAGGCGATGAGAGCCTCAGAACGCAGGATGGGGGCCTAACAAGAGGGAGCCGAAAGGCTCCCTTTCTTTTTGCTTATAGTTTAGTTGGCATTGATATTGCAATATGCAAGATATAATCCAAAGCTATAATAGGATAGAATATCTCTTTCCCATCCATGAGATAATGACTAGCAAGGTTGAGGTGATGAGATGATTAAGTTTTATGGTCCTACGCTATCAAGTGCTGCAAGACTCGTGATCAACCAACACTTGACTGATCATAATAAGGTGATCAAAGACACGCAAGACTGCGTGATTGAAGTTGTCGATTCTGAGGTTGTGATTGTCATCACAGATAGTGGCTGGATCAGACCTGAGCGCTATCGCACGGGGATCGGAGTATATCCCTTCATCACATCATGTGTGGTGAACGGGCAGACCTACCCGCGTGATCCTAGTCCATTCGGACTTTGGAATGAAGTTTTCGAATATCGTCGCCATTCATGCGAAGTTGACCTGTAGAGATGAGGGAGCCGAAAGGCTCCCTTTTTCTTATGCTTTTCAATCTTGGCCCTAATATTGCAAGATGCAAATCAAATACCAAAAATATAAATAATATACCAATAAACTATCTTCCCATCCATGAGAGGAATTAGTCTAATGTTATCATGGCAAAGCAAAAACGTGAGACTAAGATGCGGGTAGACTGCAAGATTCTTTATCCCAATTCAGATGGGATGAAGGTTTCCTTCGTAGTCTACGCAAGGAATGTATCTCATGCCATCTCGAAGGTGGATGCGATATGTAGCAAAGACTATCCAGGGGAGGCTGTTAGCTTCTCCACATGGAGATACGCAGAGCCCAAAGGGGGCTACACGATGTAAGTAGAAGTGGGGCCGCGCAAGCGGCCCTGTTTTTATATCTATATAATTATTGGCATATTCTTTGCAACATGCAATCATTGATCCATATATGCATATTTATATTTTATTATCTTTTGCTTCCCATCCATAAGATGATTATGATTATAGTTGAGGTAATGACAATGATCATAAAGTACAATGAGATGACAACCCGTTTGGCCCTAGCACTATACAATGCCAACGGAGGCGCAGTGCCTCTAACCTGTTGGCGCAAGGCAGATGGTTCTCTAGTACCTCTGCGATATTCACCTTTTGATCCGGAGGTAGTTCCTGGGAAAAAAGACTTCAAGAGACTGAACGGTATGTTGTCAATCTACGGCGTGACCTGCCAAAGGTCTGATGACAACAATCGGCAGAAGTATCAGGAATATACGCACATATGGGATATTGCCTGATAGAGGGGAGGACCGAAAGGTTCTCCCTTTTTTCGGTATTAAATTTTGTTTGGCATGATAATTGCAATATACATTTTTTATACCATATACTAAACTATATTACTTCCCATCCATGAGATGATAGATAGTAATAGTATGGGAACCACAAAAACACAATATGTTGTTTGTACAGGTCTTGCAATGTCAGTTGTATCCGTTCATCGAACGGAAGCTGTAGCTCTAAAAAAGGTTGAAGGGCGATTAGACTTGAGGGTGGTGGATGTTGGGCCAGGAAGTTGCTATGAATTAATAGAACTACCTTGGGGAAAGGAAGTTCGAGTACATACATGAAAACATGGAGAGTCGAAAGACTCTCCTTTTTCGGTATTGTTTTCTACTTGGCCCGAATATTGCAAGATGCAAAACATATACCAAATAAAGAATATACAATTATTTTATATCTTCCCATCCATGAGATTAAACCTAATAAGATTAGGAGATAACGACCATGGCACTATCAAACGCATATATCACAGAACTAGCTTCTCGTCCTGGAGCAAAAGAAGGGGCAGTGAAAAACTTCCTCTTTTCAATGCAAAGTGCACGTTCAACAGAGTGGGAGGCCAGTATGAACTTGACATATGATGCCAAGTCTTATCGTTGGTCCAAAGAGACTGTAGCAGCAATAAAGGCGGGCATCAAAAAGCACTTCAAGTAGGAATGATGGGAGCCGAAAGGCTCCCCATTCTTTTATCCATATATGTGTTGGCACAAGTATTGCAAAATGCAATCTATATACCAATCAATCAATCATAATCATTCCCATCCATAAGAAGAATAGATATAACAGTATGGAAAACAATAACACAACCAAGTCAATCGTTATCCCCGAAACCGTTGTTCTTTGCGATTGTTGCAAAGCATTTGCAGCAAGGCGTCAATTGATTGGCTATGGCTGTTATACTGGCAGCTATTGTATAGCTTGTTTTTTCAAGGTGTTTGGCGAGGCAATCAATTCCACCATCTAATAAGGATTGGGAGAACGTGAGTTCTCCCCTTTCTTTTACCTAAATATAGTTTGGCATAACAATTGCAATCTACAAAAGATATACCAATTATTATATATTTTATTTATCTTTGGACGTGTTCCCATCCATGAGACAATAGACTGCAAGTGTGCGGTAGCAAGTTAAACCTACTCGCAATGGAGTTCTCAATGAGCGCAATCGACTTCGCAGGAATCTTGGCCCAAAGTCGTAAAGACAAGTCATCTGAAAAGGTGAATGATGTCAAGGTTAGTCCCGAAACCATCGCTCAATTCTGGTTGAGTCTTAGCAAGTCTAAGACTCATCAGAGCGCAAGTCAATTCCTACTTGCTCTTAAGCAAGCTGGAAAACGAAAGAATGAACGCGGAATCATGGTCACGATTCCACAGGAGATTAAAGGCGATGAAGTTAAGGCAATCAGCGAATTCATGGGCGAGTATTCACGGAAATTCGCCCATGGTTTGCAGCTTGATGCTGCACGCAATGAGGCAAGACGATTGGTTGCAACTGGGGTTAAGGACCCCATCAAGGAATATTCACGTTGCTCGCAAACCACAGGTTGTCATGCTGAAGGATTGCCCGATCCCCGTGGCTTGCAACTTAGTGTGCTTCGGGCTCAAGAGAATGAAGCTGTTGACGCTCTTTGCAAAGGCCAGAGCGGGGCTGAAGTTCAACTCAAGACAGTACGTCGTTTGATTGATAATCTGGGATGATGGAAAAATCGGGAGAGTCGCAAGACTCTCCCACTTTTTTATGTTTGGGTGGATGTTGGCATGAGGATTGCAAGATGCAATTGGGATGCCAAGATGAGCGTGTATGTTTGTTCCCATCCATTGAGTTCTCCCATCCATGAGCGTGATTGTGCTATTATCAGGAGATGACAATGACGAAAAGTTACTCAGAACTCAATCTCATGCCTGCCAAGTCTTTTCTCAATCCAAGTCTATTCGAGACTGGATATGATTCCCTTCCGTCTCACTCGGAAGAGAATAAGTCTCGCAAATACGCCTATGGTTTGGCGATTGCGAATGAATACGAAGAGGTAGGCGTATCATGCAATGGGACATGGTATGCTTCTAGTCCTCTCAAGCAATTGAGTTCCTATGAAGGAATCGGGTATCATGCTCTTACCAGTCAATTGTTGGCTGGGCTACTTGCTGGCAAGGCAAGGGTGGTGATCTACCGATATTCCGATAATGGAGTTACCAGGACGGTAATCAAAGAGACAACGGAATAATCTAGAAAGGCTCCTACAAGGGGCCTTTTCTTTTGTATATTTTTTGGTTGGCATTGATATTGCAATATGCAATTCATATACCATAATGAATATTTAATATAATTTTATTCTTCCCATCCATAAGCTAATGATAGATAATGTTATGAGACAATCAATTATCGCCAAGCTCAATGTCAAGATGGTGGAACTCTTTCGTGGATATGACATTCCTGTCAATCTGCAAGATGCTAATCTTGTGGAGGATGATAGCCATCGTTGCCTATATGCTTCTTTCAATAATGCCGAAAGGGACATATTGCGGGCAGAATTTGAGATTGATGGGGAATTTATCCAGGTGCGCAGATATGACCGCAAAACGGGTTATTGGTTAGAGATGCCCTATTGAAGATCGGGAGCCGAAAGGCTCCCTTTCTTTTGATATATTTTCTACTTGGCATAACAATTGCAACATGCAAAGAATAAACCAAATATAAAAATATACCAATAAATTAATTTCATCTCCCATCCATGAGATAATGAACTGCAATTATGTAGGAACAACCAAAGAGGTTTCATCATGAGAATTCAAGGCTATTCATACAGTGATTGCATCTCAATGATCGGCTCAAAAGAAAGCAAACGATTGAGCCCTAACACTGTCATCGAAAAGTCTGTTGGAGTGGTGGTGGTCCGATTGTTTAACAATCCAATTGTTGTGATGTATGGGGATACAATCGCAATCGATCATTGCGGGAAAATGACGAAAACAACCAAAATGCGCATCAATCAATTCTTGCGCGCAAATCTTCCCAAGTATTCCCTTTTCGCGAAAAAAGGGACATGGTATCTGCACAATAGAAAAGACGATACCACAGTAGTTTTTGATGGATATGCTTCACTGAAATAAGGAAAGTAGGTAATCAATGAGTCCACCAGGTTAGTTGAATCTTTCGAGGTGTGGTTGCCTGGCACGCACCTTGCAAGATTTATAGGGTCAGGACATCACGGGGCTTAAACCGCTTTCTACCGTGGTGATAATTCAAGCGGTAGGGGAGCCGAAAGGCTCCCTTTCTTTTGACCTATTTTCTAGTTGGCATAATGCTTGCATATTTCAAATTATAAGCCACCACAATAAGATATATATGCATTCCCATCCATAAGCTAATCAACTAATATAATATGAGCAATCATCAAACAGAAATCACCATGGCACGTCAACTATGCGGTAGGCGTGTAAGATTCACATATCATACAAGGAATGAAAATTTTCCTCAATTCGATGTAGATCGAACAATTGAGGGTCTGCTCTCATGTGGGGATATGATTCCTGATCCTGGGCCAAGTCCTTATTGTGGTTCTTTTCGTGGTGGGGCCTGGCTTCTTATTGATGGCCAACGAATTGGCCTAAATACCAATGATGAATTGGTTAGAGTCATGGACAGATCCCGTTCATTGTGGACGGATGCACATGGGGTTTCGAATGGAAATTATGAGATAGTTGCCATTGATTGAAAAATCGGGAGAATCGAAAGGTTCTCCCATTTTTGTATGTTTATTATGGTTTGGCATGATGATTGCAATATGCAAAGAATGAACCAAATGAATATAAAAATTGAATAAATATTCCTTTCCTAATCTTCCCATCCATAAGCTAATGATCTATGATAGTATGACGAAAACATCAATCGAAAAGGTTCTCGCCTATCTTCCTTCTCTTTTCACGGAGTACACAATTAAGAAAGATAAGGAGGATGTGAATATCTATCAGGAGGACTATCGTGGTATGATCATGATTCAGGTTTATACGCCTGGAAAGTATGCCGATAGCTTTCGATTCACGTTTACTCTTGATGGCGAATATGTGGGAGCATGTAAGCCTTACAAGGATTCTCCTCCGCATGAGGATTGTTGGATAGCGTGCGACTAATCTAAGCACGATCCAGTCCAAGTCAATTGGCCATCTCAAGATTGTTTGAGGTGGTCTGATTGGCGTCAATTGTCGATTGGCCTTCAAACCATTTTTAGATAAGCCTACTTCACCCGGTATGCACTTTCCATGCCACTATCGGAGCTTTGCTCGCCTGGTGTCTAGCGATTCCGTTAAATTGATTGTGGTAGGATATGCAATTTTGGTGCCATATATTTTGAGAAATTATCGAGGTGTTTCTCGACAAAATATAAGTGTATATAAGAGTTTTAGAAGGATCTGGCATTTTCAGAAGTAGTATTAGGTAGTATATGTAGATATTTATATGTTAGGGTCTATAGGGGAATATTTTTTTATTTATGAGTATGTGTGGTATGGGTCTTGCATGTAGCAAGGATCGTGCCTAAGCTGTGTTGGTGGATGGTCATGTGGGAGTTCCCATCCATGAGATAAAGGATGATAGTATTATGATAAGATATAACGTGCAATGTTTTAATGGTCATGTTGGACTAGCACCGATCAACAGTGAAATTGAGAAGAAATGTAAAGAAAGGATCGATCAAGGTTTTCTTGATGCTTTAATTCTTCATGTTGATGAATGTCCTGATTGTATAGAAGAAAGGAAGTTAAGGAAAAATTCGTCATACGACTATGATTACGATTGTTCTGATTGGTGAAGCAGTATTCCCATCCATGAGATAAAGATTAATATAAGTATGAACCACAATGATAAGCTCGAAAAAATGATGGAAAAATTTGATGCTGATTATGCCAAGCAAGAGAGGCAAGAAGCGATTGCCATAGCAATCATGGTAGGTTGTGCGTTATTCTTACCTTTCTTAATTAGGATTGTATCTGCGTTAGGGTTGTAATCTTCCCATCCATAAGATAAAGGATCATATAGCTATGAGCAATCAAATTGACCAAGCATTTTCCTAAGAAGAAATAACCATTTCCCATCCATGAGATGGTTCTATCTAATGTTGAGGTGATGACGATGAGCCAAACAAGTAATCAAGTAGTTCAATCCATCCATGATGCAATCAATGCGATGAACCTTAAGCATAGCATAGCGAACGATGGAAAGTTTTGTGCTCCAAAACGATATTGCGATGTTTTTGTCAATTTCTACAATATCTGGAATACGACGAAAACTGATGGAGCATTTTGCGAGAATAACAGGATATTGTTCAAGATTGGGTTTCCTCCTGTAGATGCTGAGACTCCAGTTGATCGTGTTAAGGTGGAGACTCTTACGAATTCATATTCTCGGGAAGTCGGGAAAATGAGGGCGAAGACTGGAACACCTGAGCAAATTGTGGAATATCTGATGAAGTACATTAATCAGGTAACGCACACAATTCAGCCAAGACAATAAAACCTGGAATGAAGGGAGGCCGAAAGGTCTTCCTTTTTTCGGCATCAATTTCTATTTGGCATGATAGTTGCAAAATACAAAATATATACCAAATATTCCAATAGGGTCAATTCAATCTTTCCCATCCATGAGATAAAGAACTCCAATGATGAGACGATAGGTCGAAAAGGAAAAGCACAATGAATAGTTCAAATTCAAATACCGTTAATCATGCTGATGAAGTTCGTTGTGGTCATTGTGGTGGTACTGGAACGGTTCATTACGAAGAGGACGGTCGAGCAGTTCACGATACATGCTATCATTGCAGTGGTAGTGGACGAATTGATTCACGATTGGCTTTTGAAGATAAGGTCTTGAAGGTTGCTTCAAGGATGGCTTATCTTAAAGCGAAGGATTATCGGGAATACAAGAACAATGATCCTGAAGGTGAAGGGTTCGATTTTTGTGCAGCAGAGCGAATGATGTCATCATCTGATTATTTCACGATGCTCTGTTATGATTGGAAGTACGAATTTGGTGCAAAACTGGAAGAACTCCCAATGAAGGAGCAAGAGGAATATGTGAGAAAGTTTGAAGCTGGCGAAAAGATTGATTTTCTTCCATCATCGGAATATTCCTGCATGGCAAGCTAAATAGAAGAAAGGGAGCCTAAAGGCTCCCAATCTTTTTGCCTAAAATAAGTTTGGCCTAAAGATTGCAATAAGCAAAAGATAAACCAAATAAAGAATATACCAATGAATTAAATATTCACATATAGTTTCCCATCCATGAGATAATCATGTGCAAGTATGAGACAACGAAGTCTAACGAAGGAATATGAAAATGAGCAAGTTAGTTTTTTCCATGATTGATGCTACTGCCACTATCGTAGAAGTCTATGTCCGTCGCATTGCTGCTCTTGAAAGAATATTGGATACTTACAATTCGGATAATGACAAAGCGAATGATGAGCTTGCATACTTGCGTGCGAAAAATGGGAGCCTTCTTGATGAAAATGCTAACCTTCTTAACGAGGTTAAGGAATTGCGCAAATTGCTGGATCAGTCTCAAAGTGAGACTTATCAAGCTCGTGAGAATCTTACTCGGTGCATGAGCTATGATGACTCAAAACGAGTAGTAGCAGGGTTTCTAAATTTCTGCGAGATGTATCTCATGTCAGATGGTTCTTACATGATTTCCAGGATTGGCCTAATCAAGGCAACGAAAATGTGTCTTGGCCTTGGATTGAAGGAATCGAAGGAATTCACGGATAACAATCTGAATACACGGGAAGCGCGAAAATACTGCAATATGTGAAAAGGGTTGGGAGCCGAAAGGCTCCCGATCTTTTATATAATTTCTAAGTTGGCTTGAATATTGCAAGATGCAAAGGATATACCAATAAAATATAATTAAATAATAAACCAATTATAGCTTTTCGTTTTCCCATCCATGAGATAATGTGTGCATATGTTGAGGCAAGCAAAAATGATCAGCAAAAGAAAACTACTCAAGTCTACGCATAAGAACCTGCTCCGATTGGCAAAGTCCATGGGAATTCCTACGGAAAGGAATTCTGACCATGATGAGCTAGCTTCACGAGTGCATAGTGTCATGTGTTTCCAAGATTTGGTTAAGCCTGTAGTTCATAGAGAAGCATATGAAAGTGTATGGGATGGAATTCCATTCACAGAATAAGAAAGGATTGTTCCCATCCATGAAACCTGGGCTATAATATGTGAGGGTGCAAGCATGAATAAGATAACACAAGACAAGTTGACGATTGCGGAATTGGAAGCAAAAGTCAATAAGCTAAAAGAGGACAACAATGATCTTGCTGCATTAGTTGAGCAAGGGATCGGGACCATCATAGCTTATCAAGCTCAGGTGAAAGAACTGCGAGCATTGGTTAGTGCGTCAATTGACACAATTGCGGAATATCAAGAAGCTGATATATTGAAATATCAAGATTCCGTTCCAGGTTGAATTAATCATGGGGAGGATTAAAATCCTCCCATCCATGAGATAATGTTTAGTAGGGTTGAGGCAAGAAAATGGCAAAAGAGAAATCATATAAGGTTGTTTCATTGACTCTCACTCCTATGCAAACCTGGAAGGAAAAGGTGATTGCAAAGAACCTATCGAAGAAAGCTGCTGATGATAAGGCTTACGAGCTATCTCGCAAGTGCGATAATGAGATTGACACCATAACCTCGTATGTAGTGAGGGAATCATGAACGAATTAAGGGCTATGGAAGTAACACATCAATATCGACTTGCAAGTCATGCATTGCAAACAGCAATCAATGCTTTGACAGAAGCACACATGAATGCTGATGAAGATAATCAGCTATTCATTGCGATCAAGCTCAGTGGAATGCTGGTTGCTCAAGATGAGCTTGCCAAACAAAGCGAAGCAATCAAGAATAAGTTTGGAGTTTTCCTGGTCAATGGGGAATGGACTAAAGTGAAATAAGAAGGATGGCAGGCTCGAAAGAGTCTGCTTTTCTTTTGATCTTTATTCTGTTGGTATATATTTTGCAATGTACAAATTACAGGCCAAAGATAAAATAAAAATATATACAATGAATATTCATTATGGTATAATCATTGCAATATGCATTTATCGATTCATCAAAGAAGAGAATATATCCGTTCCCATCCATGAGATAATCATGTGCAAGTATGTGAGAACGAACCAAGAGGAAAGAACATCATGAAGTATTTGATTTTTGTTTCACTAGTTCCGATGGCATTGTCTTGTTATGTAATTTTTAGCTAAGACTCATGCGTTCCCATCCATGAGACAAGTTAGGTTATAGTTGAGACAATCAAAGCAAAAGGGTGATAAGATGATGTTTATTGATGAAAAGGTTAAGCCTGCTGTTGATGCTGCATGTACGCTTATCTCTACTCTCAACATGGAAGGGAAGACTGTACTTGAGAAGTCTCTAATTGTCAAGGGTGTCAATTACACTTTGAATGATGCACTTAGGGTGATTGCGACTAAGATGTGGCGCAAGAATCCTACTGATTTTGAGGCAACGGAATTGTATGCCGACGGTCTAATCAACCACGGCGAGTATATTCTTAGAAATTGCAATACGGATGACGTTCTATCTGGTATGCTTATGATTGATCAGTGGTGTGTTATGCACCATCCTAAAATGGAGTGTGGGGTTGCTATTCCTCCGTTCGGCTTGGTTTGCTGCATTGACGACGATATAACATAATAATTCTGCTTTGGCCCAGGATGCCTTAAACGGTGTCTTGGGCTTATGGCAGTGGGAGAACCAACATGAGCGACATAAAGCATCTCACGGGTCTATTGGAGTCTGCAAAGGCTAAGCGGTCAGATATTCAATATAAGATTAAGCTCATTAAAAGAGAGCTTGAGCAAGTCAATGATGAATTGACAGATATTAACATAACGGTATGGAAATTGGAAGAAACGCTAAACCTTGC
>Ga0172379_10005017_pt1 | contig 18873 bp, 24 predicted proteins | sample GrowelOW334metaG_FD_119756 | JGI IMG/M metagenome (GOLD analysis project Ga0172379, IMG submission 119756) | Groundwater microbial communities from an aquifer near a municipal landfill in Southern Ontario, Canada - Groundwater well OW334 metaG | ecosystem: Environmental > Aquatic > Deep...
AGGCACGGCTAGCGGAAGCTGGTCGTGGAACAATTTCATTTTATTGCGATCATCTTGTTTTCTTCGGAAAGCAAAGATTGATTCGAAATGGCGATTGCTCACCTAGTGAGTAAGGCAATGGTTTTCGAGCCTATAAATCAAAACCCCCTCGCTTCCGGGGTTAAGGAAGCCAATAAAGAAAGAGTGAAACAAAAGAAAGTTAAATTTGCTTTCTGGCTCGTAGAAATTAGTTTGTGATGCAGCAAAATTAACCCCTGAGCAAGGGGCTTTTTTGTGTGTTTGACAAAAGATATATATATGGTAAGATAGAGATGGATTTACTTTGGTAAAGAAAATTGTTTTTTTAAAGTAAGGAAGGTTATGGTGGAAAAGTCAGATGACGAATATCGTGATGAATATATTAAAATGCGCAAAGAGATTGAGAATAAAGAACGTTTTCAAAACTTTTGCATGTGGTCGGCGCTTGTAACAGTCGGAATTTCAATTATTGGTGCAATTTTTTTTCAAAACCAATTATGTATCGCTGTTGTGATATTGGCAGCCATTGTCTTGTTTGTTATGATTTTAATTGAGAAAGCCATGAAAACATGGTGGAAAAACTGAAGAAGTTTGTGTTTGTTAACACCGGACGGGGTTGTATAACCCCGTCCTTTTTGTTTGCGTTGACGCGTTTTTGCTAAAAATATATAATGAACGAATGAAGAAACCAATTTCAAAAACAAGTAAATCTTCTGGCTCACTGAAAAAACTTTCTCCGGAGGTTCGCGAGGCTCTTGATGCTTATCACGCAGAAACGCAAGCCCATATTGATGCATTAAATAAAAAATCTGACGAAGATATAAAGCGATATATCGGTTCTTTAACCGAAGAGTATCAAGGAAGAACTTCTGCTATCGCGGAACAATTTTCAGGACTGAACGAGAAGGTTGATACTATCAACCAGAAACTTGATATGCATACCGAAATAATTGGAATTATTGCTGAGGACGTCGCAGTGTTAAAAGAAGACGTTGCAGAAATCAAAGATGAATTAAAAAACAAAGCCGACAAAACCGAAGTTATACATCTTTCTCGTCGAGTTTCCGTTCTTGAACATCGTGTTTAAAAGATGAGATCAATAAAAAAGCCCCATAAATGGGGCTTTAGTTCTTTCAGTTTGGATACTTTAGTTTTTAACGTGGGGATTATCCTTCCGCCGCTTTATTCTTATTCTCTTTGAGTGCTTCTTTTTTTAACGTGGGGAACACTCTCCCGCCACATCATTCTATTTGGTTGCGCAATTTTTTTCTACTATTTTGAGTTCGCCCGAAATTATTGGATAATTGTATTCAAACAGGGAACACGTCTTTTGAGCAAAACCACCGTCTTTTGGTATATAATAATGTTCAATCTTTCGATCGTACCATGATGTTGCCGTTCTTATCGCACTCCAGTGAGGAATATACGAGTATTTTATAATTTCCCTTGCTTTTAATACGGCGTTTATTGGTGGGTTGGTTTCTTCAGGTAGAGATAGAATTACTTTACCGTTTTCGTCCAATAATACCATGGTTGGTGTAATTTCCTTCGGCGTCATTTGATGGTTGAGAACTATCAATAATCCGCTTAAGAATATTATTGCGACGTAAACAATGATTTTTTTCATTGGTAATACCTCTTTCTTTTGTCAGTGAATATACATTTCCGTTTTTTACTTTAACGTAACTAAAATGTTTTGTCAAGCCTTTTTTGTTGACAATTTAAATTAACTATGATATTATAAAAGCAGGTTTTTGGAACCTTTAAAAGAAGAAATTACTTGCTTTCGCCCTTTGATAAACCGAGGGTAACGGCATGGCAACGGAGGAAGTATGCCAAGATATCTACTGACAGCGGAATATGAAGTAAAACAACTGTTGCATCATCAATATTATGTTTGCACGCAAAAAATGGAGTTTAGCATAGCGAACGACGAAGCCGCATGTAAATACGCCTTTGATACGGCAACAATAGTGGACGCCAGAGCGGAAGATAAAAAGCTTTGGAAGTTTGACGGACCCCATGGGAATAAGAAAAAAAGAATTTACCCGGACGACGAATAATAAAAACAAAACCCGCCGATTTATTCGGCGGGTTGCTTTTTTGCTCCAATGATTGCAGTTTTTCGTTTTTTTTGGTATATTATGCGAGAAAGGACAAACGGAGGTTCTTCATTTAAAGTAAAAAACGGGAGCAAAAAAATTAGTTTTTTGCGTGCGCGCATAGTTCAGGGGTAGAACGCTGTCCTGATAAGACAGAGGTCCTTGGTTCGATTCCAAGTGCGCGCACGTAGGACGTTAAGGTTTTTTGCTTCCGTTTTTTTTGTTTAATATAATATCGCATAGTTTCCTGCTTCGCTAAAGCTACGCAGGACAGGCAGGGGTACCCGCCCGACCCCAGCCCGAGAGAATCTCATTCTGGCGGGGTACGCGGTCGTACGGGCGGGGAACGCTGTCCTGATAAGACAGAGGTCCTTGGTTCCTTGCCCTGCCGTAGCGAAGCAAAGGAGGGGATTCCAAGTGCGCGCACATTTTGGAAAAACAGCATGATTCGTATCACGCTGTTTTTTCTTGCTAAAGCGCGGGATTTATAGTAAAACGAAATGGCACATTGAACATTGAAAACAGGAGGTGAAAATGACCGAAACTTCTACCTGCCGGAAACTTACTCCGGCAACTCACATATTGCTTATGGCTTCGCGGGCGGGCTTATCTAAGGCGGTTATTGCCGCATTGGAAGAAGGCGCCGATATTGATGCTCCCGGATGCGACGACTGGAACGCTTTGGGTCTCGCGACTTTTTATGGACACTACACTGTTGTAAAAATTCTTGTCGCACTCGGAGCCGATCCACACGTGCTGATTGAAAAAGGAGCAACGCTTTTGATGTATGCCGCAATGCAAGGGCACGCGAATATCGGGGAATATCTCATTTCTCTCGGCGTGCCGATTGACGTGGTAGACGGCGACGGCGATTCCGCGATGTCGGTCGCAAAAAGATGTGGGCACGAGAAATTTATCGCAATGCTTGAAAAATATATTAAATAATCTGTTTTCAATACAACGCTGTCATTTTCCCTCATATGCGGGAAAATGACAGCGTTTTTTTCTTGCTCAATACGGTCAAAATTCGCATACGCAAAGTTTGACAGTATGGGGCTTTCAAAATTTGACGCCTGTATTATTTCGTGGTAGTATTAATTACAGAACATTCAAAAGAGGAGAAAGATCATGACTGTCCAAACGCGCACGTTTCAAATATTGTCGCATCGCATGGAGCATTTGGTTACTGTTTGCCACTGTCCGAATTGCGGAAAGATCTATCATTTCGGGAAGTATCGAATAGAAAGCGGGGGCGATATTCTTTGTCATCGCGAAACAGCCGAATGTTTCGCTTGTGGAGAAAAGGGTTTGCCGTTTCCGAAATTATTTCAAAACGTGGACGATGTTGCGAATTTCTACAAGAAACTGGGAGACGCAGATCTTCCGATGGCGCTTGCCCCGTGTAGCTCTATTGAATTAGCGTTTGTCGATCCGAAATATTTTAATTTGAGCAGACAATAAAAGATAGCGCGGCGGGTCATTCCTCCGCGCTTTTTTCTTTACAGCGAAGAGAAGATGGGTTGTCAAAACATGGTCTATATGGTAGAAAGAGATTAAAAGTTGGACATTGAAACAAGACCCGCCGTCGCTCATGTTGAGCTATGGCGTGGCAAAGAAGGAGGCGAAAATGAAAGATTACAAAAAAGCCGCACAAGAAGGTTCAGAACGCGAATTGAGAAAAGAACTTCTTGAGCGTTTGGACTGCGTCGGGAGCAACCACATGACCATCGATGAGCACCTCGCTCTTTGCTACATGTTTGGTGCGCACAATTACAAACCGCTTGAAAATGTATTTAAGAAAAGTTCCGGTATTTGGGTTTGGGACAAAAACGGAAAGAAATATATAGATTGTCTCTCAGCATATTCTGCTTGTAATGCCGGACATCGAAATTGGAGAATTATACTTCCTCTCGTGAAGCAGCTTCTCTTTGGAACGGATACTTTATCGCGCGCTTTTGTGCACGCCGAGGAAGGTCCGTTTGAAGCGGAACTCGCGCGTTTTTGCGGAAAAGATAAAGTGCTTGTGAAGAATGCCGGCGTTGAATCCTACGAAACCGCGATCAAGGCGGCTCGTCGATGGGGTTATTGGAAGAAACATCTAAAAACAGGCGGTAAGCCGATTACCAAAGACAAAGCCGAAATTATTGTCGCAAATAATAATTTTCACGGAAGAACGCTCGCAGCGTTAAGCGCTTCAACCGAGGAAAAATACAAAGAAGGTTTTGGCCCGTTTGGTCCCGGATTTGTACCGGTTCCATTCGGCGATGCCTTTGCATTAATAAAAGCGATCAATGAAAATACCGTTGCCGTGTTGATCGAACCGATCCAAGGCGAAGCGGGAGTCATTATACCTCCCGCCGGATATTTGCAAGCTGTCCGAAATATTTGCGATGTGAACAATCTCTTGATGATCGCCGACGAAATTCAAGTCGGGCTTGGACGCACCGGCAAAAAATTCGCATGCGATTGGGAAAATGTCGTGCCAGATATTTATATTATCGGCAAAGCTCTCGGTGGTAATGTGATTCCCGTTTCAGCGATTGCAGCCAATAACGATATCATGGATCTTTTTGATCCCGGAAGCGATGGTTCTACCTTTGGATTGAACCCGCTCGCTTGCGTTGCAGGCCGCGCGTATTTGCGAACTTTTGAAAAACTGCATCTCGCGGAAAACTCGGAGGAGGTCGGCAATTATTTCATGACAGAACTTCGCAAGATTAAATCTCCATACGTGAAAGAAATTCGTGGCAGAGGATTGCTTATCGGTGTTGAACTTAATGTCAGAGCGCGTCCGTCCTGTGAAGCGTTGATGGAAGGAAAGCCATACGGACTTCTCTGCAAAGAAACACATGACGCGGATACGGGCGGTGTCATTCGTTTTGCGCCACCGCTTCTTCTTACAAAAAAACAAACTGACAAGTATTTGCTTCCTCCCATCAAGAAAGTTTTGGAAGCCTAATAAAATATCACCGGCACGAAGCAATTCGTGCCGGTTTTTTATATCACTTGACATCAAGTATTATTTGTTATATGATGAAAACGAAAGAATGTTCTTTTTTTGAGGAGTAAAAATGAAAAGCCATATACCTGAAATGCAAAATGTCATCACTATTCTTGATGACGCGATGAAAGAATTGAAAGAGAGCTCGAAAATGCATGGAAGCATTGAGAAGGTGATCTTTTCAGTAAAAAGTCTGTTAACTGAGGAAGATAAAAGTCTTTCTCTCCCTATAACCGTAAAACGAAAGATCAAGAAATTGATAACTTTTACCGTTGAAGATCATACTTTGTATGAGTACAGAGGGCCGTTTTCCTTCCTTTATGGGACTGTAAAAATGCCGATGAATGAGTATAGAAGGCGTTGTATTCTTCTTGCGATGGACATTGTAGTTTTCATTCACTCGTACAAATAATAGTGAGTATCCCGTCGCGGTTTTGATATCGCGGCGGTATTTTTTATTACTATTGACTTTAACATTATAATATGCTACTATTAAAACTAGATTTTGACAACACAAAAGGTGAACACCATGAGCACAACTCAAACAAAGGTGCCGGTAGTCACCTATACATTACTACCGGTTTTTGAAAGAAAACTCAGCAACAAAAAATTGGCGGAAGAACAACGCGTGAAAATGCGCGGAGAAGAAGCCGCCTTGCTTGAAGCCAAGGAAGAAAACGACAAACGTCTTTCCGAGAAAAAAGCTCTTTATAAAAGGGTCATTGTGCCGTTTTCTGTTTTTCAAGAAAAAGCGAAAGAACGAAAAGCTCGCGAAGATGAGATTGAAGAAGCGCGCAGGCAGCAAAGGCTTGAACAGGATATTTTGCTGGAACAAAAAGAATGGACTGAAAAAATGAAGGAATTCAAAAAAGAAGTTCGTTTGGCGAAAGTGGTTCCTCACGTCGTGAATTATCTTCCTACCGCGTTCCAAGAAAGCGAGATTGGAAAAGAATATTCGCTTGAAATTGATTGCGGAGAAGTCGTTGTTCCCACCATAATCAAACTGGCACAGATTGTCGGCTTTGATGTTGGGATGACCGAACGCGAAGGCAAGATCACTTTGCTTTTACGGAAACCGTATCCTTATTTGAGGGAAGCATTCTCCGATAAAAAAGCGCAGTAGTGTAATAAACGTAAACTGGCACGAAGCAATTCGTGCCAGTTTTTTAAAATCCCGGAAAGAAATCTTTTTTTATTTGTGCATCTTTCACGCCCATTTCTTTGAGCGCCTTATCCAGAGCAATGACCATAGCCATCGGGCCGGCGATGTAGAATATTCTTTCTTGGTAATCGGGGATATTTTTTTCTATGATTTCTTTAGTAACGAGAGATAAAACATAGGTCGTTCGCAATCCAAACTTTGTTGCCGCCTCGTCGAAAATATTTTTATAGGCGATATCTTCTTCTTTTTTGTTGGCGTAGATAAGTGCAATATCTCGTTTCTCTCCGGTGTCCAAAATATATTTTATCATGCTCCGAAAAGGAGTGACGCCGATGCCGCCGGCGATGAAGGCTAGTTTTTGTTTTGTATCAAGAGGCAGAATAAAATCGCCGACGAGATGCGAGGCAGTGATGGTGGCACCCGGTTCCATCGCTAAAAGTTTCTTTTTGAAACTGCTGCCATTCTCGCAGAATTTTACGCCGATGCGGATATCGTCTTCGGTCGGAGAAGAAGAAATCGTAAGATAGCGCCTTACGCCGCGGCTGTCGGGATTTTTGTGCGGAAGCATCCATTCCATATATTGTCCGGCCTTGAAACGCAATTTTTGCGGAGCTTCAAATACAAGTTCGGCTGAATCGTATGCAATAACTTCTATCTTTTTTAATTTCAGAAGCAAATTATCTTTTGTGCTGACAAAATAGGAACCGAGGTTGCCAAGAAGAAGCGCGATCTCCGGCGTGGTATACAACGGCCCAATATGCATCCATGGAGCGAAAAGAAAACCAACTACGCTGCCGTATGCGAGGTGCAGTTTTTTTGTTGGCGGCGTGGTGAGCGGTTCGGTGAGCATCATCAGAGAGAAAAAGAAAAGAGGCGAATTTCCGATAGCTCTTGTCATTACGGAGAAGAAATTTCCTCCCGAGAGGACAGCGGGAAGTACGATGGAAAGCAAAGCAACGAGGATAAAAGATCCGACGAGATCAAACCGCCTCATCTTGCGTACGAGGAGCAAGCCGCCCACAAGGACGAAAGGAAGCATTACCGGCGTGCCGATCCACCACGTCGCGGAGAGACCGAGCGTAAGCGATGTGAGCGCCACAGCGAAAGCGGCTGGGTTAAAAATATGCCGCTTTTTTATGGCGAACATATACTTGGACGCCATCGCCCAGACGGCCGCCCAAAATGCGATCGTGTAGTACCTTCCATCTACCACGGATACGGGCGGAGTAATGAGCGCGGTTAAAATGAGCGCGGTAATATACACCGATTCGGTATTTGCCGGTACTTCAAAAGTTCGCGCAAAAATGTCATTGGCAAGCGCACAAAAAAACAAAAAGAACGCGGTGGAATACAGCAGAGCGAACGGATTCAAGTGAAGCATGCCAAAAGCGCCGAGAAGCACCGCTCCCGCAAGAATGAAAACGAGAGAGTACAGCGTGATGCGGTACATCGTTACTTTATCTAAGAGATGGTCTATGAAGGTTAACATAATGTTTTTGTCTGTCATCCCGGGCCGCGACCCGGGATCCATGTTTGTTGTCGAGGCCGTGGATTCCGGGTCAAGCCCGGAATGACGATATTCTGTTTATAAATACTGTTCAATCCCGCTCGTCATCATTGCTATTCCGTTCTTATCAATGGAGTATCCTTCAAAACCTTTGAGACCTTCAATGAAATCAATTCCTTTCTTTCCCATCGCAAAGGCGGGCGTTGCAAATCGGTCCGCTTCGTAAGCGTTCGGACCGATGATCGTGATGCTGGCGATTTCGTCGGCGGGCGCGTTTTTTTGCGATGGATCGTAAATGTGTTTTCCTCGCGCTTGATTGCCTGATGTTGCTACGCCGCGGCCGTTCACATTCACAACTTTAACGATTTCTTTTTCATTGAATGGATTGCGGATGCCGATTTTCCACGGTTCGCCGTCGGTGTTCGTTCCGCGCGCTTCAATATCGCTTCCGACATTGATGTAAAAATTTTCAAATCCATCGGCTTTCAATATTTCCGCGGCGTTGTAAATCGCCCAACCTTTCACCAGTCCCGACGGATCCAAAAAACCTCCCGGCGAACGGATGTCAAAATAACCATCGGACAGATTTTTCGTTTCTTCGCAAAGAGCAAAAACTTTCCGCATATCCTCAGAATAATCTTTCTCTTTGATAATGCCGTGGTTGATCTTCGTTATTTCACTCGTTTCTTTGTAGACGCTGAATCTTTCTTCTATAGATCGGAAATACAAAAATACTTTTTCAAAAATGCTTTCGGGGACATCGCTTCCAACGATATCAAGAGTGACAGGCATTCCCATGATGATTCGGAACTCTTTCATTTTTTTTTAGATGAGTGCTTGTTTGAGAGCAGAGGATAAAGACGCGATGAACGCGGGGCTGGTTTCTGAAGCGCCGGAAACGGCATCGATATTTGCACTCTGTGCGGTAATAGCTTCGGATCGGAGAATGGGCAGAGCGTAGGCATTGACCTCGCTTGAATTGCCGTGGTTCGGATATTGGAGGAAAAGTACGTCAACGAGTTTTCCGCCGCTTATAACCGCTTGCACCTGTACATCTCCATAATATTGAGCGACGGCATTACCTGTGTAGGTTCCATTTTTGTATTTTCCCATCATCGGCATGGAGGGAGCATTTTGTGCCGGTGTCATCATGGGCATTGGTGTTGGCTTCTTTGTTGGTAGTATAGGCGTTGGCGCAACAGTTCTGTTGGAAGATTCTTCGTCATCTTCGTCGTCGCCATAATTTCGTGACACAGAAACAGGTTGAGGAACAATCGGAACGGTTTCCGGCACGGCGTTTGTGGCGGTGTCATTTCCTGAAGGAGAGGTAATGGGAGGAAGAATTGGTGTCGAGATATGCTGGCTTACGGCATAAGCTGTGAAAGAAAGAATAAGAAAAGAAGAAAGAAAAAGTTTTTTCATGGTGTATGAAGATAGGGAGTATCTCAATATTATAGCATTTGAAAAGCAAAAGGTAACATGATAAGAAGTTCATTCGCACGCTTTTTCATTCATACGCGAAAAAAGCTCATTTTATTTCATTTTTGTCAAAAAGCTCTTCACTTGCGTTTTAAAACCTAAATGGTTTAATAGGTATCTGGGGATGACCCCATCAACAAACTTTTAATACGTAAGCTCATTTATTTACCTATTCAAAAAGCACCAAATTTCAAGCATCAAGTTCCAAATAAATTCCAATAACAAAAATTCAAAATATAAAACGTTTGTAATTTTTAAAATTAAGATTTGATATTTATTTGGAGCTTGTGATTTTGAATTTGAGATTTTTTCTTTTTGAATATGAAAAATTGTGAGCAGAATGATTTTATGGTCAAAAAGAAACGAGTCATTATTATCGGCGCGGCGGGACGCGATTTTCATAATTTTAATACGATGTATCGCGACGACGCGACGACCGAGGTCGTGGCATTCACCGCGGCACAGATCCCGGGCATTGCGGATCGGAAATATCCGCCGGAGCTTGCGGGAAAATATTATAAAAAAGGAATACGAATTGAAGATGAGAAAAATTTGGAGAAACTTATCGTTGAAGAAAAAATTGACGAATGTGTGCTTTCGTACAGCGATCTTCCGTACGACACCGTGATGCATCTCGCTTCGCGCGTTATGGCGGCGGGAGCGAAGTTTTCCATGTTCGGCATCAACGGCACGATGATTAAAAGCAAGAAACCGATGATTGCGGTCGTCGCCGTTCGTACCGGATGCGGGAAGAGTCAGACGTCGCGGCGCTTGGTGGAAATTTTGCGCGAGGCGGACAAGCGCGTCGTTTCCGTTCGTCATCCGATGCCGTACGGCGATTTGGTTGCTCAGAAAGTTCAGCGCTATGCCGAACTCGCCGATCTCAAAAAATATGAGTGCACCATCGAAGAGATGGAAGAATATGAACCGCACATTAATATGGGCAGCATTATTTACGCCGGCGTTGATTACGGAGAAATTTTGAAGAAAGCTGAAAAAGAAGCCGATGTGATTATCTGGGACGGAGGAAACAACGACATGTCATTTTACAAACCCGATCTCACCGTCACGGTTGTCGATCCTTTCCGCGCGGGACACGAAGTGAAATACTATCCGGGTGAAGTGAATTTCCGCCTTGCTGACGTGATTGTCATCAATAAAATGGATTCTGCCGATCCGGAGAAAGTTGAAGTCATTATGGAGAATATCAAGAAATATAATCCGAAAGCGAAAGTCATCAAAGCCGAATCGACCCTTACCGTTGAACACCCCGAGCTCATCAAAGGCAAGCGCGTACTCGTTATTGAGGACGGTCCGACGTTGACGCACGGTGAAATGAAGATCGGCGCAGGAACCGTAGCGGCGGAACGTGCGGGAGCAAAAGAACTCGTTGATCCGCGCTCGGCGGCCGTTCGTTCCATCAAGGCGACTTTTGAAAAATATCCCGAAATCGGCAAACTCTTGCCGGCAATGGGATACGGCAATAAGCAGATCAAAGACTTGGAAGAAACCATCAACAAAGTGGATTGCGATGCCGTGGTTATTGCGACTCCGATCGATCTCTCAAGATTCGTGAAGATCAATAAGCCCTGCACGAGAGTACAATATGCGCTGTCGCTCGAGGGGAAGAAAGAGTTGAAGGCTGTTCTTAAAAATAGGAAATTTATATAAAAAATTTCTAATATCCAATTCCTAATTTCTAATAAAAATCCTAATGTCTAAAAGCTAGACCGTTTTGACATTTAGGAATTAGGAATTCTTTATCAATTTTTTTCTGTTTTATCACAAAGCTATAAAGTTATGCCTATGAAAAAAAAGAGAATAATAATAGCTCTCGGCGGTAACGCTATCCAGCAAAAAGGAGAAAAAGGAACGCATGAAGAATCGCTGGCGAATGTTCGCGCGACCATGAAAGCGATTGCGCCGATCGCGCTCAACAATTCGTATGAAGTCATTGTTACTCACGGCAACGGTCCGCAAGTCGGCAATATGCTTATTCAAAACGCAGCAGGGAAATCTTCCGTTCCCGAAATGCCGCTGTTCCTTTGCGATGCGATGAGTCAGGGGGAGATCGGATACTGGATGGAACAATCGCTCGGAGATTTTTTTGACGCGAAAAAAAGCAAAAAGCATATCGTTACCGTTCTTTCGCAGGTGGTGGTAAAAAAGAACGATCCGGCATTCAAAAAACCTTCAAAACCGGTCGGAACATTTTACACCAAAGAAGAAGCGGAGAAAATTCAAGCGGAGTCAGGATTTACTTTTAAGGAAGATGCCGGACGAGGATTTCGTCGCGTCGTTCCATCTCCGGAGCCGGTTGATTTCGTTGAAACGGATGTCGTTCGCGATCTCATCAAATGCGGTCATATCGTTATCGCGGGCGGAGGCGGCGGAATTCCTGTTGCATGGAATGGAAAGAAACTGGAAGGTGTTGACGCAGTCATAGACAAAGACAAAACAACGGCGGTTCTGGGAGATTTGCTCAAAGCCGACCTGTTCATCATTTTGACCGCTATTCCCGACGTTCGCATCAATTTCGGAAAACCCGAAGAGAAAGTTGTGCGGTCAATGCGCGTTGCAGAAGCGAAGAAATACATCAAAGAAGGACACTTCGCCGAAGGAAGCATGAAGCCGAAGATAGAGGCAGCAATCGCATTCCTGAAAGGAGGAATGAAAAGGCAAGTACTGATCACGGATGCGGAATCGCTCAGTAAGGCGTTCGCCGGAAATGCGGGGACGTGGATAATAAATTAATTTCTAATATCCAATTTCCAATTTCTAATAAAATGTCCAATGTCAAAATTATCAAACATCATGAGTGAAAAAATTCCACCACAAATCGAAAAACCTCGTTCGGAATTGCAGATCGAACAGCAAGCGAATTTTGAAGGTTCGTGGACGAATTTGATGATTGAGCGATTGCGGAGTCCGGAGATACGAAAGCAGGTGGTTGATTTGATGTGCGAGCAACAGCAATCTGTAATCAACGATGCTAAAAAATATATTCATGAAAGGATCGGTAAACCGAAAGCAACGGGTGAAGATCCGTGGGGATACGTAAGAAATGCTTATTACGCTGAGGAATTTGTTCCGATAACTCGGGAAGATTACGAAGAAAGACTTACGAATAGGCTAGAGATGGTTGAAAAAGACACACCGATTTCATTCAATAAAGATGAACCGAATGCGGGTGGCGGTCCCAATGGCAGGGAAATTATAAATTTGGGATGGAAAAATCCGAAATCGGGAGAAAAACTAAATATCAACCAGTGGAATATCGTCGAAAGTCATGAAAAAGGGCATATGGTTCGTCGCTATGGCAATCAGTATTTTGCTGAAAAATTCTGGAAAGCATTTGATTTTAGTCAGGTTGAATTTACAGAACAGGATGTTGAAGATTATAAAAAATCTCACAATGACCAAATAACAGAAATGACAAATACAGATGAAATTAAAAACGTTTTTATCAATTACTTAAAAAATCCGATGGAACTCGCCGAAAGAATGTCTCAGTTAAAAAATTATTTCGGATTAGCCGGGCAAGACCGATTTACAAAAGAACATCTTATATACGCAAGGAAACATTACATTAATGACACTGATTTTGATAATGGAATGACCCAGTTCTTTCAAGCGATTACCCCCGAAAAAGAAGATGCGTTTATTGAGCTTATCAATTCGGCGGGAATATAATCAAATTAAATTTCTAATATCCAATTTCTAATTTCTAATGAACGACGACGAATTTTGTCATTAGACATTTGGATTTTTATTAGAAATTGGAAATTAGTAATTAGAAATTTTTTAATCACTTAATCAAAAATTATCATGCGACACATATTATCTCTCAAAGATCAATCAAAAAAAGATATCACCGATATTTTGGCGATGGCAACCGCCGTAAAGAAAAAACAGAAGGCGGGGAAGCTGACCAATCTTCTTCCTAATAAAACTTTGGTTATGCTTTTTCAAAAAGGTTCTACTCGCACCCGTCTCTCATTTGAGGCGGCCATGACCGAGCTTGGCGGTCACTCCATTTTTTTGGATATGAAGACCACGCAATTCGCGCTTACTGATTTCAAAGATGAAATTAAAGCCGTTATGCGATTTGGGTCGGTGCTTATGTTCCGCGCTTTGAAGGCGGCGGATGTACAGTTGGCGGCGGATCAAAATCAGATTCCGGTCATTGATGCTTGTAGCGAGAAGTATCATCCGGCGCAGGCGCTTGGAGATATTTTGACCATGATCGAACATTCGGGTGGTTTGAAAAAAGTGAAAAAGGTTGTTTGGCTTGGCATTGAAAATAATGTTTCCAATACGCTCTCGCTCGCGTGCGCGAAACTCGGCATTAAGGTTGTGATCGTTGCGCCGGAAGCGAACAAAGACAGCGTTGATTCGGAACTTAACAAAATGGCGGAAGCGACCGGCAATATCACGCGCACACTTGATTTGAAATCAGCACTTAAAGATGCGGATTATGTGCACACCGACACGTGGATGGATATGGAATTTTTTGAAGGAGGAAAAGTAAAGCCGGCATTCCAAGACGAATACGATCGACGCAAAAAACTATTCATGCCGTACCAATTGAATGCGAAACTCATCGACACCTATGCGCCGAAAGCGAAGATCATGCACTGCATGCCGTGCCATGTCGGCTATGAGATTTCGCGCGATGCCATTGACCACAAAAATTCCGTGATATTCGATCAGGCGGAAAATCGCATGCATGCGCAAAAGGCGATGATCCTCTGGCTTCTCGGGAAAAAAGTCGCAAAATAGTAGGAAATGACGATAACTGAATACGTATCATCTCGGTGTGAGTAACTCCGCTTCCTTTCTTGTACGACATTTGTTATAATGACTGACTACCTATTTTTATAACAAATGACAATTATGGAGAAAAAAAAGAAAATACTTATTGTCGAAGACGACGGGACTTTACGCAGAATTTTGAAAGAAAGACTGCAAAAGGAAAGCATTTTTGAAATAGAGGAAGCGGAGGATGGCAAGATGGCTCTTGAAATGGTGCAAAAATTTGCTCCCGACCTTGCTTTGGTGGATATCGGCATTCCGGCGATCGATGGATTAACCCTCGCCAAGTTGATGGACGAACAAAAATTGACAGAAAAGACAAAAATTTTATTTCTTACCAATTCTACCGATATTTCCAAAATATCGGTGGCTTCATCCATACGCGGAGTGTTGGGATATCTTATAAAATCGGATTGGGATATTGAACAGATCGTCAAACAGGTAAAAAATTACTTATCCTAGCAGACATGTACAAAAAGTTTTTCAGGTGATATCATACACTTATATGAATGAGAAAAAGAAAATCCTTGTCGTTGAAGATGAGGCCCCGCTCCGCCGAATAGTAAAGGACTTCCTTCAAAGTGAAGGCGATTTGGAAGTGCTGGAAGCGGAAGATGGTACTACCGCGTTAGAAATTATCAGAAAAGATATGCCAGATCTGGTTTTGCTCGATATCGTTATGCCCATTATGGATGGCGTCGCCGTTGCTAAAAAAATGAATGAGGAGCATTTGACCGATCGGACAAAAATAATGTTTTTGACGAATTCAAGCGATCTTTCCATGATTTCATTGGTGTCTTCACCCGCTGTGGTCGGGTACTTTATAAAATCCAATATAGATCTTCGTGAATTGCTCGAGGGCATCAGGAAAGTGCTGAGTCCGTAAATTATTTTTTCGGGTATATATTTTGTCATAAAAGGTATAGGTATCATTTATTCGCATAAAACATTTTTCAATTATTATGGACAAAAAAAAGATTCTAATTGTTGACGATGAAGTGTCGCTTCGGCGCGCGCTTTTTGACGCACTAAAAACAGAGGGGAATTTTGATCTGCTGGAGGCCGGCGATGGAGAGGCCGCTCTTGAGATTATGCGTAAGGAACGTCCGGATCTCGTTCTTCTTGATATCGCCATGCCGAAGATGGACGGTATGGAGGTGGCGCGAAAAGCACAAGCGGAAAACTTGCTTGAAAAGACAAAAATAATTTTTCTCACCAATTCCACGGATATAACCCAGATTGCCACCGCCGTAGAAGTCGGATCTTCCGATTATCTCATTAAAGCTGATTGGGATATGAAAGACATCCTTAGCCGCGTACTGGAAAAACTAAAGTAGTTAAAATTTTTAGATAACTATGAAAAAAAAGACGGTAAAAAAGGCCGCCTCCGCCAAAAGCTTCGGCATGCCGAGAATGAAAAAGGCGGCGGTTTCTCGTGCCGGTTCTCTTAATAAGTCCGACTTTGAAAACGCGGTCGCGCTCATTCGTGCGGATCTTTCGTCCCTCCGGAAAGAAATGAGTGAGCGTTTTGAAAAGCACGAAAATATCATTCTCGCCGAATATCGGCATCGAATTGAGACACTGGAGACAAAAGTGAGAGAACTGCAAGCCCTGAAGAAATAATCATGTCTACCCTTTACATTGTAGCCACCCCCATCGGAAACCTCGAAGATATTACGCTTCGAGCTATTCGTGTTTTGGACGAAGTCGATGCGATCCTTTGTGAAGATACGCGCGTCACCGCCAAACTTTTGCAAAAATACGAAATTAAGAAAACGCTCATTTCCTATCACTCTCACAGCAAGCTTTCCAAGGTAGAAAAAGTTTTTGAATTACTGGAAGAAGGAAAAAATCTCGCGCTTGTTTCGGATGCCGGCACGCCATGTATTTCTGATCCCGGCGTAATGTTAGTACAGCAGGTTCGAGAACATTTCGCAGAAGATAAGGTAAAAATTGTGACAGTTCCGGGACCTTCCGCGGTTATTTCCGCTCTTGCGGGAAGCGGCCTGCCATCCTCTGAATTTCTTTTCCTCGGTTTTCTTCCGCACAAAAAAGGAAGAGAAACACTTTTTAAAGAAATTGCCGCATCCGAAAGAACCGTTGCTTTTTACGAATCTCCGCACCGCATTCTGAAAGCCCTTGAATCGCTTCAAAAATTCGCGCCGGAAAAAAAGATCGTCATCGCGCGCGAACTCACAAAAATTTACGAAGAATTCATCTCAGGAACAGCGACAGAACTTTTGGCACATTTTGAAATGCATAAAGATACAGTAAGAGGTGAGTTCGTGGTTTTGGTGGGATAGTTTGTTCCATTGCTCTATTGTTTCATTTTGTTATAATTAAAATATGAAGAAATCAATTGCCACTTTGGCCATGTTAATTATTGTTGCCGCGCAAGGCGGATTTCCCGAAAACTGGAGATATTATTTTATCAATATCGCCGCACTTCTTATTATTGCCCTTGTGCTCATTCCGAGAAAAGAAAGCACTGTTTTAGTGAAGAAAAAAGAAAGCACCACTTTTGTGGAGAATAATCCCGAGAATAAAGGCACGGAAGGACCAAAAATTCCTCATGCGTAAATTTTTGAAAAAATTACCGCAGAAAAAACACGTGGCGAGGGGTGTTTTTTTTGTCGCGTTCATCGCTTTTTTTTATGCGGGAGTAACCGCGCTTATCCTTTCTTTTAATCGGTCTGTTTCAATAAAAACCATCCTATTATCCTCAAGCGCTACCAGCACTGCTGTATTTGAAACGCTTCCCACTGTTGAATCATTTCCGCCGGTAACTCATGTGGAAACACCGGTTGCAGTCAAGGCGGCGTATATGTCGGCTTGTGTAGCGAGTACCCAAACATTCCGCGATCGAGTGATCAACATGATAAATACAACGGAAATCAATTCCATCGTTATCGATGTCAAAGATGCAACGGGCATGATGTCGTATAAAGCCGACGATTCTTCTCTGGAAACCGTAGCGGGAACGAGCTGTCGCATTGCCAATATACGTGATCTCATATCGCTTCTTCACAAAAATAATGTTTATGTGATCGGTAGGATCGCGGTATTTCAGGATAATTACTGTGCTGAACAACATCCCGACTTGGCGATAAAAAGTAAAATGACCGGCAAGGTGTGGAAAGATCGGGGTGGAAATGCTTGGGTTGACGCCAGTTCAAAGGATGTGTGGGACTATACGGTTGCTATGGCAAAGGATGCGTACTCCCAAGGATTTGATGAAATTAATTTCGATTACATACGTTTCCCATCAGATGGAGATCTGAATGACATGATCTTTCCGCTTTCCGCTACGACTGCAAAAACAGATGTGATCAAATCTTTTTTCGAGTACTTAAACGGTCACATGAAAACGGAAGGGATTCCGACATCGGCGGATATTTTTGGTATGACGACGACTTCCAGCGATGGTTTGAATATCGGACAGGTGCTCGAAATTGCGCTTCAGAATTTTGATTATGTTTCGCCGATGGTATATCCGTCGCATTATCCGAAGGGCTTTAACGGCTGGTCCAATCCGAATGCGCATCCGTATGATCTCATTCATTTTGTCATGAAAGCCGGGGCTGATCGCGCCATCACCGCATCTACGACACCGCTCAAACTCCGCCCGTGGCTCCAAGACTTTTCACTCGGCGCGCCTTCGTATGGAAAAAGGGAAGTGGAAGAGCAGATACAGGCAACCTATGATGCCGGATTGACAAGCTGGATGCTGTGGGATCCGTCGAATAAGTATGCCGGTGGAGCATTATTACGAGAATAGAAAATGGATAATTGAAAATAGAAAAATAGAATAGAATACGAAACGACGACGTTGTAAATCTATTCTCCATTTTCTATTCTCGTTTTTTGTTTTTGCTTGACTAAATTGATATGGTTTGGTATTCTATCAACGGTTAGGTATTTGTAAACGATCTGAAGAAGGAGAGAAAAATGACCGAATCAACATTTATTTTACGGGTAGTCTTTCACAAAGACATAACAGAAAAAGACAAACTTTCATTTTTCCGCTCTTTCAAGAAAGATTTTGGAAATGTGGTGAAAGAAATGTCCTCTTGGACATGGCGTACTTACGATTTTGACTGTTCGATTCGTCTTGCGTATAAAGATACGAAATGTGAATGCAGTAAGAACTTTCGTTGGACGCTTATTGGATATTTTGTTGAACGTTGGCAAGAAGTAAAGAGCGTCGAAACCGAAATTGACGGAAAAATAACAAAGATTTTTCCTCTAGATGTTGGCACATGCAGTTAAGATTTTAAGCTCCGGACATTCCGTCCGGGGCTTTTTTTATTGTTCTTCGTGGTGTATTCTGAAAGTATGAAAATACAAGAGCATATACCACTTAAAGACTTTACGACTTTTAGAACGGGCGGGAATGCGCGCTATTTTGCACGAGCCAAAAACGTTGCCGAACTGAAAGAAGCCGTGCGTTTTGCGAAAGAAAACAAGCTTCCATTTTTTGTGTTGGGAAGAGGGGCGAATATTCTTGTTTCAGATGCCGGATATAATGGAATGATTATAAAAATGGAAATAAAAGGAATTTTATTTGAAGATAAAAAAAGTGCTGTTTGCGCTATTGTTTCTGCTGGGGAAGATTGGGATTCATTTGTCGCCAAAACAGTAAAGCGCGGACTTGCCGGTCTTGAAAACCTTTCTTTGATACCAAGCACGGTCGGCGCGGCGGCGGTCGGAAATATCGGCGCATACGGAGTGGAAGTAAAAGACAGTATTTTTTCCGTGGAAGCATTGAATACGGAAACGATGCGCGTGA
>Ga0172379_10005018_pt1 | contig 18869 bp, 18 predicted proteins | sample GrowelOW334metaG_FD_119756 | JGI IMG/M metagenome (GOLD analysis project Ga0172379, IMG submission 119756) | Groundwater microbial communities from an aquifer near a municipal landfill in Southern Ontario, Canada - Groundwater well OW334 metaG | ecosystem: Environmental > Aquatic > Deep...
ATGAAGGGCATGGTGTGAGCCTCCAAATATAACTATTTGTCCTGCCAACTTCCTATTCGCTTATAATCGTTACAACTTTGTCTATGTCGTCTCTCGATAGCATCTCTGTAGCGCAGAAGAGCAGACAATCCTGAAATTCCGGATAATCACAGCCGAGTTCGTAACCGCCGATGATGCCTGCTTCCTGGAGCTTTTGATTTATGGCGGCCGGATTGGGGCAGCGGACAATGAATTCATTGTAAACAGGACCGGAAAACACCGGCGAGAAGCCGGGTATTGCCAGTAACTGAGCCCGCAAATATTGGGCCTTATGAATGTTTAATTCGGCAATTGTCTTGAGATTTTTCCCCAGGCTGGCCAGATAGACGGCGGCGGCCAGCGCGCAGAGGGCCTCATTGGTGCAGATGTTGGAAGTGGCCCGTTCCCGCCGGATGTGCTGTTCCCGGGTCTGTAGGGTCAGGACGAAACCCCGGTTTCCTTCCTTGTCCACCGTCGCCCCGGCGAGGCGCCCCGGGATTTTTCTGAGGAATTTATCGGAGCTCGCAAAGACGCCCAGATAGGGGCCGCCGTAATTCAGGGGATTGCCGAAGGCCTGACCTTCACCGACGACAAAATCGGCTCCCAGCACCCCGGCGGGCTTCAGAATGCCCAGGGAGGTTGCCTCCGTAAAGCCGGAAACGAGGAAGGCCCCTTGCTCGTGGGTCGCTGCCGCTACGGGGGCTATGTCTTCTATGATGCCGAAAAAGTTGGGGCTCTGGATCAGGACGGCGGCGGTATCCTTGTCAACGGCCTGGCGAAGATTATCCATGTCCAACTGTCCTGCCGCCGTGAAAGGAATTTCTAAGACCTCATACCCGTTGGCCCAGGCGTAGGTACGGACGACCTGGCGGTACTCGGGATGCACCGAGCTTGCCACAACCAGCTGCTTGCGGTTCAGGGTCTTGGCGGCGAGGACCGCCGCTTCCGCCATCGCCGTGGCCCCGTCGTACATGGAGGCGTTGGCGACCTGCATCCCCGTCAGCCGGGCAATCATAGTCTGGTACTCATAGATGGCCTGAAGGATGCCCTGGCTGATCTCGGCCTGATAGGGGGTGTAGGCGGTGTAAAACTCCGAGCGGGAGATGATGTGTCCGACCACGGCAGGAATCCAGTGCCGGTATGCTCCGGCGCCCATAAGCGTTATGGCGGGGACCTTGTTCCTAGTGTTGAGACCTTCCATGAGGACAGCGAGTTCCATCTCCGAGATGCCGGGGGGCAGGGCCAATGCCTTTTTGAGGAGGAAACGGGAAGGTATGTCCTTAAAGAGGTCAGCGAGGGAGGCAATCCCGACGGCCTGCATCATCCGCTGCTCGTCTGCCGGGGTATGGGGAACATAGTCCATGGTCTTATCCCTTAAACAATTGAATCGTCAGATATTCAGCAGCCATGAAAGCCTGCCCCGTCTTGCCCGTATATTCCAATTTAGTGCTCCTCGGCGGCGATAAAGGCTTCGTATGCCGAAGCATCCAGCAGGGCTTGCAGCTCTTCCGGTTGCTCCATCTTGAGCTTGGCGATCCACCCTTTCCCGTAGGGATCATGGTTGATCAGTTCGGGGCTCTGTTCCAGTTTCTGATTGGCCTCGATGACTTCCCCGGTCACGGGAGAATAGACATCAGAGACGGACTTCACGGACTCCACAACGGCCACGGCTTCCATCTGCTTCACCTGCTTGCCGATTTCCGGAAGCTCCACAAATACGATATCCGTGAGCAACTCCTGGGCGTGGTCGGTAATGCCGATAGTAACGGTTCCATCGCCGTTGTCTATGACCCACTCATGCTCCTTGGTGTATCTTCTGTCCGTCGGATTGACTTTTGACATAACGTTCTTCCTTTCGTCTCAGATAAAAGTATTGAAAAAGACATACTGCTTTTCCTTTTTATAGAAAGGCAGGGATACAACCTGGGCGGCAGCAAAATGATTCCGGATCTGGATATCGAAGGTGGTTCCCGGCTTTGACAGCTCCACCGGAACGAAGGCCAGGCCGATGGCCTTTTCGAGGGTGGGGGAATGGGTCCCCGAGGTGACAATGCCGACCTCCGTGCCGTCCTTGAAGACCTTGTAGCCATGCCGGGCGATCCCCCGTTCCCACATGGTAAAACCGACAAGTTTCCGTTTCACCCCCTCAGAAAACTGTTTGCTCAGGGCGTCCTTGCCGATAAAATCCTTTCCCAGATTTACGATCCAGCCGTAAACGACTTCATAGGGCGTGGTCGTTTCGTCCATATCATTGCCATGGAGCATCATTCCCGATTCGAGACGCAGGGTATCCCGCGCCCCCAGACCGATGGGTTTCAGACCATAATCAACTCCCGCCTGGAGGAGGCGGTCCCATATTTCGCCGATCCGGTCATGAGGGGCGTAGATTTCAAAGCCGTCTTCCCCCGTGTAGCCGCTTCTCGAAACAAGGGCAGGAATATTGAGAACCTTCGTCTCGATGAAATGATAATACTTCAATGAATGAAGATCGGCGGGCACGATCTGTTGCAGGATGTCTTCTGACCGCGGCCCCTGGAGATCCAGTTTGCCTATAACATCGGTTTCATCCGTTATCTCGACCCGGAGAAAGCCTTTTTCATCCTTTACCTGCAGAAGCCAGGCATAATCCCTGTCCTTCGTGGAGGCGTTGGTGACGAGGCGGTAGTGGTTCTCACCCAGGAGATAAACGGTCAGGTCGTCCATGATTCCCCCCTCCTCGGTGGCCAGGACGCTCAGCTTCATCTGTCCGATCTTTTGACCGTCAATATTCCGCGATAAGACATGCTGTAAAAAATCAAAAGCCCCTTTTCCTTTGACATCGATTTCTCCCATATGGCAGATATCGAAAAGACCGGCGGCGCTACGCGTGGTTAGATGCTCCTCAATCACATTGGTGTACTGAACCGGCATGGCCCAGCCGCCGAAATCTATGATCCGGGCGCCCAAGGCGACATGGCGGTTATACAGAGGTGTTTTATTCATGGGAACCTCGCGAGTTTCTCTGCGACGCCGTCATTCATGAACGTCAGCGAAAAGGATTATTTATGATACGGTGATGCAATTGCTAAAATACTACGCACCATACCGCTACTACATCGAAGGCGGAATTTCAAGGTGAAAAAAATTGACTTTCACGGGTAAATCTTTTTCTTTATCGCCTGTATCTATTTTGTGATCTGCTTCGCCTTTACCTCCCTGTCCCGCTGGCTGGAGACGCGTTTGGCCTGGCGCAAAGCTATATAGGTTCATAAAAAATGGGTTGACATAAAAAAGCGATCGCACTATAGTCCCCCCGCTCTGAGATAGGTTCTGATAGGAAATACCTCAGGTGACAAGCAGTATAGTCGCTCTTTACTGGGAGATCGTTCAATGGTAGGACAACGGACTCTGACTCCGTGAATCAAGGTTCAAATCCTTGTCTCCCAGCCAGTATTTACAAGGGTTCCCGCGTTTGGGGAGCCCTTTTCTTTTGACCACAACACTTGCATACGCTCTTCCTCGATATTAAGTTGAGATAATTAAAAACCTATCAAAAACTTTACGCCGATTTCTGTAGATTGATTTTTGGGCTCATATGCTCCGATTCCTATGTAAGATCCATTATAGGTCATGCTTTGAACGTCCGACTTATCAATATTCCAATATCTAATAAAAGGTTCTAACGTATAAGATATCCGACCTCTTTGTTTCTTGAGGAATATAGAACCTCTCCCGCCATAACCGCCGTTCTGGTTGTTACTGACGTCGTTGAGGCCGGCTACAGCCTTGCTTAAATAGCTTTTTTGCATCCCTTTCCAAAAAAAATCATATTCCAGAATTACACCGGCAGACCAACCATTATCGAAAGCATTTACCGCTTCGATACCAATCGGACTGTAGTAATAATTTGATTCTCTTAAATATCCTTTAGCACCTGTTGAAGTGACTTTTCCGGATGTATTATCGCTCAAATACCTGTAACCAAAGCCAATGAACGGCGTCATTGTGAATGAACCTGAGAATTTAAAGTCGTAGCCTCCAATCGCCCTGATTTCAAATAAGTTGTCGCTGATATTACTCATTGTCCCTGATCCTGAGCTGTCATAGTCTACCTGTCCATAACTATACCTGCCTGCAACTTTAATCATGACGCTATTGCGATAAGTATAGGCCGCATCAATTCCGTACATTGGTCCCTTTTCGCTCATGAAATCAGGTTCTTTATACTCAATTACCGATATTTCCGGTCCTACTTCCCAAGTGTGCCGTGCTTTTGAACTGGATTGACCTGCCTGTGCAAAGGAAAATGATATAGACAAAGCGATAGAAAATGTAACCATCAAGAAAATGTAGATTGATCTTAATACTGATCGTGCGGATGAATCTCTTTGTCTTTTCATGATAGTTCCTCCTCGAATTGATTATAAAAATCTTATATCAAAACAAACCTGTCTCTATCGACAGTTGTTCAATCTTGGCATGAAGTTCTTTGACGTTTGCCCCTTGGTCGGGTTTCCGATCCTTGCTGTATATTTCCCATGTAACCTATTGTGCTGAAAAAACCACTAAGAATTAAGGGGAAACCCTGAACGCCTTCATCAAATCCGTCCTGGAACGGGCAGTATCGCCGGAAACGCCCGCCTGATAATTTGTTATTCCCAGTTAAAGGGGGCCTGTTTTTCAAAGTCAGGCATCATATTGCGCTCATCTACCTGCTGAATAAAGAGCTTTTCAAAACCGAGTTCCAGGGCGTAATTGACAACCTTTTCATACTCTTTCCGGTAGAGCCGCCGGCCAAGAAGGGGGTGTTTTCGGGCCTGCGCCGCCGGGGTGTACTGGGACATGATGCTCAAGGGAACCTGTATTGACAGTCCCCGCCGGATCATCTCCAGGATGGCGAAACTATTGTCGGTCATGCCGGGAAGAACGAGATGCCGGATGAGTATTCCCCGCCGGGCGACGCCGTCCACAACTTCGAGGACATCCCCCACCTGCGCCGTCATTTCCCTGAGGGAAGCCATGGCATGGACGGCATATTCTTTCACACCGGAGAACTGCCGGGCCAGATCATCGCGGCCGTATTTCATGTCGGGAAGGTAGATTTCCACCATCCCCGCAAGCAGCCGGATTACTTCCGGCGCTTCGTAGCCGCCGCAGTTGTAAATGAAGGGGATGGTCAATCCCTGACGGCGGGCGGATAACAGGGCTGCCATGATCAGGGGGGTCTGCGGGGTCGGGGTGACGGCGTCGATGTTGTGGCATCCCTGCTCCTGGAGCCTCAGCATTACTTGGGCCAACCCCTCCGGATCCATGCCCTGTCCGGTTGTCCGCCTGCTGATCTGATGATTTTGGCAGTACAGGCAGCGGAGGTTGCAGGAGGAAAAGAAGATCGTCCCGGCCCCGCCCGTTCCGGAGAGGGGCGGTTCTTCGCCGTGGTGAGGCATGGCGTCGCTGACGACTATTTCCGCGGCGAGACCGCAGAAGCCCTTTTCTCCGGCCATCCGGTCGACGCGGCATTGCCTCGGGCACAGGACGCAGGGGGCCATCATGCGTTTCAGGGCGTCTAATGCTTTGCGATTCCCTTGATGGTTTATTCCCATTGAATCCGGATTCACTTTACAAGGGCCTGACTACATCCTTGATCTTGCCGCTGGCCACGAGTTCCATGAAGATCTCTCCCAACGGTTCCGCCTTTGCGACGGCTTGTCGCCAGTTGGCGATTCTTGTTTCCGGATCATCGACGAAGGTTACAAAATCCTCCCGATCCGGAACCTTTCCCGAGGGCAAGGAAGCGATGAAATCTTCGGAAGGATAAACCAGGACAATGTTTTTCAAGTCGTTGGCGGGCGGTTTCCGGGAGGTAAGCCTCTTGTCGAGCCACCCGGGGATGAGGCGATCCTGGTGCAGAAACAGGAGGGTCAGATCGTTTTCCTTCGCTCCGTAGTTTCCGGCAAGGTGATAATCGACGAGTCCCCCGTCCCGATAAATACCTCGGGGGGCTCCAAAAATGTCCCTGACCCCGGTGATGATCAGGGGGATCGCGCCGGTGGCGACCAGTACGGATTTGAAGTTGGTCTTGTTCAGGGGAACACAGACGCCGCGAAATTCCGGAGCCAGTGTGAAGGCAGGGTGTTTGGGGCCGCTGTAGAAAACCACCCGTTCGAAAAATCTGTAGAGCAGGGAGCGGCTTAGGGTGTTGCCGAGAAAGGAAAAGGCGAACCCCAGGCGCTGCAGGAAGACGTTCTCCGCAGCGGTCAGATTCTTTGCCCGGGCCGTGACGATGGCGAGACGATAGTCGCGGTGATTTAGGGCAAAGGGCAGGGCATCGTTTTCAATGGCCTTATTAATGATGGCAGCCAGGGACTTGCGGATGGAGAGAGGCTTGTCGGCCCGGGTGTAGGTCGTGGTGATGTACGACTCCATGAGTTGTCGGTAACTTTTTTCCGCTTCCGGCTGGATCCAGGCGGCAAACCGCCAGGCCCCGGCAGAGGAGCCGATCAGGGTCAGAGGCCGTAACCGGCCGAGGGCTTTCTCTTTGAGAAGGGTCAGATCGAAACCGCTGGCGATCAACCAACGGGGTCCTACCGCCGGTCCGGCATAGCCGGTAAAGGCATCCAGAGAAAAGCCGCCGTCACGGATCCGTTCGCAGGCATTTTCTCCTGCCTTGATGCAGAGACTGTCCATTCCTTTACTTAACCTCTCCTCAAATCACCTTGACACAAACCTCACGGTTTTGTAAAGTACCCCCGGTCATAGCAGCCCGCCGGGAATACGCAGGTATTGATCTGAGCCCGAAGGTGAGATTCATATGCAGACTTTGGCAGCTTTGTCAATGGGGAGCGGTAGAGAAATGACGATTCAATCCCAGATCCTCGGGATAGCACAGGCGGCAAAAAAGGCGGCAAGTACGTTGTGCAGGCTAGCTGCGGAGGAGAAGAATCTGGCTCTCCGGGAAATGGGCGCCTCCCTCCTGAAGCATGGATCATTCCTGATGGAAGAAAATGCCCGGGATGTGGCCCTCGCGTCCGAGAAGGGTCTCTCTGCCGCCATGATCGACCGCCTGACCATCAGGGAAGCGACGATTCAGGCAATGGCAAAGGGATTCGAAGAAGTGGCGGCCCTGCCTGATCCCGTGGGCAAGGTCAGTTCCATGTGGCGCCGCCCTAATGGCCTGCTGGTCGGCCGCATGCGCATTCCTCTGGGGGTCATCGGTATCATCTATGAGTCCCGTCCCAACGTCACCGCCGACGCCGCCGCCCTCTGTATCAAATCGGGAAACGCCGTGATTCTCCGGGGCGGCTCGGAAGCTATCCATTCCAATCTGGCCATTGCGGGGATACTTCAGGAAACCCTGAAAAGAGGACCGATTCCCGAGACGGCCATCCAGCTTATTCCCATGACGGACCGAGAGGCCGTCTATGAACTGCTGCAGCTTGAAGAGTGGATCGATGTCATCATTCCCCGGGGGGGCGAGGAGCTGATCCGGGCCGTCGTCAGTCAGTCGAAAATTCCCGTAATCAAACATTACAAGGGCGTCTGCCATATTTTTGTCGATGAGAACGCCGATCTGGACATGGCTCTGAAGATATGCGTGAATGCGAAGGTGCAGCGCCCCGGGGTCTGTAATGCCATGGAGACCCTCCTTGTCCACCAGGCGATAGCAGCCCGGTTCCTTCCCCTGATGGCTGAAAAATACGGAGATGCGGGCGTGACGTTAAGGGGATGCCCACAGGCGAGGGCGATTCTTCCCGATATTGACCCCGCAACGGAGCAGGACTGGCATGAGGAATACCTTGACCTGGTTCTTTCCATTCGCGTTGTGGAAGGCCTGGATGCGGCGATGGACCATATCGGAAAGTATGGCTCTCTTCATACCGAGGCCATCATTACGGAGAGCTACGGTCATGCCCAGAGATTTCTCAACGAGGTTCAGTCTTCAACGGTGCTTGTAAATGCCTCCACACGATTCAGCGACGGGTTTGAGCTGGGTCTTGGCGCGGAGATCGGTATCAGTACCACCAAACTGCACGCCTATGGCCCGATGGGACTGGAAGAACTTACGACATCCAAATTTATCATTTACGGCAATGGACAGGTGAGAACATGAAATGGGGACTACTTGGCGGGACCTTCGATCCCATCCATATCGGCCATCTGCGTTGCGCCGAGGAAATTCTGGAGATATTTGATCTCAACCGGATCATTTTTATCCCCGCTTCCCGGCCGCCGCATAAAATCGAGGGCGAAATCACATCTTTTTACCACCGGGAACAAATGGTCAGGCTGGCAATCGAAAACAATCCTTCTTTTTCCTTTTCCGATGCGGAAAACAAAAGGGAAGGGAAATCTTATTCCGTAGAAACCGTTGAGTTTATCCTCAAAAAATATCTGCAAAACCTGGAGCTGTACTTCATCATTGGTCAGGATGCCTTTCATGCCATTACAACCTGGAAGGACTGGGAGAAGCTCCTGCAACTGTGCAATTTTGTCGTCATGACCAGACCGGGATACGAAAACAAAGGTCTGGAAGGTATTCTGCCCCCCGAATTTGCCTCCCAATTCCACTATGACTCCCAGGGAAACGGCTTCCGGGGGCCGATGGGATATTCCATCTATTTTCAGGAGGTGACCTTTCTGGATATTGCTTCGAGCCGGATACGGAACCGGGTTCGGGACGGTAAATCCATTACCTATCTGACCACGGAGCCCGTACGCCATTACATTGTCAATAACGGCCTGTACCGGAACATCTAGTATACAGGTAAGAAAGGATGATGATATGCGTATCCCGACCTATGGCATTTTTTCGGGAATTCTGTCCCTGCTTCTGCTCCTGTTTTACCCTTTTACCCTGCATGCCTTCCGCTGTGGAGATGGATTGGTGAGCGTCGGGGACTCGAAAGGCAGGGTTACGATCGAATGCGGTAAGCCCACACTCAAGGAAAAGGTGGGTGACAAGGAGACCCGTAAGAAAGGAACGGGGACAAAAACGAAGGGCGTCAAGTCTTCTAAAACCGTGGAGCAGTGGACCTATAATTGTGGGAAGGACGATTTTATCTACATCCTGACCTTCGAAGGGGGAAAGCTGGTCAAGGAAACAACGGATGGCCGCGGCCGCGGCGTCTCGGAATGTAAGGGTCGCTGATCATTGTGATTAGAGGTCTTTCAGATCTTTTATTATCTTCAATCTGCCCTCTTTGATCAAGGCGCTTTTGCTTTCTTCCATCCATGACTGGGTCACTTCGCTTCTTTTTAAATCCAGATACACCTTCTTGAGTTGCTCCTTCTGTCCCGGTTGGATCTGCCTGTCCGACTGCGCCCTTTCCCGGAACTCGATCAGGAAATAGTCACCGTTTATGAAGATAACCTCTTCCCCATAAGGCCTTTTCGCTGAGAGTTGGAAAAGGGCTTTCATGATCTGTGAAGACGTCCCGATCTTCGGAGCCGGGGTAGTGGGGAGAAAAAATCCTGTCTCCTCTAATTTAAGATTCTTTTCGTTCCCGATAATCTGTAGCTTATCCCCTTTCTTAAGGCGGGCAAGGAGCGCGTCCGCCTCCTGCTTGGCAAGGCGGCTGCCTTCCTGCGCCGCATACCTTTGGCGTACCTCTTTTTCGATGATCTTGAGATCCGGTGTATAGGCCGCCTTTTTTGCCGCTGCCTTGAGGAGATAGTAGCCGCTTTCCGAGGCGATTACATTGCTGAGTTCGTCTTTCTGAAGAGAAAAGACTGTCTTTGCAAAATCCGGCACCTGCCGAAAGGCTTCGGGAGGGTTTTTAACGGTGAAAAGTTCTGTTCCTGCGACCGGCAGACGATGAGCGGCGGCGTAGGCGTCGAAATTTTCCTGTTGATAGATCGTATCACGGGCCTTTTTTGCTTCCTCGTAGGCGAGCCTCATTGCCCGGGAATGCTTAAGTTCAGAGACTATTTCATCCCTAACGCTGCTCAGGGGAAACGTTTTTCCAGCCTTTGTCCACTGCTGCTTGTGACTGTTATAGAAATCGGCAATTTCTTCTTCCGGGACAGTTACCCTGGCCGTGAAATCCCGGGCTGAGAAAAACAGGTATTTGACCTGGATCTGTTCGGGAGAGCGAAAATCGCCACTGTGTTCTTTCAGGTATTTTTCCAGATCTGACGTTGACGCCTGAACTTTACCCTCAAAATCCAGGCCCCTCAGGCGTACGAAAGCTACGTTGATTTTTTCGGTCTGGGCCTCATAAAAACTGTTTACCTCCTCGTCGGAAACATGGACGCCGTCCTGAAGAAGATCTTCCAGCTTCATAATCAGGATGGATTTCCGCTGCTCATTTTCGAAATCTTCCGGCGTAATCTTGTTGTAACGAAGCATCTGCTGGTACAGGCGATCATCGAAGACGCCATTTCTCTGAAATGTCGGCAGGGAGGATATGAACCCCCTGACTTCTTCGTCGGTAACCTTGACCTTCAGATCCTGGGCCTTTTTCATCAGAATCGCCTGATAAACCAGTTTGTCGAGGGCCTGCTGCTTCAGATTCAGGGTCTTCAACATATCATCCGTAAGGCGACCGCCGGAGCGGCGATTGTATAAATCGATCAGATTGCGGTATTCCTTCTCATATTCCTGATAGGTGATGACCTTGCCGTCAACGGTCGCGATGGCATCCGCCTTCTGTCGTCCCGTCATGGAACCGAAGTAAAAGACGAAGACGATGATAATGATGCCAAGGAGGACCTTCATGATCCAGTTTCGCGCGTGTTTTCTCATTAACTCAAGCATACCGTTCCCCTTATAGGTGCCTTTTTTGAAGGGTCGTTGATATTATAGTCCCACGGAAAATGCAATCACCTTTTTAAAAAGGCATTGCTTAGGTGCAAGAAATAGGCTATAGACCAACGCTAAGTGATTGTCGCGAGAGCTTAGGTGCTTATATTTATTGAGAAAATACAGGAGGCAGAAGCGTGCTGTTTGATTGGATTTTAGGAAAATTTTCCAGTGACCTGGCCATCGACCTTGGGACGGCCAACACCCTTGTTTACGTAAAGGGCAAAGGAATTGTTTTGAGCGAGCCTTCCGTGGTGGCTGTGCACATGGATTCAAAAGGGGTCAAAAAGGTTCTGGCTGTGGGATCCGAAGCAAAGAAGATGCTGGGAAGAACCCCGGGAAACATCATGGCTATCCGCCCCATGCGGGACGGAGTCATCGCGGATTTTGACATCACCGAGGCGATGCTCAGACATTTCATCCTCAGCGTTCATAACCGCAGGACGCTTGTGCGGCCCAGAATAATAGTGTCCGTGCCTTCGGGCATCACCCAGGTGGAAAGAAGGGCGGTCCGTGAAACCGTTGAATCTGCCGGGGCGCGGGAGATTTATCTCATCGAGGAACCCATGGCCGCAGCCATCGGGGCCGGGCTACCGATCACGGAACCAACGAGTTCCATGGTTGTCGACATCGGCGGAGGCACGACGGAAGTAGCCGTCATTTCTCTTTCGGGCATTGTGTACGCAAAATCTCTGCGCATCGCCGGCGACAAGATTGACGAAGAAATTGTCCAGTATATGAAAAGGAAGTACAGCCTTCTTATTGGCGAGCGAACCGGGGAAATAATCAAAATGACCATCGGCTGCGCCTATCCGGATAAGGAAATCCGCACCGTCGAAGTGAAGGGCCGGGATCTGATTTCAGGGATTCCCAAAATTATTGAAATCAATTCGGAAGAGGTTCGCGAAGCTATTACGGAACCGATCAGCCTGATTGTGGACACCATAAAGAATTGCCTGGAAAATGCACCGCCGGAACTGGCCGGGGATATCGTGGATCGAGGCATCATGCTTACGGGCGGCGGCGCCCTGCTGAGAAACCTGGATGTCCTGATCCGCGAAGAAACAGGTCTTCCCGTGACCATCGCGGACGATCCGCTGTCGACTGTTGCGAGAGGGGCGGGAATGGCCCTCGATCAGTTGGATGTTTTGAAGGAAGTCACCCTTCAGGTGTGACAACTCCGCTAGAACCTCTAAACACAATGGGGAAAGATTATGAGCCTTGGAGGGTACGGCGCCGTGAGGCTTACTTTCTTTTTAAGCGCTTTCATAGTCGTCTTGCAAAAGTTCTCTGTGACTGCACAGGTATGCCGGTTGTCCATGTGATTTGAGAATCACCAGAAATATGTCGATTCCAAAAAAATACCGGCCAATTGCCATCATCGTCCTATTTATCGTCTTCTCCATCATTCTCCTGTTTTTGAGCACGAAAATGCCTTCGGATACGGGTTATCCGAGAAGATTCATCCTTGATGTGGTGGCGCCTATCGAACGTCTGATCAGAATTCCCCTGGATGAAACCATCACTGTTTGGAACCGTTATCTCTTTTTAGTCGGGCTGGGAGAAGAAAACAGGCGGTTGAAAAGGGAGAACGACCAGTTGAAGAATCAGTTGCTCCTGCACCAGGAAGGGTATCTTGAGGGGCTGCGCCTGCAAAAACTGCTTACCATGAAAGGTCAGAGCGACTATGCATCCATGACCGCAAGGGTTATCGGGATGGACCAGAAATCACTGATCAAGACGATTCTCATCAACAAGGGAACCTCTCATGGCATCAGGAATGGCTTGCCGGTCATTAACGAGCAGGGGGTTCTCGGAAGGATTATAGAAACATCATGGCATGTCTCGCGCGTACTCCTGATCAGCGATGGCAACAGTAATATCGACGCCTTAGTGCAGGGAACCCGTGTCCAGGGGATGCTGCAGGGTTCCGGGGCGATGCGCTGCATGCTGAAATACATTGCCAAGACGGAGGAGGTCAAGACGGGAGATCTGGTGGTATCTTCGGGGATGACGGAGATTTTCCCCAAAGGGTTGCTGCTGGGAACCGTAATCCGGGCGGACAAGAAGGATTCCGGTCTTTTTCAGCGGATCGAGGTGGTTCCGGCGGTGGATTTCACCAGGTTGGAAGAAGTGCTGGTATTGATGGTAACGGAGAAAAAGAAAAAATGAATTTTTATGTTTTCGTTCCCTGGTTCCTCTTGATGCTCGTTGTCTTTCAGCACGCTGTTTTAGGGACGATATTTTTTCACTCGATTGCCGTCGAGATCTCCCTCGTCATGGTCATTTACGGCGGCTTGCGGATGTCTGTTCTCAAGGGAAGCATCCTCTCGTTGATTCTCGGTTTGATGATGGATTGCATAACCGGCGTCTCCTCCGGTTTCTACGCCCTCATCTATACCGCTATTTTCCTCATGGTCTATCTTGTATCATTGCATGTATATGCGAAAAGCACCCCCTTTGTTGCCCTCTTCACGTTGTGTTGTGGTTTTATCGAGGGGATATGGTTGCTGGTTTTAAACCAGATAATCTACGGAACAAACATCTTTTCTGATCTGGTCTTGTATTTTATACCCCAGTTGGTTATCGTAAGCTTGATAAGCCCGTTTCTCTTTAAGTTTTTCCACCGGATAGGTTGGCTCCATGATGGGTATGTTCGGTCGTCTTAACGACCATGATACGGCGGATTTCCGGAAACTTTTTCAGCGTCTTTTTGTCATTGTTCTGATTGCCATAGCCATTCTGATCCTCAGGTTGGCCTATATCCAGGTGTTCAAGGGTGATGAATACAAATTACGCTCGGAAAACAACTCTGTACGCCTGAGAAAAATTGCACCCCTGCGGGGATTGATTATGGACACCAACCGGCAGGTCATCGTTGGTAATCAGGCAGCCTTCGACCTGGTCTATGTGCCGAGCCGTGCCGTTGATATCCGGCGCATCGTAGAGCAAGTGGAGGCCTTCTATGAAAAAAAAGGTTTATCATTAGACAATGATTACCAACTGGTGGGGAAAACCAGGCCGTTTATGCCGGTCAGGCTCGAAAAGAACATTACCATGGCGAAATTGGCTTTTGTAGAAACCCATGCCCTCGATCTGCCGGGCGTTGTCGTGGAAGTGGCGCCGGTGAGGAAGTATTCGGGCGGGGAGATGATGTCTCATGTCATCGGATATACAGGAGAAATAAGCAAGGAGGAACTGAAAAAACGGGATGACGATGAGATGGGTCCGGGAGACATTATCGGGAAATCCGGGATAGAGAAGTTTCTTGATGAATATCTTGCCGGTAAAAGCGGCGCTGAACAGGTGGAAGTCAACGTTACCGGCAAAGTGATTAAGGCGCTTGGTCGCATTGACCCTGTCCCAGGCGACAATGTTGTGTTGACGATTGATTATGAGCTGCAGAAGGCGGCTTGGGAGGCCCTGGAGGGCAGACGCGGAAGCGCCGTTGTCATTGACCCACGGGACGGATCCATCCTGACCCTTGTCAGCACCCCCTCTTTTGACCCCAACCTTTTTAACTCCGGAATCTCCAAGCAGGATTGGGATAGACTGTCTAAAGATCCACTGTATCCCATGGAAAACAGGGCTGTATCTGGTCAGTATCCCCCCGGATCGACGTATAAGGTGGTGGTCGCGGCGGCGGCCCTTGCCGAAGGTCTGATTACTCCGGATACGCGGTTCTTCTGCAACGGTTCTTTTGAGCTGGGGAACAGGTCCTTTCACTGCTGGCAGCGGCATGGCCACGGCTGGGTGAATCTCCACCGGGCCCTTGTGGAGTCCTGCGACGTCTATTTTTATAATCTCGGGAAAATGCTTGGTGTTGACAAATTGGCCGAATACGCCCGAAGTTTCGGGTTCGGTGAGCTCAGCGGCATTGATTTGCCGAGGGAAAAACCGGGGCTGGTTCCCACCAAGGCCTGGAAACTGGCGAGACGCAAGGAGCCTTGGCAGTTAGGGGAGACCATCTCCGTGTCCATCGGACAGGGCTACAATCTGGCAACCCCTGTTCAGCTCGCCAACGCCTTTAGCGCCTTGGCCAATAGCGGCACCCTCTGGCGTCCCCGAATCGTCAAACAGATCGAGGCGGCAGACGGCAGAGTTGTCAAAGTGTTCCCGCCGGAAAAGAAAAGAGTCCTTCCTGTTTCTCCGGAATATATTGAAATGATAAGACAGGGCCTTTGGGGGGTGGTAAATGAAAAAGGGGGCACCGGTAGCGCCCTGCGCAGACCCGAGGCCGATGTGGCGGGAAAGACGGGAACCTCCCAGGTAGTGGGATTGCCCCAAGGTGAAGCGGCCCGGAGGGCGAAGATTCTCTCCGGGCGCTTCAAGGATCATGCCCTTTTTGCCTGTTTTGCCCCTTATGAGCATCCGGAGATTGCCGTTGCCGTGATCGTCGAGCACGCCGGCGGCGGCGGCGCTGTTGCCGCCCCCGTGGCAAGACGTATTGTCGATGCCTACTTCCACCTCAAAGCCAGCCGGGCGGCGCCGAAGGTGCCCGTTGAGCAAAATGTCGTCATTGAGAGAGCAGGGCAATGAAATTTGACAGACAGTTGTTGATTCATTTTGATTGGCCCCTCCTGGGCATTGTTCTGACAATATGCCTCATCGGGGTAATGAACATATACAGTACCGGGTTCAGCCTCACCACGGCGAAGGCCCCCCTTTATCTGAAGCAGATCCAGTGGATAATCCTGGGGCTGCTCTTTATGCTGATCACCCTTTCCATTGATCATCGGATTCTTGTTCAATACGCTTATATTATTCATGGCGTTGCCATTCTGATGCTGATCTTTGTGACTTTTTATGGATATACGAGCCACGGCTCCCAGCGCTGGCTTGCCTTCGGAGGATTCTCCTTTCAGCCCTCGGAGCTGATCAAGCTGACCCTTATCCTTTCCCTGGCAAGATATTTCAGCGACCACGGAACCCAAAGTCGATACAGTATCAAAGATCTCTTGACGCCCTTTTTCATTCTTCTGGTTCCCTTTGTATTTGTTGTCCGCCAGCCTGACCTGGGAACAGCCTTGATGCTGCTGATTACCTTTATCTCCATGATCCTTTTCGTGGGGATCAGGATCAGGGATCTGCTCATTGCCGGATCATCGGGGCTGCTCCTGGCGCCTCTGGCCTGGTATTTTTTCAAGGATTACCAAAAAGAGCGGATCATGACGTTTTTCGACCCGGAACGGGATCCCCTCGGTTCCGGGTATCATATTATTCAGTCGATGATCGCTATCGGCTCCGGCGGGTTTTTGGGCAAGGGTTTTTTGAAGGGGACGCAGACCCAGTTGAAATTTCTTCCCGAGCAGCAAACCGATTTTGTCTTTTCCGTTTTTGCCGAAGAATGGGGCTTTATTGGGGGTGTTGCCTTGATACTCCTCTTTCTATTCCTGATCCTGTGGGGTTTTAAAATTGCCCAATATTCAAGAGACTTGTCGGGAACCCTTATTGCGTACGGGGTTACTATCATGATTTTTTGGGGCGTCTTTATCAACATCGGCATGGTCCTTGGCATCCTTCCCGTAGTAGGCATACCATTGCCATTTTTAAGTTACGGCGGTTCATCCGTGGTGGTGCTGATGATGGGCATCGGCTTGCTGATCAATATCAGCATGAGGCGATTTGTCATGCAGACGTAACGTCAGGTGAGCCTTTTTTACCAAAAAAGGCTTGACAAGGGGAAAGAGTTATGATTAGTAGTCCGCGCTTTTGGCAATGGAGGTTCAGGTTTTGTATTTCTATTCACATAACCGTTGTCTTGATGTAAGTGAACTGGTCGTAAATACTATATATTGACGGACGAGCCGGGTGGACGAGGGACCCTCTTCACTCGGTTTTTTTTTGAAAAGTAATGATAAGCGAGAGGTACAACAGTGGTTGATATTAATCTTACTTTGTTTGTGCAGATGGCCAATTTCCTTCTGCTCATCGTGATCTTGAACTATCTGCTCTATAAACCGATTCTTGCCATCCTCGATAAGAGAAAGAGGCGCCTCGATGAATCCGAGGGAGAAATCAAGCGCCTCAATGAAACCGTCGAGCAGAAGGCTGCGGAGTATGAAGAAAAGCTCCGCTTGGCCAAGCAGGATGCCTTGGGAAAGAAGAATGAGATCCTCAAGGAAGCCGCAGATAGTGCCAAGGCCATCATCGACGAGCGGCGGAGCAAGATTCCGGCGATGCTGGCGGAGTTTCAGGGGAAGGTAGGGCAGGAAGTGGATGCCGCAAGGCGTATCCTGAAAGATCAGTCCCAGAGAATATCGGCGGAGATCGCTGAAAAGGTGTTGGGAAGGAGCCTCCAATGAAAGATATTAAACGGATTCAACTGGTAAAATCCATTCTCCTTGCCTCTTTAATGGTCCTGCTGACGGGTGTGGCGGTCTATGCGGCTGGTGGTGGTGAGGGTCATGCCAGCCCGGAAGAGCAGAAGAAGACTCTCATTGATTTTGGCTACCGGGTGCTGAACTTTGCCATTCTCGCCGGATTCCTCTGGTGGATGTCGGCCAAGAAGATAAAGGAGTTCTTTGCCGGACGGCGTAATGAAATCAAGACGTCCTTGGATCAGGCGCTGGTGGCGAAGGAAGATGCGGAGAAGAAATTCAAAGAATACGCCGCTAAACTGGAAAAGGCTACGGAAGAGATTGATGGTATTGCCGAAATGATCAAGGTCCAGGGAGAGGCGGAAAAAGAGAAGCTGATTGAGGAGGCCAGAAAGGCCGCCGTCAAGATCGAAGAAGATACCAAGGCCCGGATGGAGCAGGAATTCAGCAACGCCAGAAACCAGTTACGGGCCGAGGCGGCACAACTCTCGGTGCAGATGGCCGAGGAACTCCTGAGAAGAAATATTACGATTACAGATCATGAACACATGGTCAAAGACTACTTAGATAAGGTGGTGATAAAACATTGATCGGAAGCACGATTGCGAAACGATACGCCCGCGCGTTTTATGAAATTGCGGCCGAGGAAAGCCAGCTTGAGAAGTATTACAAGGAGTTGAACAGCTTTTCCGCCATTATCAATGACAATAAGGACCTCAAGGACTTTCTGGCCAATCCCGTTTTTGATCAGAACGAAAAGAAGTCAGTGGTCGAAAGCATCCTGGAAAAAACGGATATTTCCGGAATAACTGCTAATTTTTTGAAGCTCCTTACGGATAAACAAAGAATAGTCGTTCTTTCCGACATTGTCGATTGTTACCGGGAGTTGATGGACGAAGCCTTGAAAACGGTTCGGGCCAGTGTAAAAACGGCTTTCCCGCTATCGACCGAGCTGATCCGGAAGCTTCAGGAGGGTCTTGAAGTCCAAACCCGGAAAAAGGTCGACATGACCGTTATCGAAGAGCCCTCTCTCCTTGGCGGTATCGTCGTCAGGGTGGGGGACACCGTATATGACAACAGTATTAGAACCCAACTGAATAATATAAAGAATCTCTTAGGGGAGGAGATGTAGCGCATGGATACAATCAGGGCAGAAGAAATCAGTCAAATCATATCCAAACAGATCAAAGACTATGAGAAGAAGCTGGACATCAGCGAAACCGGTACGGTACTTTCCGTCGGTGACGGTATTGCCAGAATTTACGGCGTTCAGAACGCCATGGCCATGGAACTGCTGGAGTTCCCAGGTGGTATTCTCGGCATGGTTCTCAACCTGGAAAGAGACAACGTCGGCGTCGCCGTTCTCGGCGAGGTAACCCACATCAAAGAGGGCGATATTGTCAAAAGAACGGGCCGGATTGCGCAGGTGCCGGTTGGAGAGGCCGTCTTGGGACGGGTCATCGACGGGACAGGCGCTCCTATTGACGGTAAAGGGCCCATTGAGACAAATGAATTCCGTAGAATCGAGATGGTCGCCCCCGGTGTTATTCAACGACAGGCGGTCAATCAGCCCATGTACACAGGTCTGAAGGCCATCGACGCCATGACGCCCATTGGCAGAGGGCAGCGCGAACTGGTCATCGGCGACCGCCAGATCGGCAAGACGGCCATCTGTATCGACGCCATCATTCGCCAGAAGGAAACGGGCCTCAAATGCATTTATGTGGCCATCGGACAGAAGAAGTCAACGGTTG
>Ga0172379_10005019_pt1 | contig 18868 bp, 16 predicted proteins | sample GrowelOW334metaG_FD_119756 | JGI IMG/M metagenome (GOLD analysis project Ga0172379, IMG submission 119756) | Groundwater microbial communities from an aquifer near a municipal landfill in Southern Ontario, Canada - Groundwater well OW334 metaG | ecosystem: Environmental > Aquatic > Deep...
GACGGCAAGCGGCAACGAGACGAGATACGCGACGAAAATTCCAAATGCCAGAACGGTCCAAATGGCGACCGCGATTCCGCGCGTCAGAATCATCGCCGCGCGCACGACAAAACTGATCAGCCTGCCGCTCCATTCCGTTTCCCCGTACATGGGGACGAACAAATTGCGTGCCCAAACCCCGAGCGAAAGCAGTTGCGAGGCATACCGCACCGTACGTCGCACCCACTCGGACACGATCGACAATCCGCGGGTATACCACCACACCGGCAATGCCAAGAATCCGCCGACCATTTCGGTAAGGACAAGGCGCATAATCATACGCAGCCAATTTTATCACATTCGCCCGCGAAAGGCATGTGGAACGATTGACAAACGACGGTGTTTCGCGTATTATCCTTTCCTCCCAAACAAGGGAGATACAACCTACGGAGGATGTCATGGAAATTGGATCTCAAGGATACCCCGCTAGCGCGCTGAGCAACTTCCCTCCCCATCCCTTCGTCTTCGACGGCGTGGAATGCGCGTGCATGGAAGGCCTGCTGCAGGCCCTCAAGTTCGACAAAGAGCATATCCAGGTAGAAGTCTGCAAGCTCGTCGGTCTTGCCGCAAAGTATCGGGGCAAGAAACGAAACAAGCGCTGGAGACGGTTGCAGACGCTCTGGTGGAAGGGACAGATCTATGAACGCGGCGGCGATGAGTACCAACGTCTTCTCGACCGGGCGTTCGAAGCACTGGCCAAAAACCAGAGCTTTCGAAATGCGCTGGTGGCAAGCGGAAACGCGGTCCTCACGCACTCCATCGGAAAGACCCGCGTCCAGGACACGGTCCTCACCGTGCAGGAATTCTGTTCGAGGCTCACAAGGCTCCGAGACAGGATCAACCGCGGCGAACTGTAATCGCATCGGCCCGCGACCGCGTCGCGGGCTTTTTTCATAAAACGCGACGACCGTCATTGGTCGCCGCGTTTTCGAAGCTCTTCCATGAGCCGCAGGTAGAATCGTAAATTGTGGATGGTTGCAAGCCGCATGGCCAGCACCTCGCCGACTGAAAACAGGTGCCTCAGGTACGCGCGGCTTACGGTCTTGCAGGTTGAGCAGTCGCAGAACGGATCCACCGGCGACTCGTCAAACTGGCTGGCCTCGGCCGTCACGTTGAGTTTCTTGTAAAATCCCGTGGATCCCTCGCCAGTAATAGGCGGGGTCCCCGCACCCCGCCGCGCAAAGTCGATCGTAGACGGATCCTGGTTCCAGATGAACAGCGTGCCGTGGCGGGCGTTGCGCGTCGGGAGCACGCAGTCGAACATGTCCACGCCCACGGAAACGTAATGGACGATCTCTTCCGGCATGCCGCCGCCCATAAAGTAGCGGGGCTTGTCCTCAAGCAACCGGTCGCAGACGAACTCCGTGATGCGATACGCGTCCTCGCGCTTCTCGCCAACGGACAATCCGCCGATGGCATACCCATCAAATCCAACATTCACTAACCCCTCCAATGACCGCTGGCGAAGATCTTCGTGCGTCCCGCCTTGGACAATGCCGAAGAGTGAAGCGCCATGGGGGCGGAGGACAGGGCTCCCGTCGCCCGGAGCAAAGCCCGAAGGGCGAAGTGAGGACGATGGGATGTCCGCAGCAGGGGCCCCATGGCGCGGCGTCGTGACGTCGAACGCGTCGCGGCAGCGCTTCGCCCAGCGTAGACTCCGCTCCATCGCGTCCTCGTACCGCTCGCGCGTCGAATCGCCCGCGGCAACGTCGTCGAACTGCATCACGATGTCGGACCCGATCGCACGCTGCATTTGCATCGAAAGCTCTGGCGTGAGGTGAATCCGCTTCCCGTCAATGTGCGAATGGAACGTGACGCCGTCCTCCTCGGTCTTATTCATCCTCGAAAGGCTGAACACCTGATAGCCGCCCGAGTCCGTGAGGATCGGCTTATCCCATCCCATGAGGTGATGGAGCCCGCCAAGCCTTTCGATTCCCTCAAGCCCAGGACGAAGCAACAAATGATACGTGTTCGACAGCAAAATCGATGCGCCAAGCGAAGCCACGTCCCCGCTCGAAAGCGTCTTCACCGCGCCCTTCGTGGCGATTGGCATAAAGCACGGAGTCTCCACGACCCCATGCGGCAGCATCAGCCGCCCCCGCCGCGCCTTTCCATTTTTCGAAATGAGTTCTAACACAAATCTTTTATAATGTCGTAAGATCGTTGACATGATCGTCGAAACGGAATATAGTTCCCGACCATGCAACAAACACGGAGGTACGCATGGTCACAGTCATTGGAATGGAACTCATCCTAAAGAGCACCGGCGAACGGACAACCCTGCAGCCCGGTGATCTCGTCAGATTTAGTGACAAAATCGGCTGGACAGAAGGCGGCACCATCGAGTTCCTACGCCCGAACGGAAACCCGATGGAAGAACTCCTTTTCCGGAATATTCATGAGGCAAACGGCCATCAGAATTCGTATGAGCCGTACACCCGCAGGAAATGGCCCGACGAGTACAGCAGGCGCGACATCGAACGGCTTCATGAGAGCGTCAGGCTCGTCGCGGCGCTCATGGGGATGCGACTGACAAGGATTGGCAACTCAATCGGTGGCGGCGACATCCTGCAATTCGAACGAATCGACGACTGACCCTCAACCGGGTCTCTTTTTTTATTCCTTCAAGTCGAGCTCCTCGAGCAGTTTCTTTTGATCGCGCGACAATTTCGTCGGCGTGACCACTTCGACCACGAACACGTGGTCGCCACGGGTGTTGCCGGTCACGACGCCCTTGTTACGCACGCGGATTTCTTTTCCTCCCTGCGTTCCCGCCTCGATGATGACCGTGGTTGGCCCGTCCACGGTTTCGGTTTCGACCGAGGCGCCGAGAGCGGCCTGGGTGAAACCAACGCGGAGCGTCGAGTAAATCGTCGAGCCTTCGCGGGAAAACCGCGTATCGTTCTTCACGTGAAGGCGCACGAACAGGTCGCCCGGCTTTCCGCCGCGCACGGCCTCGCCGCCGCCGCGCACGCGCAGCACGTTTCCGTTCTCAACGCCGGCCGGCACATGCACGGACAAGGTCTTTTTCCCGCGCGTCACGCCGTCTCCGTGACAAGTCGTGCAGCGCGTTTCCGGAATCTTTCCCTCGCCGTCGCACGCAGGACAGGCCGCCTTGGTCTGAAACGTCCCAAGAATTGTCCGCTGCGTGACGACCTTCACGCCCTTGCCTCCGCACTCGGAACAATCTTTCGACTTCGTGCCCGGCTCCGCGCCAAGGCCGGCGCAGCGCTCGCATTCGTCGAATTTTGAAAGCCGTATCTCCTTGTCCGCGCCGAACACGGAATCGCGGAACGACAAGTCAACGTCGACTTGGACGTCCGACCCGCGCGGCTCGCGCTGCGAGCGCCCGCCGCCGAACATCCCGCCGAACAGGTCGCCAAGATCCTCAAAGCCACCGGCTTGTCCGGAGAATCCGGAAAAATCGAATCCCCCGAACCCCTGCCCGCCTGCTCCGCCGGAGAACCCGCCGCTTCCGTCAAACGCGGCGGACCCAAACTGGTCGTATTTCTTGCGCTTCTCCGGATCGCCGACCGCCTGATAGGCCTCGTTGATCTCCTTGAACTTCGCCTCGTTGCCCGTGGGCTTGTCGGGATGATATTGATGCGCCAGCTTGCGGAAGGCAGATTTAATCTCATCCTGCGACGCGGATTTGTTTACGCCGAGTACGTTATAAAAGTCTTTTTGCACAAAGTGAATTTATGGGAGCGAAGGGACAGGGCCCCGTCGCCCGGAGCGAGAGGCCGGCGACAGTCCGGACCGAGTGAGGACGATGGTGTGTCCCGAAGCGCAGGGCCCCATAAATTTCGTTAGTGCCCCCCGTCCTTCACGAGAACCGTCATGGTCATCGAGATCAGCATGCCTATGAACGCGACCGCAATAAGAATCGAGAAGATATGCCACGACGCGAAGCCATAAAGCAAATGCACGGTTTCCGAACACCCGCTCGGCGGCGGCATAATCCCGTCCGTCGTCGTCGCGCACCCTTCATCGTACTCAAAGTACGCGACGACCTGTTCGTCGAGCGACCGCGCGGAATGGACATCCGTCATGGACATAATTATTTTTCTTCTGCTTTGGTATCAATCGGCTCGTCGGACTTCGGCTCTTCCTGCGCGCCTGAAGGCTGCGAACCTGCGGCCTGTCCTTCCTGCCCCTGATACATCTTCGCGCCAACTTTCTGCGCGACCTCGGACAACTCGTCCGCGGCCTTCTTGATCGCCTCATGGTCGTCGCCATCCTTCACGGCCTTAAGCGCGACGATCTTGTCCTCGACCTCCTTCTTTTCGTCGGCCGTGACCTTCTCTCCCGCATCCTTCAGCATCTTTTCCGCGGTGTAGATCATGGTATCCGCGAGGTTGCGGTGCTCGATCATTTCCTTTTTCTTCTTGTCCTCCTCGGCATGCAGTTCCGCGTCCTTTTTCATGCGCTCGACCTCGTCCTTTGAAAGGCCGGTCGAGGCCGTGATGGTGATCTGCTGGCTCTTGCCCGTGCCCTTGTCGGTCGCGGACACGTTGAGAATGCCGTTCGCGTCAATGTCGAACTTCACCTCGACCTGCGGCACGCCGCGCGGGGCCATGGGGATGCCCGAAAGCGTGAAGCGGCCGAGCGTCTTGTTGTCTCCGGCCATCTCGCGCTCGCCCTGGAGCACGTGGATTTCGACCGTGGTCTGGTTGTCGGCCGCGGTTGAGAACGTCTGCGACTTCGACGTCGGGATTGTGGTGTTGCGCTCAATGAGCTTCGTTGAAACGCCGCCCATGGTCTCGATGCCAAGCGACAGAGGAGTAACGTCGAGCAAGAGGACGTCCTTGACCTCGCCCTGCAAAACGCCTCCCTGCACGGCCGCGCCAATGGCCACGACCTCATCGGGGTTCACGGTGATGTTCGGCTTCTTGCCGAAGAAGTCCTCAACCGTCTTTTGCACGAGCGGCATGCGGGTCATGCCTCCGACCATCACGATCTCGTTAATGACGCCCTTGTCCATCTTCGCGTCCTCAAGCGCGCGGCGCACCGGGCCGAGCGTGTTCTCGACGAGGTCGCGCACGAGTTCCTCGAGCTTGGCACGCGAAAGCGTGAGCGCGAGGTGCTTCGGGCCGTTGGCGTCGGACGTGATGAACGGCTGGTTGATTTCCGTGGTCTGCGCCGTGGACAGCTCGATTTTTGCGCGCTCGGCCGCATCCTTGATGCGCTGGAGCGCGAGCGGGTCCTTGCTCAAATCGATTCCTTCCTGTTTGCGGAACTCATCCACAATCCAATCAATGACGCGGCGGTCGAAGTCGTCGCCGCCGAGGTGCGTGTCGCCGTTCGTGGACTTCACTTCCACGGTGTCGGCCGACACGTCGAGCACGGACACGTCGAACGTGCCGCCGCCCAAATCGTACACCATGATCTGCTCGCCCTTCTTCTTGTCGAATCCGTAGGCAAGCGCGGCCGCCGTCGGCTCATTAATGATGCGGAGCACTTCCAATCCCGCAATTTCGCCCGCGACCTTCGTCGCGTTGCGCTGCGCGTCGTCAAAGTACGCCGGAACCGTGATCACGGCCTGCGTGATCTTCTCGCCGAGCTTTTCCTCGGCGTCCGCCTTGAGCTTTCCGAGAATCATCGCGGAGATTTCCTCCGGCGAATATTCTTTGTCACCCATCGCGACCGCGACGCCGTCGCCGCGCTTCACGATTTTATACGACATCATCTTCAGGTCGCGCTGCACTTCTTTGTCGTCAAAACGGCGACCAATGAGGCGCTTGATGGAGGAAAGCGTGCTTTCCGCGTTCGTGACCGCCTGGCGCTTGGCCGGCGTACCGACGAGACGCTCGCCGCTCTTCGTCATGGCGACGATGGACGGCGTGGTGCGCGCGCCCTCGCGATTTTCCAAAACCTTCGGCTGCCCGCCCTCAATGATGGACATGCAGGAGTTGGTGGTTCCAAGGTCGATTCCGAGAATTTTTGACATATGATTATTTGTTCACGATTACTTTTGCCGGACGAATAATTCTTTCTCCAATCTTCCAACCGCGCGCGACGATCTCGACGATGCAGGATTCGCCGTCGTGGCGGGGTGCGGGGACCCCGCCTATTACGTCTTCACGCTCGCCGACGGCGTCGTGGAGGTTTGCGTCGAACGTGTCGCCGACTTCACCGTAGGGCTCGGCGCCCATTTCCTTGAGCGCATTCTCGAGCTGGGTTTGGATGAAGAGGATACCGGTAAGCCAGTTGCGCAACTTGTCGTCCACGTTATCCGGCACAAACTTGGTCGCGACGTCGAAGTTGTCTAGCACCGGGACCAGACGCATCACCGCGTCGGCCGCGGCCGCGAGGCGCATGTCGCCGCGCTCGCGCCCAAGATCCTTTTTCAAATTGTCATAATCGGCCAAGGCCCGTTTCCACCCGGCCAGATACTCGGCTTCCTTTCCGACCTCTCCGACATCTCCGTCCTCTCCTTCTATTTTTTCTTCTTGTTCGTCGCTCATAGCTGCATATCACGGCGGGGTGCGGGGACCCCGCCTATTTTACTATTCGTCCAAAATATCACGAACATTTTCCACGATTCCGATGTTGCGGTCGTAATCCATGCGCATTGGGCCAATGAGGCCGAGGATGCCGATCTGCCCGCTTGGCAGGCGGCACTTCACCATGATGGCCGACATGTCCTTGCCGAACGGATTTTCGCTCCCGATGAGCACCTGCGGCTCGCTCTCCACCCGCTCGAACACCTCGCCCATTACCTCGTCGAACCGGTCCAGAAGGCGCGAGAGCTCGCGTACCACCATAAGGTCGCCGAACTCCGGCTTCTCGAACAAGTTCGCGACCCCGGCGTAAACGCTTCGGCGCGGATCAACGGCCACGAGCGCCATTTCGCCGGATAGCTCCATAAGCGTCCTAGCCAGGGCGCGGACCTCGTCTTCCTGCCCGACCTCGCGGCACCCGCCAAGGCCCATGCCTTCGCGCACGCGTTTCTCGTCGGCTTCGCCGCGCTGAGGTTCCACGAAATGTTGCAAATAGTAGACGTAAGCCTTTTCGGTCGGAACGCGGCCGGCCGAGGTGTGCGGCTGAACAATGTATCCCGCATCCTCAAGCGAGGCCATATCGTTTCGAATCGTGGCCGATGACGCCTGACCGTACTGGTCCGCGACCAATTTCGAACCAACCGGCTCCGCGTGCCGGATATATTCGTCCACGATGCATTTGAGGATGGCCTCCCGGCGCGGCTCAAGTCGCATAGAAATAAAATTAGCACTCGCATTGTACGAGTGCTAAACCGCTCTGTCAAGACGAAAATATTAAACAATTCATTGCCTTTCCGCGATTGAAACCGCTTTTTCGCGCGCAACCTCAATCCGCCGAGCGTCAGCCTGCACCCGGGATGCCTCCGCAAGGCGTTTCGACGATTCCGTCTTCATCTGCTCAAAAGCCTCGCGAACGCCGGGCGTTTCCATGCCGATCACGGTAATGTCGTCCGGCTTCGCGCGCATGTCTTCCTTCTTGTTCGCTTCTTTCGCGTCCTCGACCAACGCCCGCGTCTGCTCCCCGATCGATGTGCCACGCAAAAGCGCCTCGCGAATTTGCGCGCGTCTGAGCGCGTCGATTCCGTCCGTGGCAAGAAACAGCCGGTCACCGGGATTTATCCGAATGGTCGCGGAATGGACCCGCAATTCGCTTCCGGGCTTTAGGCCGACTTCGGCCGTAACGCTGGAACGCTCGCCGGAAAAATATGCCCTGGTCAACATTGATATGGACCTGGCCTTGATTCGTACGGAGTCCGGAATAAGATTCCACTGCATCTCCAACGAAATCTCGTCCAGAATCATCGCGGGCACGGACGCGTCAACCTGACCGAGCCCGGCAAGATATTGCAAAAACGTTCGAACCGCCTCCGTGGGGCTTCCGCTCTCCACAATGATGTCCGCCTCGTCCTCGGTCAGCTGGCCGCGACGAATCCGCTCGGCAAATTTTCCGTCCTCCTCAATGTTCACGCGCTCCAACTCGCCGTCCGCGCGAAGCACCATTGACTGGCAGTCGCCCACGCTCTTCACGATCGCGTACGTTTCGGCCGGGGCGATCTCAAACAGCTTCGCGGTCATGAGCGTGGTCGTCGGCCGCACGCTTCTAAATTTGTTCTCAATTGAGGCTTCCCAGGCACGATCGGCGATCATTCGAAAATGGGCGTCCATGACCGACGATGCTTCGTCGAGCGTGAGGTATGGGGAACCCGACACGTCGCACGCGTCCTGAATCATCTCGTCAAGATCGTCCCCGAACTCGACGACCGCATCGCGCGCCGCCGCGCTTACGGTCTCCCCCTTCGCCGAACCGCTCATTCCGTCCGCAACCATGAGGAGCTGCCGCTTCTCATCCACGGCAAACGCGTCCTGGTTCACGTCCGGATGCCTCGGGGACGCCTCGGTCGCGGAGCCGGACGCAAACGGCGGCAAGGTCTTAACCTCGACGCGACGTTTTTTTTCACGCGCGACCGCGGTCTCCCGAGACTTCGCGGGGGCAGCGCCAAGAGACGGACCCGGGTCTCGTCCGAAAAATCGCCGCAATGCGTCAAATGCCATATGCCGATAGTTTACTCGCTCCGAATACGCTCAACAAAAAAGCGCCGGTCAAAGCGCTAGAAATGGGAAGGTTCTGAAACGGCCGCCGGAAATGACGGTCACGTGGCCTTCCGGCGGGATCTGTTCCGCGGCAATGCCCGCCGTCGACCGCGAGTCGCCGAGCATCGCTAGCGTGTCGCACGGATCGTCGCCGCGCCACTGCGTCACGCGTCCGACAAAGGGCGGACGTCCGACAAGATGGACGACTACGAGCGCGTTTACGAGCCAACGCGCGTCGAGACCGCCTGAAACGGTCCGAATGCGAAGGCGCGGCGTCGGCAGCGACGCGCGCAGCTCAATGGAATCGATTCGATCGAAGGCGCGCGACTCGCGCGCCGCGGCCGTTTCCGCCGGGAATGCCAACAATACGAACGTGCGCATCATGCCCTCCAAGGCAAGAAAAAAATCTACTCCGAAATCGGCGTTCCGTCAAGCCTTCGTACTGGTGTTTTGCTAAGCCGCCTTTTTTTGAGTCAGCGCCGCCAGCTCGTCCTGCTTCGTTTTCTGCAATTGCCGAAGACGCTCTTTCATATCCATCCACTGACGTTTCGCTTCAAAATTTCTCTGCGTCTCCGCCAATCGAATTTTTGCCTCCATGCCGGCGATTTGTCCGCCGATTTGTTCGATGGTCGAACGCGCGTCCTGGATCTTTCGCTGTCGGTCGCGTTCCAATGCAGCTCGTTCCACGGCTTGGCGGTCCGGAGTCGCCGCGGCCGGTTGGCGTTCCGCGGGCCGTTCTGCCTCCCGTTGCTGTTCCGACGGAGCAACTGGGCTTAGTTCCACGCGTTTGCCCCGAACCAAAGAGCGGCCGGGGGCCTCCCTCAGCCAATCCATATTTGCCAAAATTGCCAACCGTTCCTTGTCAGCGGCCTCCATTGCCGCGAATTCCGCTTTTCGATTTCGTTCAGCCATATGATGAAAGGATATCGCGTCATGCGTCGGCTTGTCGAGACGACTGCGCCGCGAGCCGTTGCCACGACAGCCTGCGCGTTTTCTTTTCCGCAAGCAATTCGCGCAGGCGCTCGCCCCCGAGCATGGTCGGGATGATGACGAACGTGGCCCCGGCCGCGTAGCATTTCGAGGCCTCCTCGGGCATGCGCGCGGAAACGATCACCGTTCCCTTAAACTTCTTCGCGCGGAGATATCCGAGAATTTCCATGCTGACGCTTACCTCCGGGATCGTGGAAACGATAAAGTTCGCGCGCTCGATGCCGAGCTCTTCCAAGAATCCGTCGTCGCCCGCGTCCCCGTACGCGCACGGAACGCCAATTTCCTCAAGCTCCCGAATGACCGTGGGATCGAAATCGACGACCACGAACGGCTGGCGGATGTCCTGAAGCGCCCGCAGCGCGGACGAACCGATGTGGTGAAGCCCGAACAAATACGTTTTCACGAACGGGCGCCCCAAAGGTCGTTCATGCGCGAGCATTCTCTTCGGCTCAAGCCACCGGAACAGCGGCCGGCATGCCTCGTAAATTTGGTCGTTGTGGTGGATGACGAATGAGGAAATCGCGATGGTAATCAGCCCGACCGAGGTCGCGAGGGTCAGCACGCTCGCGTCAAGATGGCCGAGCGCGATCCCGGTCGCGATCACGATGAAGGAAAATTCGGATATCTGCGCGACCGTCGTGCCGGAAAGAAATCCCGTGCGGGGATGATAGCCGAGCGCGCGCATGACCAGCATGGCGAGGATGGGATTGCAGACGAGAACGTATGCGGAAAAGACCGCGGTCGGGACCAGCACGGACGAGAGCGACGCGACGTCGAGATGCGTGCCGAGAACGACGAAGAAGATGAGCAGGAAGAAATCGCGGAGCGAACGAATGCGGGCATTGATCTCTCGTTCAAAGACCGTTCCGGAAAGCGTGATGCCCGCGACCAGCGCGCCCATCTCCACGCCGAATCCGAACCAAACCAGAAGGCCCGCGACGAGGAAACACCACGCGATGGAAAAGACGAACAGCAGTTCCTGCGACCTGGCCGCATACGCGACGATCTTCGGAATGAGGAACGTCGAGGTCGCCCAGAGCAGCGGGACCAGCAGCCCGATCTTCACGAGCGTCTGCGTGACCACGTCCGGCAGGCTCGCGCCCGTGCCAATCGCGCCAAGTCCCAACAGGATGAACATGGCGATGAAATCCTGGACGAGCAGGAACCCGACGCTGATGCGGCCGTACAGCGTGTCGAGCTCGTTCTTGTCGGACAAAAGCTTCACGATGATGATCGTGCTCGAAAAGGAGAAGGCAACGGCCACATAAAGGCTCGTCACGGGATCGAGGCCGATAAGCCGCCCGAGCCCGAACCCGATCAGTGAGGTAACGATCACCTGCCCCACGCCGGTCGCGAGCGCGATGCCTCCCACGTCGCGCACGTTGCGCCAATTCAGGCCCAGCCCGACCGTAAACAGCAAAAAAGCCACTCCGATCTTCGACATGGCGTCGAACGCCTCGGGGCTGCGAGCCAACGCGAACACGCTTGGGCCGACTAGGATGCCGGTCACGATGTACGCGATGACGAGCGGCAAGCGCAAACGCGAAACAAGCATCGCGAGCGCCGCGGCGATGACGAAGATGGCGCCGATCTCAAAAAACAGTTCCTCCAACAGCATAAGCGCATTATAGCACATGGCCGTTGAGAGATTGAGCGATTGCGTGTACGATTCGATTATTATGTTTACTGGAATCGTCAAAGGATTAGGAACGGTCGTGTCTGTCGAAGACAAGCCGGGATTACGAACGTTCGTCGTTGAGTTCCCTGCCGGGTATTCCGACGGACTTCAAATCGGCGCCTCGATCGCGATCGACGGAGTGTGCCTGACTGTTACGCGGGTTGAAAATTCAAAGGGACCTGCCTTCGTGACGTTCGACGTGATGAAGGAAACGCTCGATAAGACGACGATCGGCCTCGTCGAGGTCGGATCGCGCGTAAACGTCGAGCGTTCCTATCGCGTCGGCGACGAGGTCGGCGGGCATATCGTGTCCGGCCATGTGACCGGCATGGGCGAGATCGTCGACGTCGAGACGCCAGAAAACAACCGCGTCGTCACGCTGCGCGTGCCAAAGGAATGGATGAAATACGTTTTGCCAAAAGGGTTCATCGGACTCGACGGATGTTCGCTGACCGTCGTGGACGTTGACAAGCACGCGGGAACGTTCACGGTTTGGCTGATTCCGGAAACGCTTCGAAGCACCACGTTCGGCTTCAAGCGAATCAACGACAAGGTAAACGTCGAGATCGATTCGAAAACCCAGGCAATCGTGGATACGATTGAAGAACACTTTCGCTCGATACGGGACTAAAGTCCCTATGAAAATTTTTACAGCCACTTTAGTGGCGTCACGTTATGAGCAACATCGCCATCGTTCTCGGTTCGTTTCACAAAAAGGAGGTTGAAGAAATGCTTGACGAGGCTCGGAGGACCGCGACGGAGCTCGGAGTGAACGTCGTGGCGGAAATATGGGTGCACGGTTCCATAGAGAAGCCACTCGCGCTCAAGCGCCTGCTCATGCGCGACGACGTGGACGGCTGCGTCGCGCTCGGCATCATCGAGCGCGGATCGACCAAGCACGGGCTCGTGATGGGCGAAGTCGTATACGACGCCATCATCCGGCTCATGCTGGAATTCATGAAACCGATCGGGCTCGGCATCCTTGGTCCGGAAATCCTTCCGGACCAAATCCAGATGCGCCTGCGCCCGTACGCGCGCGAGGCGACCATCGCCGCCGCGCAAATGCTGGCATAATCGCGAATCGCGTTCCTCATGGCAAAATGATTCGATTGACGGTCCTTTTTCGTGTTGATAGGGTTTCCAACGGAGGTGAATGATGTCCGCACGACTACAACGATTGAAAGCGTTCCTTGATCGACAAACGCAACTTATCACGCCCGACGAACGTCTCGCTTGGTTGCACGGGAGGATCTCCAAGCACGACCGGCTGTGCGAATCGGCGGATTGGGCGAAAACGCTGAACGCGCTTGCTCATAATCAGGCCGACAAGCTCGAAATCGACGTGGTTGAGGCATGGTTTTATGTGGTGGAGACGCTTGCGTCTTCCATTCCGGACCCAAAGGACCAGCTTTATGGCGTTATCCTGTCCGTGTACGCCTGGAAGATGGGAATCCACTACAAGGATCCCGATCGGTTTGCCGAACTGCTCCGACTGTTTGCCGCCGCGTACGAGAAAGAGGAAAAATCTGGGTCGAGCGAAGCTGAAAAAGCAGCCCGACGAACGTTCAAGTACGTTCTCGAAAGACTGATCGACCTTCAGATGGCCCTTCAGCTTCCTCTTGAAAACCCCATTGAAATCGATCCGGAGACCCTCATCGAACCCGCCGTGATCGTCGCCGGCATTCATCTGCTCCATGACGTGGTGCAGAGCCGACAGAAGGAAGCGAGAGAAAGAGGCGTGGAGCTCGATCTCAACGAGATCGTCCAATACGCCGAATATAGTGGCCACTACCTCTGGGCCTCATACCAAGCTTTCCGATGCCGCATGGACATGGAGGAAGTGACTGCCTTCGTGATTTCCTTCGACGGATGGTTCGCCATCATGGAGGAATTGGTGCGACTGGAGGTTCTTGAAACGGGAATTCTGTTCTCCATGTGTACCTGCGAAGGCACGGATGAACAACTTGCCGAGGAAGGGCCGGGACTGGTGGTCATTTGGAGAAAGGAGCTAACGAGAATTCTTCCGCTCAATACGTACCTCACCCAAGTCATGAGGGCGGTCGCAACTGATTAACCGTTCTTATCGGCTCGACGGTCCCAACGCGGGCCGTCTTTTTTTAACAAGTGCTTTTATTCCAACCAAAACACCGCCCCTTTCGAGGCGGTGCGATGGTTTCGAACCTGTTTATTCGCCGTTTATCCCTGCGCCAGCTCGGCGAGCTCGACGCGCGTCTTCATGATGCTGGTATCCACGTCTTCGTCATCCGTCATGTCGTCGCCCATCTCAAACTTGGAGAAGATGGTCGCGTCAATGTCGATCACGTAGTCGGCCCAGTCGCTCCCGTAGAGCGCGATCGCGACGTCTTCGCTCGGCACCCAGCGCAATACCGGGTTACCGGCGCCGTCCTCGTCGATCGCATAGACCTTCGGGTCGCTCTGGATCTTCACGAGCACCACGCCCGGCTTCGGCAGAAATGCGTCGCCGAAGGTGAGGGTCGGAAGCGTTGCGTCCGTCACCCACACCACGTTGTCCCATGAATCCGCCCAGGTGAAGAAGGTGTTGGTGTCCCAGAACACGCGGCGTCCCAAGTCCGGATCAACGTAGTAGATGGAACTAAATCCGTAGGAACGGATGAACTGTCCTGACTGCACGTCGGAAATTTCCTCTTCCGTGCCGTCAAGCGGTGACGTCCCGTAATCTCCGGATCCCGTGGCAACATTTCGGCCCTCGGAATCCATTTCTGTTCCCTCCGTCGATCCGATGGTTTCCTCTTCAGCCGCTTCCTCGGCCGCGGCTTCCGAAGAGTAGGAGAGATCGATCGTCACGGTGTCCGTGTCGAGCGTACCCTTGCCCGTATCGTATGCCGTAATCTTGAGGAGCACGTCCGTCGCGTTCTCGTTCGGGACGGTCCAGGTGAAAGTCCCGTCGTCCTCGTCGACGTTGTACGCGACCTGGTCGTAGGTCGAACCGTCATCCGTCGAGTACGCGAGAGAGATGGTGTCAATGCCCGAGCCGGAGGTCGACCAAGTCACAGCGACCTCGTCACCGCCTTCGAGCGTGTCGCCATCGTCCGGATTGGTGAGCGTCACAACGGGTGTCGTGCTTGTCATGCTGCTGCTGCCGCCGCTGCTGCCGCCGCTGCCGCTGCTGCTACAGGCGCGCGTGGTGAATGTCCATGTCTCATCCTCCGGACCGGTCGTAAGCAGCGTTTCCGCGGCCGCCGACGCGATCTGCGCTTCATCGAGCGTTACCGTATATACGGTATTGCAGTTGAAATCGTTAGGATGATCGAGCGTGATCACCTTATCGCTGCTTGAAGCAGCTGAGGTCCACGTCGTTGCATCCGGAGTCACCGTAAACTCAGTTCCTTCCGCGAAAGTCGTGTTCATTGGTTCCGAAAACGTCATGATGACGTTGTCGTCTGTGAGGACGCTCGTTTCGGCAGATGTCGGGTCAATGGTCATGAGCACCGGATCAGCATTGTCCGTGATGGCCGGACCCGCGCCGACTGCCGAGGTCATGGTGACGGTGGACACCTGATTGCCAGCATCGTCCGTAATGCTGGAACTTCCAGTAAACACCACGTTCATGTCGCCGACCGCAGTGTAGGCCGACGTGCAAGTAACCGTAAGGTTGCGCGAAGCCGAACCATTCGGATCAATGAGTTCTCCCGTGCAGCCGCCGTGGTTGGCTGCTGAAGTGACGTTGAACCCGTTAGCGGCTGGTGCCGCGTCCAGATCAGCGATGGCTTCTGAGAAGACGATCGCAAGCGTTTCGATGGTGCCGTTCGTGTTCGTGTCCTGTACCTCGATCGTCGAGAACGTCGGCCGGATGTTATCAACGGTCGCGAGAACGTTATCGAAGGTCGTGGCAACGTTTCCGGCGTTGTCAATCACGGTTACGGCAACCGCGTTGTTGGCATCATCCACAGAGCCAGCAGCGATCGTATACGTGCTCGTCCATTCGTTTGACGCCTCAGTGGCGGCAACAGTGGTTCCGCCGTTGAAAGGTCCGTAGTCCATTTGGACCGTTGATTCATCCGTATTCACATCAACGTCGTTGTCCCACACGGTGCTCACCGTATCCCCGATCTTGTATGCGCCACCCAAGCCGGTCGCACCGGAAACGGTGATGGCTCCGGCCGTGACCGTCGGAAAGACGTTGTCGAACGTGGCGTTCGTCGTGTCGGCGACCGTTACCGGGTTGCCGGCATCGTCCGTCACCGTCACGCTCACGTTCAGGTTCACGTCATCGACGCTCGATCCAGAGGAAGCAACGTACGTTGCGACCCATGTCTCGTTCGCGTCTCCGTCGGCCGCAGCAACTGCCGCGCCACCACCCATCGCGGAATAGTTCACGGTCACGACCGCCTCATCCGCGTTCGCGTCCGTGACGTTGTCCCACGTCGCGGTCACGGTGTCGCCTACCTTATACGCTCCTCCCGTGCCGGAAGCACCGGAAATCGAGATCGCGCCGTTCGTGACCGTCGGTGCGATGCTGTCCACGGTCGCGTTAGAGGTGTCGGCGGTCGTTGTCGCGTTGCCCGCGTCGTCGGTCACGGTCACGCTTACGTTGTTGTTCGCGTCATCGATGGAACCCGCGATGATCGGGAACGTTGCGGTCCAAATATTGCTCGCCTCTGAGGCCGCGACCGCCGCGCCTCCCCCGAACTGGGTGAAGTTCACGGTGACGGTTGTTTCATCGGCATTCGCGTCCGTGTCATTGTTCCAGATGCCGCTCACTGTGCTGCCGATCTTATAGGCACCGCCCGTGCCGGAACCGCCAGAAATGGAGATTGCGCCGTTCGTAACGACCGGGGCAAGGACATCAACGGAGATATTTGAGTCGTCCTCGACCGCCGCTGAAACGTTTCCAACGTCGTCCGTGCCTGTCACGAATGAGTTCCGTCCAGTGGTATCGATCACATCCGCGCTCAACGAGAAGGTATAGCAGAATACGTTTGCGTCCGACACATCATTGTCAACGCAATCGTTTCCGATACCGTCATCCTCGGCCATGGTATATGAGGAGCCTTGGCCGAATTCAGCCAAGCTGAGGCTCGCGGAAGCAATGTCCGTGAATCCATCTAAATCGCCGCGCCAAACGACTCGCACGCTGTCGCCGATGGCAGCAATGCCATCCGCGTTCGCGTCAGTCGAAATGGTCGTGGTGATATTTGCGGCTGTCGCCGTTGGCAATGCCGCGTCAATCGTAATCGTGTTCGCGTTCGTGACGTGAGCGTCGCTCGGGCCGTCGTTCGTAGATGCGAACAGAATCGCGCAGGCCGCCTCATCGGCCGAACCAGCGGTACAGTCTCCGTCACCTCCGGCCGCGCCGTCCGTCAGCTGCGCGATGATGGTCCTCGCATTCGTCGGCGTTGCCGAAATGTTGACGGTAACGAAGATGCGTTGCGCGGCCGTAAAGACCGTCCCCGCAATCGTTTCCCTGGAGTCAAAATACGTTGCGTCCACGTCCGTGAGAACCTGGTTGTCCTGTCCGGATTCGAACGTTCCGTCCCCATCGTCGATCCAGACGCTTAATTCGGAGATGTCCGCGTCAAGCGCGGTTCCGGTATTCTTCACCGTGATGCCGGTAAGCTTATCGGCATTCACGTAACCGGAATCATCCGTGTCCTGATAAATGTCCTCGCCGTCCTCATACGCCACGTCTCCGTCGTCCACATACTTGAAGAACGGGGTCGTGCTTGAGTCGAACGCGGTCAAATCGACCGTGCCCGAGATCACGATCTCGGAACCGGCGAGGTTCGCGTCCACGGAAGTGGCGACCAGTTCGCCGTCAGTGTACGTGCTCGAGTTGTTTGTGTCGGAGTACTTGTCGTTCGCACCCATCGTGCGCACCTCGCTGCCATCTCCAGAAGCCTGCGAGCCGTTATGAACGAGCTGAAAGATGTCATCAGCCTCCGCATAGGCGGCATCCGCGACCGTCACGACATAGAAATCGTTGGTCGCCGAGAAAGCGTTGAGATCCTCAAGCCACACGCCGTTGACATCATCATCGGCGAGCTGCGCCGGGTCGAAAAACGTAACGTTTGTCGGTAAATTGACACCATTGGTCGGGGTTTCCGTGTTCCCGAACCAGACGATCGTTTCAGCGCTTACGTTGCGAGTAGAAGTATAGATGGCGTCATTGTTGTCATCGAGAAACGCGAGACCGCTATTATTTGCAAGGTTGTCGATCGGGGTACAAAGACCCTCACACGTCGCGGCCGCGCTGCCGACGATGACGTAGTCGACGCCGGCGCTAAACACCGAAGGACTAAAGGCCATTTCCTTCCAAATTCGCTCGTTGGCATCGTAGTTGCCGTCGGAGTTAAGGTCATCGAGGATCAGGTCGTCGGACAGTTCAATCGCGATGACCCCGGCCTTGCCGGACCTCACGACCGAATCGTCCGCCGTCGGCAGGCCGTCGGCGTCAACGTCCGAAATAACGGCCTCCGTGTCATCATACAGACCGTTGTCGCCGACCGTGTTGTCATCGTAGAACATCACCGTCGCCGCAAAATCCTCAAAAAGCAGGGAGCCGTCGTTGACGAACACGTCCATTCCGTTCGTCTCTTGACGATAGATGTCTTCGTTCGCGTCAAGAAGGTTGTTGTCCGTCTGCGTGTCGGCAAACACTTCCAATCCTGGCTCGCTCAGGTCGAACGTCGTGAGGTCTGCCGCACCCGCGGTCAGCACCTCCCCGGAAGTGACTGTTTCGTTATCGGAGTTCACGACGAGCGTGTCGTCCGTATAGTCGTTGGCATCGTCATGATCCCCGTCGGAAAATTTTTCCGCGGCCGCAAAATCCGTGAGCACGCTGCCCGCGGGAGAGGAACCGGCGCCATCGTGGACGAGGGTGTCCGCGATTGGGGTCGGTAACAGTACGTTCATAATCGGCACGTCGGTGTCGCTGATGCCGACCGTCGCCGTCGGTGCGCCGGTGTTGGTGATGTCACCCGTGACAAACGCATTCGCGTTGTACGTGCGGGTGGCTTGCAAAACAAGTCCTACCACGATGGACGCGAGGAGCACGCTCACGAAGGCCGCGAGCCACACGCGATCGCGTCGGAATAAAATCGTAATTTGGGACATAAGACGAAACGTTGTCGAGTGACTTAAGGTTCGAAAATAGATGCGTGCGGATAAACGGCGAAATTTATCGCGTTGCATTACAAGCATTATCCCGCACATGCAACGAACATGCAATGGAAACAATCCACAGGCAATAAATTATTTTCTAATGATCGAACGTGATCGTTCTCACGAGACGGCAACACGTCGGTATCGCGGCGCGTCGTGCACGAATTCTCAAAAAAAAATATTCTTAAAAAAACTTTTTGCTCCGGTTTTTTTGTTCGTACGCCAACAATACTTATCCACTCATTTTGTCTAAGCTGGAGTGGACACAAACAAAATTCCACCCGATGACTCGGATGGAATTTTGGTGACCCTACCGGGAATCGAACCCGGGTTTGCTCCGTGAGAGGGAGCCGTCCTAAACCGCTAGACGATAAGGCCATGATTCGTGGCGAAAGAATATCATTGATCAGGGAATCGATCAAGA
>Ga0172379_10005020_pt1 | contig 18858 bp, 8 predicted proteins | sample GrowelOW334metaG_FD_119756 | JGI IMG/M metagenome (GOLD analysis project Ga0172379, IMG submission 119756) | Groundwater microbial communities from an aquifer near a municipal landfill in Southern Ontario, Canada - Groundwater well OW334 metaG | ecosystem: Environmental > Aquatic > Deep...
AGAATCACTATTCACAAGCACGCTAGTAATCGTAATCGCATCAGCGTCATTATTCTTAACACTCACAAAAAAATTCCCATCAACAGAATTCAACGAAACATTACTAACCGCAAGCAAACCAGTTTTACTAGAAATTTCATTTGCAGTACTTGAAACATTTGCTCCGCTTTGAGTTTGAGTAATAACAACTCCCACAACAACCAAACTCAAAACAACAACAACCGCAATAATCACAAGATACTCGACTGTACCCTGGCCTGCTGCCCAGGACAGGCCCTGTGCTGTTGCCTGTGCCCCGCGGGGTACCTGCGCCTCAAAAGGTGCACAGGACAGGCCCTGCCCTCGCTCAGAAGCGAGGACCTGTACCCGCCTGCACCCAGATGGGTGATTGGGGGCTTGAGCATTTTCCCAAAAAGTATTTCTTTTATTTGATTTCATAAAACTCACTAAAAAATATTATTTTCAAATTTAATTTAAAGTTTAGGATTCCCGCTTAATGATGGTCTTAGTATTACTCTATAATTTCTTTTTCCTTTGATTGAAACGGCATAGTCTTTTCCTGAAACGTTATTTATTTTTGCAGTCATTGTTTCACTTAGTTCTTCAGGTAGTTCTTTTTCGCTTCCAAGCACTACCCCAACTCCGCGGTTTTGCAGTCTTGTTATCACAGTTATTGCTTTTTCTTCATTTGTTGAAAACAAGTCATCAATTTTTGGAATTATTACGCTGCAATTTAATGATTGTCCTTCTGAAACGCTTTTTGTGATTTGTCTTAGAATAGTATTAATGAATAAAACATTTTCCTCTTGAGATAAAGTTTTAGTATCAATTAATAGGGCTCTTCCTATTTTCCCAGGAACTGTTTTTGTTAGTTCTTGTGCAGGAGTAGCAAGTCCAAATAATCCAGTAAATGTTTTGTCAATTACTCGCATTATTCTTTCAGCCCTTAGCACTTCATATTCGCTTAGCTCTTTTGTTTGTAATAATTTTCCAATTGCTTCTTGGGGAGTATCTACTCTCATTGAGAAACAAATTAGAGAAAGATTTTTTTGGAATTCTTCATCCCCAAAACCAATTAAATCCAGTAAGAAAAATAAATCCACATCTTTTAATGAAATTTTTATTGAAGATTTTACGGTTAGTTGTCTCATTGGAAATCCAATTGGTTCAAATTCAACTAACTCATCACGAAGAGCCATTGCTTCAGGACTTGCTGAACCCAATTGGTCAAAATAATCTTCCTTATCAAAAATTATTGTAGGAATATTTTCAAGCAAAAGATTTTCAGTGAGAATATAGGAAGCATATTCCAAAGCCGAACCTTGTCCAACTATTAGTGTTCTTTTTAAGTTTGAAGATTGCTCTCTCATTATTTCTCTTGTTTTGCTTAACCCTAATTGTATTACTCTTGTTGAATCTTGTTGTTCGTTTTCATTTTGAGTCAGATCCATTTTTGATAATTCGCCAGTTCTTTGCCCGCCGATTAATGTTTTTATTACAAATGGGTCCCCGAGTATTGGAGCGTATTCTACTTTAGGCACTGAAGATAATTCTTTAATGTCGAGTGAAGATGCTCTTGCGAGATCTACAATTGTCGAAGAATTTTCGTCGATTTTTTGTATTGCAATATCTATTTTTCTTACAAAATCTTCTTGTCTGAAATCAATGTAGAATGGATCAAAGGAAAGAAAAAATATTTTTCCAGTTTTTCCGCCAAGAGTTTTTTCAACTCCAAAACAAGGTTTTGGCAAGGTTGAAATAAATGCTTCCATTTGCCCTCGAGCAAAAAATGCTTTGTATCCTTCGATAACCGCACCCATTCTTTTTCCATCACGTTTGTCATAGATTATAACTAAAAAAAAGTTTTCAGGATTTGAAAGTATCTCTACTTCATGCCCGTAAGTAGTTCCAGAGAATACTGTTTCCCACGGACCGTAGTCTATCTTAAAATCCATTTTCTCGCCTGTTTAATTTTTATTGTTCACGATAATTAAGTGTTTCTTAATATTTATTCCTTTCCCGAGAGTGAAAATTCATTTTGTTTGAAAGAAAGCAACAATTAAATACCAAAAAGCCCTTACTTTATTGTCTTTAATAGTGCGTGATTTTAATGATTAACGAACAAGTAATGGCAGATACTGTGCAAAGAATGCTTGAGGCAGGAATCGATGAACCCACTGTTCTTTCGACTTTAGTAGATACAGGCCTTACTCAAGAAGAAGCTGCAAGTATTATTCAAAAAGTTAAGGCTCCTAAAGCACCTGTCCAGGAAGAAATAATTCAACAACAACAGGATGTTCAGATGTTACGAAATGTTGTCGAAACTCAGGCACAAGAACAAGATTTACAGCAAACCCAAACCCACAACATGTTAAACATGCATGAGCAAAAAATTGATGATGTTAGCAAGAAAGTGGATGAAGTAAAACAAGTAATTAAGGATCAAGCTTCTCCAGCTGACCCTTCACTTAATTATAGAATTTCTAATTTAGAGAACAAAATGGAAGAAATTAATGCCGGTTCAAAAGCAATGCTTGATTTAATGCAAAAGATACTTGAAACTGATAGAAAAGTATTAACTGAACTCGAATCAAAGAAATAATTTAGTTAAAGTTTTCTTAATTAAAAAATAGTTGCTTTTTATTTCATTCCAAGTATTTCTTTTAGTTCAGTAAAAAAGTTTTTTGCGATTTGCGGGGATTTGTGTAAAGCCCCTTTGTAATTATATTCAGTATCGGGAGCTTGGACTAAATATTCAGCAGCTTGTTTTGAAAATCCTTTTGCATAACTCTCAAGTTTTACATCCGGGTAACTTCCATCTATTTTCTTAAAATCTTCCCAAGCAACTTTGGTTTGTTTTTTTGCAGGAGTGTAGAGTAGTGTAATGAAAGCAATTGCTAAGAAAACAAATCCCGGCCATTCAAGTCCAACTGACATGAATAGCATTGCAATCATGAATGAAACAATGCATAGATAAAAGTTCATCGTAACACCAAGAAATTAATTTTACTCCATTGGCATTCCGCCGCCCATTCCACCAAGTAACCCAGCATAAGGATCAGCAGGAGCTTCTTCTTTTCCTAGCCCTAAAAAGTATGCAATTGCCAAGAATCCAAATACTGCAACTATCCAGTATTCTTTCATTCCAATTCCATTTATCATATAAAGAACAAATACTGCAAATAATAATAGTAAACTTGCTTTAACATCCTTGGATGCAAGTATTAGTATCATTGTTGCCCCAACTACTATCCAAAATTCTCCAAGTTGTATAGCAAACCCTAATAGAGCAACTGAAACTACGAATGTAAACAAGTCCATATTTTAGCACCGTTCTTACTTTGGTTTTGGTACTCTTTCGAGTAAATCTTTTCCAAATATTGACCAAAGGAATAATATGAATGGAACCCAAATTAGTTCAGGGAAACTGTAAAACAATAAAAACATTATTACTACGGCCAAAATTATTCCTAGTTTTGCCCCAACTTGTTTTTTTGCCCAAGCATAAATCCAAAGGAAATAAACAATAAATAAAATTAGTGCAATTGTTAAGAATAAATCTTCGCCTGTAAGAGCTCCAGCAAAATCTATTTCCAAAAATACCATTTCATTCGCCTTCATTTATTTTACTCAAATCACTTGTTCGCTAAATATTATACGGTTTGGCCTGCAAAAACTACAATAAACTCATCTTATCGTTTTACTCTAAATACTATTGTTTTTTGTTGAATTAAAACCTTTCCCCTAAGCATTATCGCTTTGGTTTAAATATATCCAGTGCAGTTTTTGATCCCCAAGTAATTATACTGAATATTCCCATTCCAAATAATGTAATTGCAAACCAGCCTGTTGCTCCAATCCACCACCATTTTAGAACAAGGAAGTAAATTAGTATACAAGAAATAATTAAAGTAAGTACTCCGTTTCCCAAGTACCCTTGTACTGTTCTGTAGATTACAAATATTAAAATTATTTTGATTATAATATCAATTGGAGGAAATATGTACATTAGTACAGGTAAGAGAAATATTGCCCCGACCATTAAACCGAGTGCAATAAAAATAAAGTTTCCGCGGTCGTTCATCATAGGCACCTTTACATCATTCCTCTCATTCTTCTCATTTCTACCATTTTGTGTTGTCTTTCCTTAAAATCAAGCCCGTGCGGCGCACCAGGAGGTTCTTCTCCACCCATATTCTGCTCCATCATTGCTTGGGGAGCTAAAATGAAGAAATCCATTAGTAATTGAGAGATACCAAACATTACTAGCATGTAGAGCACGTAAATTCCACCAAAATAAATAAAGTAATCGAATATTATGAAGTAAGAGAGCACTACTATGATTAGTATTGCTATTGGTCCTTTTCCAAGGTGCTGAGTAACATAGGAAACAATTGTTAGTAAAACAAATATTTTTAGTACGAGGGTCATGTCCCCGATTAATCCGTCAAGGAATAACATGAATGGAAGCATCCCACTTAAGAAATTCACTGGAATCATTTTCTCAAAGCTCATATTTAGTAGGATTTTGTGATATAAAAGAGTTGCTCTTTGTTTTTGGTTAAAGTAAAACAACTAAAGCACTTAGTAAATTAATGAAGTAGTACTAATCGTTAATTTATTTATTGCCCAACTAGTTCTAGTTCTTTTGAAGCTAGGTTTGTTGTTGATCCTGAAGTATTTTCTAGCACTGCTGGATTCCACCAGAATGATGTATCGCTTCCGTCACTTGAAACACAAATCTTTCCTTCGCTTACTGCATTGAATAGTCCTTCAAGTGAATTAATGTATTGATTTGAAACTGATCCGTTAGCACTATTGTAGTTCATTCCGTTTATTCCATTTAATTGTACATTTGAAGAGAACTCTGAATTTGGTGTCCAAAATGTAACGCCGGGATCTATTGCATTTAGTAAGTATTGTGAATTGTCATTTGCTGGAACGAACATTAATGTCTTTAGGTACATGTTTCCAGATCTTGAGGCATCATTGAATTCGAATCCGTAAGCAACATCAGAGAGTTCTGACAATCTGTAATCTGGAGAATTATTGTATGCTTCCACTGCATTTGTTCCATAGAAGTCTCTACTTCTTGCAGCACCAGTCCAGTAGGATAAGTTTCCTCCAGTTGTTACTGCATTCTTTGTATTTTCTACGCTAAATGCCATGTTTCCGCTTGTTCCGTTTAGTGTGTATTTTGCAATTACTGGAATTGCGTATGTTGGAGTTAGTGCAATTGTTGCATCATTGTTTGACATGCTTATTGCTGCAACTTGTCCGCGTGTTCCAACTGAGGAATTTACTGCATCAAAATCTGTTTGTGTTACTACTGTAACATTTGTTACTCCGTTACTTGATCCGCTTTCGAATGTATTTACTTCTCCGTCAGTAGTACTAATTGCAACTCTTTCATCATTTGAATTTGTGTAAGTGCTTCCGTATCCTTGTCTTCCCCCAACTTCTCCCAATGGCCCATCAAATGGCATTCTGTATAATGGAGAATCCACGCTTGGAGATTTAACTAATAATAATACTATCTCGATTGTTGTAGTATTTCCATCCACTACTTGGAATGCATCAGGTGCATCAAGATTAATCCACACATCGTAAAGTCCAGGTTGGAAGTCATTTGTTCCAAGGAATTTTTTCTTGATTTTATAATTTCCTGAAGTAATGTAATCAAATACTTCTTTATCAAATTGATTTACACTTAGTTTTGTGAACACTTGTGTTTCGTAGTATGCTTTAAAGTCTCTAATGAAATCATCAGTGAATGCATCTTTTGTCAAGTATGCCCCGAAGTTAATTGTATTATATAATTCGGATTCGTTTCCAATTTTAGTTGTATAAGTTGGTGCATCAAGTGCTGCAACATAGTACATTAATCCAGGTATTCCGCTTATTGCTCTTGTTGTTTGTGGTATCCAACAACCATTATTTACTTCTCTGTTTAGGAATGCTCTTGTAATTGGAATTCTATTTCCTCCAAGACCATTAATTACTGCTGTAAAATAATATACTCCATTATATTTTGGAGTATCCATTTCCATTGTTACTTCAGTAGTTCCGCTTGGCACGGTCCATGAATCTCCTTTTCCGTAAATATCTGAAACTGGTTCTCCTTGTGACTTTAGAGAATATGTCATGTATGTTGTTGCATCTGCACCAGTATTATTTTGCACTTTGATTGTAACTGTTGTTCGATCATCAATAGTTGCTACAGTAATATCTTTTATTCCCATTGCGCCTGGAACAATATCTATTGTTTGACTATTTAATTGGTCAATTGATGATTGTATTTCTTGTTCCATCATATCGGGTGGACAAACAAAGTTGCTTCCGTTCATTTTCAAGAATTCATCTAGTGCTCCAAGTTTTTTGATTAATGCAATATTGAATTGTGTTGCATCACAATAAACATAATCGGGGTTTGTATAATCGCAAGTGTCTGCGTTAATCTTATCCCAATCCCAACTTAGTTTTACTTTTGGTAAAGCATCAGGGCCAGTTGATCCAGTTAGTGCACCCATGTAACATGAATTTGCTTTCTTAATGTATGCTTCTTCGCCAGTTGGTTCTCCGCTTATTACTCTCATGTGATATTTTTGTGCATAATTCGTTTCGCTAATTCCTGAGCACATTCCTGAATTAATATCGTTTCCTATCCAATAATTTCCAAATGTTGCTTCTCTGCAAAATACATCATAATCATATTCTGAGCCTGAACTTGTAGTAGTTGTTGTAGTTGAACCATAGGGAACGTGTACTGCTTGTCCGTGATTGTGTACTGTTGCATTAATTGTTAGAGTTCCGTATCTTGGTTGGGGATCATTTAATCCACCATTTGTAAAATCAATTCCTGCGGTTTCAACTGAACTATAAAATGAATCTTCAAAGTTCCAAGCAGGACTAATTCCTTCAAGTGTAAATCCTAGTTCTCCAGCATCAGAAGGAACTTCTCGCACTGCATTACTATCTGAATTTGCTGTTGAAGTTACTCCCACTGTTGTTCCTGCTAGTAAGATTGTGAAATCAGTGTAAGGCACTGTTTGGAAATGATCCGCACACTTGTATCCGCCTTGACTACCCATTATGTATCCGCCAATTAGTGCGCCAAGAATTGTTGCATACATTTGAACATTACTTCCACTGCCTGTCCCTGTTGTTGTAGCAGGAGTAGCGAAACTTAATTTTGAAACTTTTTGATTATTTGCACTCAAATCTCCTTTAGAGTACATTGCGTTAATTAAAGATTGGTTGAGTGGTGCAGGATGTGCAGTAGTTGTTGCTCCCCAACCATTAGTTGTATTTTGTGTCATTAAACCTGTTGGCTGTTCCCAAGTATAAGAAAGGCTAGGAGTAGTAACAAATTTACCCATACTTCCTGACCAAATCGCTAATCTTCCAGTGTAACTATTTTCATAAGAAGATATTGCAGAGGATGAACTTGATATTGTAGAACTAGGAGGACCATTAAACGTAAAACTTTTTCCACTACCTTGAACTCCAGGAGCACCTTGGTAATATTGTGTTCTTGCAGTTCCATTTACTGGCGCACCGAATCCATCATAAGTTTGTGTCGTTCTAATATTCCAAGTATTTCCATTTGGAGAAGTTATGTTTCCATAATCACTAATAACAGTATAAGGTTTATCGCCAATTCCTGAAGTAGTCATAACTGAGTATACTTCGCCACTATCTTTGTACGCCAACACAGTTCCACGAGGAGTAGTAGTAGCAGTAAGCTCTTGGCCATCTGTTGAATAATAAGTTTGCCCAGCTGGCTCACCACTTAATCTTGCTTGTTGTGTTTTTTCAAGAGTCTGCTTATCAGCTCGTTCTTGGTCAGTAAGTTTACTATCATCAGTAGCATCATCAGTTGACGAAGGATGGTATGCGCTTCCAATCATGTTTCCTAGTGCTGCCCCCATCATTGCGCCAGAGATTGCCCTAGTCCATGAGAAATCATCGTCGTGTTTTCCAAATGTACATTCATCAGCTTTTACTTGTACGGTTTCGGAAAGCATTTTGTTTGTAATTATTACTGAGTCACGTGATCCACTTCCAACTAATTGTAATTCAAATTTATTTAATGAAAAATATTTTCCGTCTGCTTCAGTGAATGCAACTGGTAATTCTCCAATGTAACTAAATCCGCTTGTTCCGCGTACTCTTGCATGAACCGTTACTCCGTAAGATCCAGGAAGGGATGGATTGTATACTTCAATATCTTCTGATTTGTTTTGTAATGTAAATGCTTTTTTGCTTAAAGTAATTTTTCCATCTGTTCCGCCTGAGCATCCACCGTCATTTCTGCATAATACTACATCAATCATTTGCCCTAAGCATTTTGTTGTGTCAATTGTTACTTTACTTTTTTCAGTGAATGCAACTGGTGCTGCGTCAGAAGTAATACTCATACATTCTTTTAGGTTTACAACGTTTGTTGTGTATGTTATTGTTGCAGGATTTGCTTTTATTGTTCTATCCAAGAATTTTGCTTCAAAGCTTAATTGAATTGGTACGCTTGTTCCAGTTGCTTCAATTCCTGGTGCGAATGTCATTGTTCCAAATAATTTCTCCCCAGCTTTTACTTTATCAAGTAGTTTTCTTTTTCCACCGTCAAGTGCACTTCTTCCCACACTTGCTCCAGTAGAACTTCGTACGCTTACTTCAGCAATTCCTGGTATTTCTGTTGGAGAAGTTACTGTTAAGTTTTCAAGTTCAACATTAGTGTTATCTGTTGCGCATGCGTTTAGTATTTCAAAATCAAATCTGCTTTGTGCTCTTTCAGTAGTTTTTGTTGTTGTTCCGGGTTTAATTGCTAAACAAGATTCATCAGTATTTGCTTCACTTGAAACATTTAGAGTTAATGGAATATTTACATCGTAAGTAAGTGAAGAATCCATTGTTTCAAATTCAATTAATACTGTGCCAGTCAAATTTATTGGTTCAAGGAAGTTAGATTGAGTAATTCCATTTGCTAATCTGATTCTTAGTAGTTGCACATCAAGTGTATCTTCTGCATTAATTGTTCTGTCTTGTGTACTAATTTCTCCAATGTACGCATTTAGTGCTTCTTGGTTTATTACTTCACTAAACTTTGAATCAATTGTTACGCTTTTTAGTTTAAGTTGTTGTTTTGAAAGGTTGGCAAAACTTACTTCTTTAATTTCTTCTCTTTTTGAAAAAGTATTTAACTCAACTAGTAATTGCTCTGGTGAAGCCACAATTAATTGATCTGAAACTGTTAGAGAGTACATTTGTCTTGCGTAACCATCTGCTCTTATTTCAATTAGTGCTTTTGAGTTAGCAAATAATGCTCCGGAATCAACTATTGCTTTTCCTGCGTGATCAGTTATTTTTGAATCAATTGGGTATTGTTCGTATCCAGGATCTTTTGCGTAAGTGTTTACTGTTGCATTTGGCAAATACAATCCTTTATCATCATAAACTGTTACTTCTATCGGAACATTAATTAACGCTGTAATAAATTGAGGAGTTATACTTACTACAAAATCTTTTTGTTTTACTATTGAGAATGAAACTTCTTTCGAATAAATTATATTCCCTTCGGATTTGAGTTCAAATACTAATGCATCTGCTCCTTCTTTTAGTCCTTCAATAGTTAGAGTTGAATCAATTGTTTGGTTTGTTTCAAATGAATTAATTGCAATTCCTTCTGCTTTGTATAGTGAAGAATTTGCAGGAGAAGTTGCTTGACCAAGGGAATCTTTTATTGCGTATTGTTTAATCTTAATTCTCTTCTCGCCTGCACCCGAAAGGGTGTCGCTAGCGTCGCCAAGAACTCGAATATTCATATAAATTGGTTTCTTTGATGTAGAGTAATCTATTCCAGAATTATTTATTAGTACAAAGTGGTAAGTGTATTCATTTATTTGTCTTAGCCCATATGGAGAAGCGATGTATAAATCTTCAGCTTTTGAGTATAACCATTCAGAAGTGAAACAAAATCCTTCAACGCACTCTGCTTCTGTTCCAACATAGTAAACATTTGAAGAGTATGTGTCAGCATAGAATTCTTGTTGTGCTGTGCTTAAGGGTTTTCTTGTATTATCAAATTGTCCTCTGTAAAAGAATTGTAGTTCTCTGTTTGGAGAAGCTGTTTTTTTAATGCTAAACCATACTTTTACTTCTCTTGTTCCTTTTCCAAAATTATTCCATTTAACATTTACCCATTTTGCAAGTCCATCAGTTGTATTTGCTCCGTCGTAAGCGTATCCTTTTGTTGGGTCATAAGTTACTCCCCTTGTTTCACTATCTTTCCCCGCACTTTGTACTGAATCTATTTGCATTACATCGTTTTCAAGTAAAGTTTCTTTTCCTGCTCTAAAATGGAATATTACATCATCATAAGCTTGGTCGGAATTAATATTGAATTTTGCATAATACTTTTTGCCCGCAGCCATTGTTTGTACTACTGCGTCATTTTCATTGTAAAGTCCAATAAAATCAATTGAACTATCAGAAATTTGTTTTAACATTTTTACATTAAGCGTGTAAGTTTTGTTTGGCCATAGTTCAATTGGAACTGTGTAATAATCTTCATACGTTTCTGCTTTTATTCGAACATAAACCGTTTGTCCAGCTTTTATTTCTCTAGTTACTTTTCCATTTTCCATTGATATTAATCCGGCAAGTCCGTGTGAATCACTCATTAATCCGTCAACTGTGAGTATTTCTGCTGTTCCGTTTACATTTGCACCGGCTTCGTCCGTTGCGTTAACAATTATTTTTGCTAACCCTACTTGCATTTCTGCAGTGAATTCATTTAATCTGTCAAGTGCAATTGTTTTTTCCGCTGATGAACCAAAGAACATTCCTTTTATTGCGTATGCGTAAACTACTCCATCAACTTTTCCTGCTAAGAAAGTTGCTTCTCCGTTTAAATCAGTTAGAGAATAATTTTTTGCTTGGTAGAGTTCTACTATTCCATCATTTTCTTTATACTTTAACATTACTTTTGCATTAAGCACTGGCTCTCCGTCTTGATCAATTACTTTTACTTTTACTTTTCCTGCATTAAGCGTTGTGATTTTTTCAAGGGCTATTATAAAGTTAATATCTCCTGCCAAGTTTTGAGTTACTTCTTTTGGAAAGTACCCGCCGTTTAAATCACCAAGTTTTTTTGCTGCAAAAATATAATTTCCTAAATCATTAAATGCGAATGAAACATTTCCGCTAGCATCAGTTGTGTTTGAAGATATTTCTACTCCGCGAGAATCTTTTAAATTCACTATTGCATTTGCAATTGAAGAATTATTAGAAACATCCACTACGCGTATACTTACTCTTGATTTTATTGTTTTTGAAACACTCATTACTATTTCTGTTTGGCTGTTTACTGTAACACTTTGAGAGGAGATTCCGTATTTGTTTGAAGGATCGCTTACTGAAACATAGTATGTATCTGCTTGTACTTGTAAACTTGCTTCGGAAGCAGTTTTTGTTTCTGTTTGGTATTCATTTTTTCCGTTAATTTTTATTTTAAAACTTGTATCATTTACTGGGTATCCATCTGCCCTAATTTTTACTTTTAGCGTTGTTGTTGGTTGTTCTGCTACTTCTAAGTATAAATCAAATAAAGTTGAAGTTATTTTGTAGGATTTTTCTTTGTATTTTGAACTATGTGGTGTTGCAAGTAAACTACATCCAACTGGTTCTGTTACATTTAATGGATTTGAACCATCATATACTCCGTTTGCAGGAGTTGGCAATAATGTTGAGTTTTCGCAGGAGAAAGAAAGAGAAATATTCTCTCGAACAGTTACTCCTGATGCATTTTTAATAAATATTTGTTTTAGTTTTGGTGTTGATGGCAAAACGGGAGCACTTAAAGTAATTTTTTCATTTAAATTTGATCCAACATCAAAAGAATCATGGAAATATCCTTTACTTACATTAATATCAATTATTAATTGTTGTCCGCTCTTAAGTCCGCTAAATGTTGCAACTCCATCTGCATCAGTTCGGATATTAAAGTCTTTTACAACTTTTCCATTTTCTTCAACGCTTGCAAAAATTAGTGTATCAAAAACTGGAGTGCCGTTTTGAGTTACAACTGAGAAAGTTGCATCGTACATTTGGTTTGAACTAAGTAAAAGAAATACCCCAAATACTAATAATAAAAATAGAACTATTAAAAATAATAAAAAGCTTGGGATAACAGAATCAACTGCGTCAATTACTCCGTTAACGGGTATTTTTGTGTCTACTTTGTCCCAGAACCCATACCATTTCTCTTCAAGAGAATAGTAAAAATCCTTCAATCCTTCAAGAACCATACAAACACTAACCCAATAATAAAGACTGCTTTTGAAGTATTTAAACTTTTTATCAAAAGATTTTCTTTTGATAAATTAAAAAACAATTTTTGTTTTTTAATATAATTTAATTATTTTTTCTCTTAAATTATTAAATGTGTCCAACATATTGAGTAAACAATCCATTCTAATTTTTATCTTGCTGAAATACAACTGTTATCCTTAGCATTAATGTTTGAGATTAACTCTTCTCTTAATCCAGTGTTATTCCAGTAGTATTCTCCGCCGATTACACATACTTTTTCAGCTTTAACATCATCCAGCACATCTTGTAAGTTGCTTATTGCTTGTCCAGCTCTGCTTACTGAGATAACATTTCCGTTGCCCATTGTACTTTCAAATACAGCTGAGTCTTTTGATCCAGTTATCTTTAGTAATGTTTCACTGTCTTGTGGTGCAAAGAAACTTCCATAGAATGAAGCTGTTCCAGCTAATTGTGCCATTGGCCAGTATAATCCGTATCCGTCATAACCTGATAAGTTGTTGCTTGCTTTTGAATCAAGTGAATTATAGAATGCTTTCATTGGTGTTCCGTCGAAAGTTGCACATCCTTCTCCGATTCCGCTCCATGAAATGAATGAAGCTCCTGTTTCTTGTGACTGTCCATTTACTTCTGCTGAGTAGAATGCGAATGCATCAGTTGAACTGTTTCTTGTAATGTTTAAGATTAATGGTACTGCCACACTTGGAGTTATTACAAAGTCAACATCGTCCCCTGTTCTTGAAATGCTTAACACATTTCCTTTAGTTGGACTAGTATTTAGTAATGCGAATGCACTATTTCCTTTGATTACGGATACTCCTACATTAGCTATTCCATTACTGCTTGAGTTTGGTTGGGCCATTATATTATTTGCTCCGTCTTTTGCAATTAAGAAAATGTCTTCAGTTTTTTGTATGTAATTTGAACCATATCCTTGTCTTCCATTGTCGCTAGCCATTCCAACTATTCCATCGAATGGAACATCATAAATTGGAGAGTCTGGTTCTGGGTCTCCTTGTGGTGAAAGAGTTAGTTTAATTGATTCAATATTATTGTTGTCCCATTCCCATGAGTTGTTTGCGAAAGTTACAATTAATCTTGCATCGTACTTTCCTGCTTCCCATGCAGCTGGTTTATTTGGCCATTCAACTGTGAACTTTTCACTCAAGAATAGTTCTCTTATTCCATTGCTTGAGTAATCAGGACCAACGTTAGCTACTTGCATTAAGTATGCATCTAAATCATTCTTGAAATCATTACTGAATCCGTCTCTGATTAGGTTTGCTTTGAAGCTAATGTATTCGAGTACTTTTGCTCCGCTTCCGCTTAATTGATTATTTGCGGACAATACTTTTTCGAAGTAATCTTTCTTTGTTTCGTATTTCTGGCAAGCTACTGCTCCGCTTGCTCCAAGTACTAATGCTGTTTGCATTGTATCATTTGTTGAATTATAATTTCCGCATCCTGCGCATAGCTCTGGAGTTGCAGTAATATCAATATCAAATGTTCCTTCTCCAACTGCATTCTTATCCACGTTGCAAGTGTATACTGCTCCGCTTAGTGAAGTACCAACAGTTAGTGTCTTTGTTTGTGAAGCACACACATTAGTTATTTCTTCTCCGCCGTGTACACTTACTTTGAAAGTTACAGTTGCAGGCATTGCTAAATTGTTATTTGATTCAACTGTTGCACTGATTAACGCACCAGTTGTTGTTTGTTTTGCTTCAACTGAAGTAATTCCAACATCTAAAGAAGTTTCACTTAACTTAGCAGTCTTTACTGAAACGTAATCAATTGCTTGTGGGCATTGGTTTAGTGAAGTTGTGTTAAAGAATTCTCTTAGTTTAACTAATTTCTTTAGTGTTTCTATTCCGAATTGTGTTGTATCACAATAAATGTAATCGTCAGGAGTTGTTTCTTTTAAGTCACATTCTTGTGCATCTATCTTTGAATAATCCCATGAAAGTAATATCTTTGGTAGTGCACTGTTTCCAGTACTTCCTTTCTTTCCATCAACATCACAATTACTTAGTGTAGTTGGTGGGCAAGTGAAAGTCTTTGGTCCGCAGTCCACATATTCCCATGAATCGAATAGTAAGTGGAATTTCTTTTCGTATGATCTTGTTTCTTTTACTTGTAAATCTTCTTGTTTAATTTCTGCAGTACTATCATTGTCAGTCAATGGTGGTTGTAGTAATCCGCTAAGTCCGCCTTTCTTATTGCTCTTTAGTTCTCCTCTTGCTTTAGCTTGCGCTTTAACATAATCATAATTGTAATCTGTTGCGTAAATATTTTCTGTCCCAGTAACAGTTAGTATTCCAATAAATGGTTCATACATGCTTCTATTAGTTGCTTTACTTTCGTTTGTGAATGTTAGTTCGTATTCTTCTACTTGCCCCATTGTTGCGCTTAGTGCTTGTGGGTTGAATAAAGAATTACCCATGTAATTTCCGCCAGTTGCAGCTGTATTTGTTCCACTACTTGCGCCAGTGCCTGTAGCACTTGTTCCTGTTGGTGTTGTTGCAGTAGTTGCTGTTGTTGCTGGACTTCCACTATATGAATCATAATCATAAATTTTTTCTCCAACACTTAATTGTATTCCATCAGGACTAGTTAGTGTTGTTTCGTCTATTGTAACTAAGGGTACTGTGAAAGTTGATGAATAATCAACAGTTGTGTTTGATGCTTGTAGCCATTGTGTTAGCATTCCAATTAACGCACCGCCAAGAGCACTTCCGCCCATTGATCCAGTGAACCCTGAGATTAATAATCCTCCAAGACCTGAATTCATTCCACCGAATAATCCTCCGCCGCCATAACCAGCCGAAGCACTATTTGCAGTAGTTGCAAGAATGAAATTAGCAGTAACTGTTGGGTCAGTAGAACCCCATGAAACAATATTCCCATTTCCAATATCTGCAGCAATTTGCGCGCCAGTTAATGGAGAAGGTGTCCAAACATTACCAGTAGTTGAATTAGCTCTTGTATCTTTATAGTAAACAGATTGTACACTTGTAGCAGGATCTAAATCCACTCTATAAAATAAAACTCCGCTAGAATCTTTATAATATTTTACAGTTGAACCAGCAGCAGGAGTATACTGTGTATAATCTGGAATTATAACAATGCTTCCCCCGATATATGAATTAAATAAATCAGCACCTTGTGCATTCTTTTGCCCAGTATAAGTTGCTAACAACTTATCATTCGCACCATAATATTCGATTGTCTTTCCATCAGCCGCAAGCTTTGAACTTACAACTTTGTATCCGCCAATTGTAGATTTATCTGACAAAGGTGGAAGGATTGGTGAAGTGCTTACTGCAGGAGTTGTGCCGGTAGTAGCATTTAGTAAAGGATCTGTCGGGTATGATTTAAGAGTTCCATTTTTAACTCCGTTAATTAAATACTCCGCAGACACTCCTTTTGGAGTCCATGTTCTTTGTCCTTGAGGTGCACTTAAGTCAACAGCGTATACTTTTTCAACATTTCTTGCATCAACTTCAACTTTGTAATAAACTTCACTTAAAATTGTCTTGTAATATCTTGTCACAGAGTGTGAGATACAGCAAGTACCAGCAACAGGAAGTGGAAGTTCTTTCTTTATTGTTCCAGTTGGGCAAGTTGTTTGCTGTGCGTAATAAGTTGAAGCTTCTCCTTTTGTTGTATCCGCATACTTTGCACATTCATTAGCAGTTGCTTCAATTCCGGCCATTGCAGTAGCTATATTCACAAGTGATACTTTAGGAGTTGGATTCGCTTTTGCAGCAGTTACTGCATTTTGCACAACAGCAGGAGCATTTGCAGCAGGAGTTTCGTCCGATAAATCATATCCGACATAGTAAGAGCAACATTTTCCTGTAGTTAATCCTAATTCAACTAATTCAATTTCATCATCTAAACATTCTGTAGGATTTGGATAGTAGTAAGAAATCCAGTCAGGGTCTGCATAATCATACTGTTCGCATTCTTCCTTCTCGCTTATGCTTTTGTCTAAGGCTTGTACTGTTACACAGTTAGTTGTATAATCTTTAGTGCATCCGTCTAATTTAGTTTTTGTTTTATCCAAATCTCCATTTGCTTCAGTTTCTTTTCCAATAAGTGCTCTTACATTTTTGTTTACATCTTCGATTGTTTTGTTGCTTTCTTCAACAATTGTTTTATTGAAATCAGCTATTAATTTATTTCTGTCACTTTTATAAGTTTCAAGTGCTGTTTTGCCTTCTTCAAGTGTTTGACCTTGATCAATTTTTGCTTTGAATGCAGCAAATTCTTTTTCAATTTCTGCTTGTTTGTCAGTACATTGCTTTTGAATATTTTGTAGAGTTGTATCGAGTCTAGTAATTTGAGCATTTACTTTAGTATTGAAATCAAGTTTGTTTGTTTGAGCAAGAGTAACTGTTTCTTTTAAGCACCCAACTGCACTTGCACAATCCTTATTTGAAGCGTTGGTTATTGCTTGAGGAGAAGTACTTAATGTAGTTGCTTCAGCAATTATTTTGTTATAAGCCTCAATTGTTTTTCCAGCATTTGTTTTTAATATATTTTGGTCGGTAACCACGGTTGCTTTTGCTGCTGAGCAATCTGTTGCAAGTCTTTGTTTTAATTGAGTTTTAATGTCATTATTTAGTGCACTTAAATTTCCGCATGTTGAATTGCTTGTTAGCGCTCCAATTAAAGGTATTCCTGATGTACTTGGACTGCATCTTTCATCGAATAAACTATCCATCCAGTCAGGCAATATTTTTCCGCTTCCAATATATCCGCCTAGTGCTCCAGCAAGTGCGTATTTCCATAAGTCACTCATATCGTAGGGGATTACTCCACTTACTTTTGCGCCTGTGTTTTTCTGTACACAATTATTAGTTAAGTATCCTCTATCTAGTCCATCAAATTCATTGTATGGTGAATCATATACATCATATTCGTATCTAGATAATGCGAAGCATCCTTCTGAATCTAAAATTGCTTTTACATTTCCTAGTAATTCAAGTGTTGTTCCTGCTTTTCTTCCGTAAACTAAAATATTATATGCTCCTGGTATGTCCCCTTTGTTTCTTGTTACAGTTACATCTTTACTTGCTCCGCTTGCAAGTGTAAATACTTTGTTTGATAATTGTAATTCTCCGCCTTCTATTTGGAAGTCAGCACTTGTTTTGCATGTGTTTTGGATTGAGAAGCTTGCTGTTCCTTCTGAAGGTAGTGTAATTAAATCTGATCCGATTACTATACATTGTTGTATATTTTCAACTGATAAATCGTATTTCATTTCTGCAGTTAATTTTTGATCTTTTGAATCTGTTTTGTTTTTTGCTTCAAATACAATGCTTCCAGTAGCACTTCCAGTTGCTCCGCCATATGGAGTGAATTTTAGTGTTACTGGTACTTTTTCTCCAGGGTTAATTATTGTTTTAAATATTCTTGCATATCCTGTTCCAAGTTCTACTTGTACAGTGCTTGATTGTGCATTCATTGTTCCAAATATACTCTCTCCAGTTGTGATTGTTGCACCTAAATTAGTTAGTGCTACTGGCTTTCCGTCAACAATACAATTGTTCTTTACTTCTAGAGATGTTTCAATTTGTGATCCTTGTGTTGTTCCAACCCAGTTGCTTTGTGTTATTTCAAGGCATGATGCATTGTCAACATCTTTTCCAAGTCCTACTCTGATTTTTGCGTCAATATCTTTTGCCCAATCCTTTGTTCCTGCTCCAACCGTAATTGTAAACGTTCCGTCAATATCATCAGCTTGTGGAATTATTGTTGCTGAGATTACTTTGAAATCAATTTCTTCGAAGTCTTGTGAAGCTATTTTCTTTCCAACGAATGAATCAAACCAGGATTCTATTTGTGCTTCGTTTAGTAGTCCTTTTAGTTTTCCGCTTAGTGTAATTGATTTAATTGTTAAATCCATTCCTGTGTTGTTTTCAATTTTTACTGTTTTAGTATCTTGTGGCTTTGATTGAGGATTTACTGTGAATGTCAAGCTTTCAGGAGTAACTTTAATTACATCTTGGGAGATTGTGAATTCTTTTACAAATGTTTCGTATTCTGGTTTTTCAATTCTCAGAGTTAGTTTTTCTCCAGGTAATGAAGCTGGTATTTGTATTGTTGCTGTTCCAAGTTTGTTTGTTAATTGTTCAAGTAATTTTGTCCCAAATCTATCATAGATTTTTACGATTGCATTTTCTATTTCTAAGTTAGTAGAAGAATTGAATGCTTTTACTGTTAATAGGTCTGCTCTTCCAGATACTATTTGTGGCATGTCGTTACTAAATTCTCCGCCTTTCATGTACTTTACATTCATTTTCTTGTCTGATCCAACTGTGATTGTAAATGCTTTTTCGAACACTAATGAGTTTTCTTCTCTCAATCTTAGTTTGATTGTTGCAGCCCCTGTTTTTTGGGGTGTAACATTTAGTGTAATGAAATCAATTGATGTTCCTTTTTCAAATTTAGGAGTATCAATCCACTCTGTTTTGTATCCGTTAATTGTTCCATTTACTGGTGCGTGCATTGGAGTTATTAGTG
>Ga0172379_10005021_pt1 | contig 18858 bp, 16 predicted proteins | sample GrowelOW334metaG_FD_119756 | JGI IMG/M metagenome (GOLD analysis project Ga0172379, IMG submission 119756) | Groundwater microbial communities from an aquifer near a municipal landfill in Southern Ontario, Canada - Groundwater well OW334 metaG | ecosystem: Environmental > Aquatic > Deep...
ATAATGACTGAATATTGAGATGAGGCGGTCGTGATCACGAACATCGCCATGTTGATGATCGATATGTTCCGCAAGCCCGCAGGCGCTGAAATTGTTCGGTTCGCTGGGCGGATCAAGGGAGTAACCCACAACCTCCGCACCCAGCTCTTTCAGCCAGATGCAAAGCCAGGAACCCTTGAAGCCCGTATGACCCGTAACAAGGACCCGCTTACCCTGATAAATGTTCCTGAACATGATTTCCTTTCAAACTCAGCGTTACAAATGGAAGCTGTGCACATTGGTAATCTCAAAAATTCATAGTAGAGGTGTTATATGTATGAAAAGTATTTGCTCCAATACGGTGTGAGTGTAACGGCGAGGCGCTTATGTGTCAAGGTGTTTCATCAACGACGTTTCGCGGCAGCTCGGTCAAATGAATTTTACCGCTACGATAGACGCCATGAATCGTTAAGCATACGAAGACCAAGGTAAAGAGCCCGCAGACGAATGGCATTTGTGAGAGGCTCCATCAAACGATCCTGAACGAGTTCTACCGGGTTGCCTTTCGAAAAAAGCTCTACTCCGATTTAGACACCTTGCAAATGGACCTTGATGCGTATATGGGAAAATGCAACCTTATGAGAACCCATCAGAGAAAACGCTGCCAGGGAAGGACTCCCATGGATACGTTCCTTGATGGAAAGAAGTATTTTGAAGAGAAAAATTTGGAGAATAAGTTAGCGGCGTAAACCTCGCTTGCAATCCAGAGGATCTGGCCACTGTCAAATCAAGTCTCGTTCAGGACACATAAACATAGCTGTGGTAGTTGATTCTATGGTGTTACCTCCAATAGAAAATTTCGCGTAAGAACTGAAAGTAATAAGCTGCACCCCATTTCAGCACTTTGAGCTTTCTTTCACCACCGATTCTGGGAGGTTCGTCGCCTGGTATCTCTGTGATCCTTAATTTTCTTTTTGCGGCGCGAACAGAGAGGAGAGGTTCCCAACTGATATTGGTTCGGAAGATTTTTTCTGCTTTTGCAAATCCCTCATCTTTGTCCAATTCGAGATCATGGACGATCTGCTTTTTATAACCTCTGAAAATTACCATGGCGTCTGTGTAACTTGCACTATAGAGTAGATTAATGGTTTTTGTAAAAAGCCAGTTGCCAAAGGCTGTCACGAAGTCATCATCGTAGCTCTTTGCATTGTCTAGATAACGTGAAACGATGACCATGTCATAACCCTCTTCCATCTTGCGGATTAGATGTGGGATTAATTCTGCTACAGAATTACCGTCTGGACTGAATGTAATTAATACATCGCCTTTAACTTGTTGCATTACCTCAACATACGCGTGCCTGAACCCCTTTTCGTTTTGAATATAAACGGTATATCCATTCCCTCTCGCCCACTCAACTGTTCCATCAGTAGATCCACCATCAACAACAATAATCTGATCAACCCATGCTTTATTTATCTGTGGCATTATTGCTTTCATGCCATTGATTTCATTTAACGTCATTATAAGTAATGTTGTTGTCATCTGATGACCCCTGTTCTTATTGGTTTATAAATATTTTTCCCTTCCCGAACTTGATGTAAACTCCTGTGGCCATCATATCTTGATGCTTTTCCGAAAATATTTAATAAGGAAAACCAGAATGACCAAAATAATCGTTACAAGGGCACCCATAAGTGCCATAGAATGCCCCACATCTTTTATACTCTCTTCCGACAGCACACTCCAGCCAATAAAATACCCTATTGATGCAATAATACTTGCCGGCGGTATAAAAAAAACTGCTGTTGCCCATATATATGTAATAAATGGTATAGGTATAAGTCCAAATAAGTAATTGAGAGGTCCTGATGCAAAAATAGGGTCGATTCTTACAAAGGCAACAAATTTCCATCCATTTCCCCTGATTAAATCGAACAAGCGGAGCCATTTAGGATTTTGTAATTTTCTTTTACAATAATCGTGTGCCAAATATCGCGCTATTAAAAATGAACAGCTTGCACCGCAAGTTGATCCAATAACAGATATCAAAGTGCCCCAAAATGGCCCCCAGAGAAGACCCGCACCTAAATTCATTGGCAATGTTGGTAAAAGAGTTATATTCATTATCGTGACAATAATAATAAATAGGAAAGGTGCGAGAATTTTATTGTTTTGAATAAATGTAAATATTTCCCCAGGCCTAATTGCCCAGTAATTGGTAAATAAAAATACTATGGATATTATCATGATGAGAAGAAGAAAGAAAAATAGCTTCTTTTTATATATAAGGATTTTTGAGACCTCCATTTTCATTAAATGCAGAATTTTCTCTTAAATATCTTTTACACGGCAATACTATTGTAAACCCATGCAATAATAATCATAAATGATTTAATAACTGACACAATGCTTCGATTTTTTCCTCTTCCAGTCCTGGATAATTCCCAATATACCAACCGAAAAAGTGGACATGATTCACATTAGGATAGCGCTCAAATTCATTGCCCATTATCTTGCGCAAGTACGGTTGGCGCAACTGGTTGCCGCCACCTGATAGACCTCGGCGGAATTCGACACCGTGACTTCGAAGCGCCTGTTCGATGCGATCGCGCAATGTCGTGTCAGGCTCTTTGAGCACCAACGTAAAAGCATAATTACAACTGCCCTCAACTGCAAAATCGGTCTGGTATTTTGCCGGGTCAAGACAAGAGAGGAATAGTTCAAGGTTGCGCTGGCGCATCCTGTTATTTTCATTCAGCCTCTTGAGCTGTGAACGGCCAATTACCGCGCCAATCTCATTGGGACGCACATTGTAAGCAGGGAAGGCAAAGATAAAGGCTGGATTTAGGTCGGGATGGTTCTTTATGTATGAGTGCTTGATTTCGTCTAACGTCGCTTCGCGCACCATGCCGTGGGAACGTAACATGCGCACAGTTTCATAGGCATTACGGTCGTTTGTGCATATCACTCCGCCTTCGATAGTGCTCATATGGTGGGCATAGTAGAATGAAAAATTGGAGATAAGTCCGAATGTACCAAGCTTATGTCCATTGAAGGTCGCGCCATGCGACTCACATACATCCTCAATCAAGGGGATGTTGCGGCGCTTCAGTTCATCCAGTAGCTGCTGTGTGAGGGCATTGTAGCCAAGGATATGCGTAATAAATACAGAGCGGGTGTTTGGTGTAAGTTTGTCCAGCACCTGGGAAGTGTCCATACCTAACGTGCGTCGGTCAATATCTACAAAGACGGGCATAAAACCGTTTTGGAGAACTGCGGCAATGTCGGATACCCAAGTTAGGGGTGGAACAATAACCTCTCCGGAGCCGAATATCTCCTTGAGTGCGGCCATGGTCAGGAGGTTGGCAGAGGCGCCTGAATTAACAAAAACGCTGTATTTAATGCCAAGCCAATCGGACCATTCACGCTCAAAGTCAAGCGTCTGCTTTGAGTGGGTCAACGGCGGATCGTCTTGTGATAAGTAGGCAATTACCTCGTCCAGATCGGTGCGGGTAATATTGTTTTTCATCAAAGGCAAGTTCAGGTTCTGTTCGGTTATCATTTGCAATAGCTCCAGATGGCTCTGTTTTCGGCAAAATCAATCTACATTTCGGTACCAATTATATGTGATCGCCAGCCCTTCTACCAAGGAAAAGTGAGGAGACCACCCCAATTTTCTTATTTTACTGTTGTCGAGACTTTTTATGGGCATCCCGTCCGGTTTGCTTGTGTCATATGCGATCGCTCCATCAAACCCCACAACATCTCGAATTGATTCTGCTAAGTCCCGGATGGAAAAGGCCAAGCCACTTCCTAAATTGATGGGTTCCGGTTCGTCATACTTGTCCATAATGAACAGACACGCATCGGCCAGATCGTCAACAAAAATTAACTCCCGCTGGGCATTCCCTGTTCCCCAAACACCCACCTGTTTTCTATTATTTTCTTTTGCCTCACGCATTTTACGAACCAGGGCAGCCACAACATGGGAATCCTCCTCGCTGAAATCATCTCCTGGTCCAAAGGCATTGGCTGGAATTCCCACAATGAAATTGGAACCATATTGGGACTTGTAAGCCTGGCACAGCTTGATGCCGGCAATCTTGGCCACGGCATAGGCATCATTGGTCGGTTCAAGAAGACCTGTAAGAAGAGATTCCTCCTTCATAGGTTGAGCACAATCTCGTGGGTAACTGCATGAACTGGCAAGATAGAGCAATTTCTTAACATTATACCGGCGAGCACATTCGATGATGGTGCAGGCAATTAAAAGATTATCCAGCATTAGCTCTGCCGGATACTTTATGTTCGCAGCTATACCACCGGTTTTCCCTGCCGCAAGGAATACAAACTCGGGCTTTCTTTTATGAAAAAGTGCGTCTACCTGGTTGACATCTTTCAAGTCCTCGCCACCTTCACTGAAAGCTTTACAGTAGCCCGCTTTCCCCAAAGCACGAAGAATTGCTGCACCAATCAGGGTACTTCTGCCAGCTACATATATAGAACTATTTATGTTCATTGCTTTATGCTCAGTCGCCAAGTATTTTTCGTTTAATTCTAATCTTTATTAAATCTTCTATATTATTCCGCTGCCCAGCACCAAATTTTCGTTCAATAAGATCTAAATATTCTGTACGCGTATGGTACTTTTTCCATGCTTCATCTCTAAATTTCATTACATCCGCAGCGCTAAGATAATTTGTCGATAAGGGCTGACATTCATAAGAGAAGAAGGCATATTTTTCATAAGAATCGGGCAATTTCCAGCCATTTTGGGTTGCTTTAAAATATAATGGACTGCCGGGCAGGGCCATACATATATAGAAGTTAGCAAAGGCCGTGTTCAGTTCACATGCCAAATCAAGAGTTTGCTGCATGGTCTCAAAATTGTCGTCTGGAAAGCCAAAAATGTAATTTGCAGCAACATTAATTCCATGATCATCAATTGATTTAGCTATTTCTCTAATATCAAGTTCGTTAAACTTGCCTTTTGAAACTTCTTGTCTTACAAGCTCATTACCTGCCTCAAATCCTATTGCCAGCCATTTGATCCCTGCTTGTCTAAACATATCCAAGTATTTTGGCTGTATTGTATCCACGCGAGTATAGGCCCATAATCTTAAGTCATAATTTCGCTCGATTAACCCTTTGAGCAGAGGTTCATAATGCCTTTTGTTCAGAAAGAACATTTCATCCGATATTCTTATTGTCTGTACACCCATTTCAACAAGTTTATCAAATTCACGTAACATAAGTTCGGGGGTCCAATAACGAATATGAGGTGAATTTGCTGAAGTTACTTCATCAGAATTATCCACTCTATTGAGGATATTGATCATGCAGAAATCGCACTTAAAGGGGCAACCAAGCGATGTGTACAAGGCGGCAAAGGGGGTTCGTTGTTCATGATTATAGTTCGTATGCCAGAAATGCGAACGATAAAGATCTAAGGGTTTCTTATTGTAGGGCAGCAAGTCCCAAGCGTAGCCAGGCAAATCATTGTCCATTTTGCTCTGAGGGACAACTTGCTGAGGTGGGTTGAGGACAATATGGCCGTCTTTTTTATAACCTATACCGTTAATCTTATCGAGATCCTCGTTCAAGTCAGAACGTAGCAGTTCATGTAATGCATAGACTCCTTCATTAAGAAGGACTATATCTATGAAAGAATAAGACAAAACTTCTTTGGGTAAAGCACTGACATGCGATCCCACGAAACAAGTAAGATACTCCGGATAGGCTTGCTTAAGTTCGATACACAGGCGTTTACCGCCAATCATGCTTGTCGTACCGGAATTAGGATTCTGACCATATAGTACAAAACATACCAAGCGGGGATTCGCATCTCGGATTCGTTGTACGGCTTGTACATCGGTCAAGTGTTCTGCATTACAATCCAGGATAGCAACGCCAAAGCCTTTGCTGCGACAGGACTGGGCCAGTAATAAACTCCATGTAGGGGTTTCTATCGCCGAATATGTCTTATTTAGATCCTGATAAGCTTTTGCTGAAGAATCAGGTTCTACAAAAAGTATGTCTAATCGGCGATTTAGGGTGGTCATACTCATCAGCCTATTTGGAGAATCTCACGGGCGGCTTTGAGAATATCATTGCTGCCAACGTAGAACGCCTCCTCTAAACTGAACCCAGAGGGGGTCGGTACGTCTGGACATGCAACACGGCGAATAGGCACCTTTAAAAGCTCAAAACCCTTTTCTGCAACCAGCGCAGATATTTCTGCCGTTATGCCGCCGGTTTTCCAACCGCAATCAGCAATCACCAAGCGGCCTGTTTTTGACACAGAGCGAAGGATGATATCTTCATCTAATGGGCGGAGAGTCCTCAAATCAATGACTTCTGCCTCTATCCCTTCCTTTGATAATTCCTTCGCCGCGTTGTAAGCTTCCGTCACCATATGTGAGATCGCGACAAAAGTAATATCCTTCCCCTGCTTCCTGATGATTCCCTTACCAATGGGAACACGGTAAGGCGCTTCTGGAACAAACCCCTTATTGCGAAAGTTTAAACGGTGCTCGATGATCAAGACCGGATTATTGTCTGCAATGGCAGCAAGTATAAGTCCCTTGGCATCATAGCAGGTACTTGGCATAACAAGCTTGAGCCCCGGAATGTGCATGAAAAGACCCTGAAGAGCCTGTGAATGCTGCGCCGCTGAACCCCATCCCCGGCCTATACACGCCCATACAACCAGAGGGATATTCACGGCGCCTCCGAACATGTAATACCATTTCGATGCATGATTAACAAGCTGATCCATAGCTAACAGGAGAAAATCAGGCCGATTATGAAAATATACAGGTCGCATGCCGCCTATGGCAGCGCCTATAGCAATACCTGTCAAAGCATTCTCGGCCAAGGGGGTATCAAATACACGTTGATTCCCGTATTTTTTATGAAGATTAAGTGTTGTACCGAACATGGCGCTTGGATCATCCACGCCTTGACCCATAATGAAAACACGCCGATCCATTTCCAGGGCCTGATCCAGTGCTTCGCGGACAGCCTCGTGATACGCTATTCTTCGGACGTTCTCGTCTGATTCCAAGAGGTAATCAGGTTCATTTAATTCAGGTTTTACTTTTGACCAAGGCATATTTTTTTAATCACAGAACAAGTATTTCGTAACATCGCTCGCTTCAGGTAGTGGACTTTCTTGTGCAAAGCTAAACGCTTCATTAATCTCACGATCGATTATTGCTTCCATTTCTCTCAATGCTTTTGCATCCAGAATGCCATTGTCAAGAAGCTCCTGTAAAAATATTCTAATCGGGCATTTTGATTCCCATGCTCTTATTTCTTCAGGTGACCGATAACCGAGTTTTTCATCTGAACCGGCACCGGCATGCCCCCTGACACGATAAGTTTTACATTCGATAAATGACGGTCCTTTCTTTTTACGAGCACGCTGCACAGCATGTTGCGCCGCTTCATAAACTTCCAGTACAGCGTTCCCGTTAACTTTATATGAAGTCATCAGCTCAGCGGGTGTCTTATGAAAAATAATTTCACCGGCTTGTCGTGCCGATACATGGGAACATACGGAGAATTGATTATTTTCATAAATAAATATTACAGGTAATTTCTTGAGAATAGCGAAGTTAATACTTTCATAAAGAACACCCTCGTCGGCTGCACCGTCACCAAAAAATATGACGCTAATTCGATCTTCCCCCTTCATCTGAATTGAAAAACCTAATCCCGTGCCGATAGGAATTCCACCACCGACAATCGATGAACTCCCAATGTGACCAACGGCGGTATCTACCAAGTGCATAGACCCCCCCCTGCCCTTTGAGCAACCCGTTACACGGCAATAAAGTTCGGCAATTAAGGATTTCAGACCGCCACCTTTCGCCAGATAGTGGCCATGACTCCGGTGGCTGCTTGATATATAGTCGTTTTTGTATAGGTGCGCACAAACACCTACAGCTATAGCCTCCTGCCCAATGCTCAAGTGAACCGGCGTCTTCATTTCATCTAAATGGTAAAGGGATTCAATATGTAGCTGAACCTTACGGATCCTGAGCATATCAAAATATAGCTTTACAAGTAGTTTATGCGGATAACTTTTGAGATTCATGATTAATTACCAACTCATTTAGCTACAAATTCATGGAAGGGTGTAATAGAATTTCTTCTGCGCGCTTTATCCAAGTCTGGGTGATTGTCCCGGGGGTCATAGAAAATAATTTGACTTCCGGCGGATTCAAACTGAAAGGGAACATAAATCAAGTTATTAAATTTTTTTATAATCTTTTTCTGCGCTTCTGGCGGCACAAAAAGGAGCAAAAAGCCGCCGCCCCCAGCTCCGAGAAGCTTCCCTCCTATAGCACCCATTTTTCTTGCCTGGGTATAAAGCTCATCCACATGCTCGGTTGAAACTTTTTCGCTCAACCCACGCTTTATCAGCCATGCTTCATGAAGCAGTTCTCCAAAATGTCTGATGTTTGCATTGCCGTTAAGAATCGTAATCGCTTCCCCAACAAGCTTTTGAAATTCATTCATCGGTTTTTCACGTGATTCTATACCGTTGACATAGGTCTCCGCTACATGTTGCGCCGTACGTTTGATCCCTGTATAGAAAAGCATCGTGTGCGCGTTTAGTTCTTCTACCCTCGTTCTTTTGATAGTTATAGGCGTTACTGAGATTTCGCTATTGGGCAAGAAACGGATATGATTGAGGCCGCCATATGCGGCTAAAACCTGATCTTGCGAACCAACCGTTTCCTTGAGTACTTGCTGCTCGAGGAAAATGCTCTCTTTCGCTAACCGATGCTTGTCGATCATCTGGCCTTTAAGCGCATACAAGGCATGAAGTAGACCAACAACAAATGAAGAACTTGACCCGATACCACTACGTGCGGGAAGATCACCATCATGGTGAATTTCAATCCCTCTGTCGATATTTAGAAAACGTAGCCCCTCCCGGACAGCAGGATGCTTAATTTCATTGAGTGAAAAACAGTCTTCGATTTTTGAATAGACAATTCTGATTCTATGCTCAAAAAATGGCGGCAAATAACGGCAGGTTAGATAGCAATATTTGTCTATTGTTGTCGCAAGAACCTGCCCGCCGTTCTTCAGGTACCATCCTGGATAATCAGTTCCACCACCAAAAAAAGAAATACGATATGGAGTTCTGGTAATAATCATAATTGCTTAAAAAAGCCTCCTGCCGTTGCGAAGGCTTCAGGTATACCTATATCCAAGAACCGACCATCATTCATAAAGCCATAGAAGTCTTTTCCGATCAAGGAGGGAAAAATTTCTTTTTCCAACGATACAAACCGCTGGTCTGGAATTTCAGAGATGATCTCTCTACTTATCAAATAGACCCCCGCATTAATCCAGCCAGGCCTTGTAAATGATCCTTTTTCTTCAAATGCCATAACATGATTGTGATCATTGATACTAACATCTCCATACCTGCTTGTATCATTGACAAAAGTCAAGAGAATGGAGGCCAAGGCGTTATTTCGCCCGTGGAAAGACCAATATTCGTCTAAGTCATATTGGCAATAGGAATCGCCATTCATTATTAAAATGCTGTCCGAATTTAAAAGATCATTCGCATTGCGGAGCGCTCCACCTGTACCAAGGGGTTCATGTTCGTATGAATAGAGCAAAGTTAGATTTTTATATGACGGCCCTATTTCTGATTCTATGTATTTACCCATGTATCCCACGCAAAGGATAACATCCTTTAAACCCGCATCGTTTATTTGATCCAAAATGTAGGTTAAAAAAGGTCGTCCATTAATCAACGCCATAACTTTGGGGCGATCATTAACTATAGACTGCAACCTTGTTCCTAAGCCCCCCACAAGGATTGCCACATTAATATTCGATGGGATAATCATTTCAGACTTGGCAACTTATATGTTTTTAAACGAGCATCTGCCAAGCATACGATATCCCTTTAATAATTCCTTGATCCCGTCATCAATGGATCTCTTTGCCTCAAAACCTGCTTCCCGTAAACGCTGATTTGAAACAATATAATTACGCTTATCAGGATCACTGCCTACTTCTGAGAAATGAATGAAGAAATTGGGAACATAATCTTTCACCTTTAGCGCTAATTGCTCTTTGGAAAGATTTGCGTCATCAAGACCTACGTTATAAGGCCTGCCTTTCATTTTATCCGCGTTCTTAATACAGTAGCAAAAACAATCCGCCACATCTCTTATATGAACGTAATTACGTTTGAAGTCTTTTTCAAAAATCACAATATAGCCATCTGTAATCGCCGCATATACGAAATGATTCACAAGAAGATCCATACGCATCCGGGGTGACATTCCAAAAACGGTGGCTAATCTCAATGTAATCGAGTTGGGGCTGTTGAGCAGATCTAATTCTGCATCCACTTTTGTCTGTCCATAAAGTGTAATAGGCTCAAGTGGCGTTTCTTCCGTACAGAAGACATCGCCAGATTTGGTACCATAACCACTGTTCGTAGTAGGATAAATAACCCATTGCGATGGACTTCGCAGGCGGTTTATCATCTTTATTGCCTCAAGGTTGACAGACGTTGCCGCCCAGGGATCACGGTCACACGCTGGCGCGCCTACAACAGCTGCTAGGGGAATAATCACATCAACATTCTTAATAAGTTCATCAATTGTTCTTTCATCCCGTACATCACCTCTAACGAAATTAAATTTCTTGTTTGAACAAAGATGAAAAAGCGAACCCTGCCCATGTGCAAGATTGTCAAGCACGGTCACACTGTAACCATTTTTCAATAAGTGCTCACAAACAATAGAACCTAAAAATCCCGCACCACCGGTTACTAACACATTAATTGACATCATTGATCTCCTTCAAGTTAGTTGAGTGCTTTATTATCAGGAATTTCTACATTTTAAAAATCAGCTTTTCCTTTTGGCGATGATTATTCCAAATCCGCCTCCGGTCAGCGGCTCTGCACCTGTCAAAAGTACCCTCTCGTAACTGTCCACCAACCATGCATGGATATTAAGCGCATAATTTTTCCCAAAATATCGCGCACCATGTTCGGAGGTGTCAAACTCGCATAATAGGATGAACGATGGGCGTGACATAGAAATAGCGTTTAAAATATTCGTCTCACCCATGGCCGTGACAAAATTAGGTGTGAATTCAAAGAATCTTACAGGATTGCTTCTTCTAGACAAATAATTTAGCATTACGCTTTCGGGAAATACGATGAAAGTATCATTTTTTGTCATAATCTTACCAATTTTTTTTAAGGTTATATTCACGATGGGTCCGCGACTGGACATTCTGTCGCTAAATGTAAAAAACCGATCTCTCCCTTCACTAACAGCGTAATTCTTCAAATTATAAATATGCTTGGTAGTATTGAAATAAGAAAGCACTGAGAGGAAAATGAACAAGCCCATGAATCCCGTCACGACCTCTTTACTACCCCACGGGGAAAACCACTTGGGAACATAATAAAGTAAAACAGTCACCATAACAAGAGTAGCCGGCATAGCCAGTGCAAAACCATAATGATAAAGATGAACATTTAAAATCATTTTCAATAGTAAAAATAATGAAAACAAAGAAAGCAAAACGAAGGGAAGATGCTTTGTTAAAAATGCTTTATCTTCTCGTTTCAGGATAAGCTCGATTATTAAGTAAACAATTAACAATAATAGGAAGATTGGATACGGCCTTGCTATATCAATCCAATGGATGTTCAGATAACCAAGAAATATGAGAGCGAAAACTAGCACGAAGGTCAAAGCGATCCATCCATATCGGAAAATTCTCTTTGCCATATGGGAATATAGATAAGCAATCACTGCGGTAAAAATCAACACAATAAGATAGCCATAGACTTGTCCGAACATGCGACTTAAATTTTCCAGAGGGTTGTCAAAACCTGATATCCGCAAATAAAAAATGTTGTTCACCAGGGCGCCCATAAAAATGCTCTTATAGGATGCTATGATAGATCCAAAGGCATCGACAAGGGGCATGTGTAAACTGAAATAGATAAAAAATGCCACAATCGGAAAGAGGAAAAACACCATCATAAAAAACAGGTGCTTGCGAAACTCCGGCGGTCTCAATTGCCAGCAAGTAAAGATTATGCCGGTCAGAATCGTTATAAAACTGGCGATAAATATTTCAACCTTGGTCAGGAAAATGAGCCCGACGAGAAATCCCATGATGGCCGTGAAAATAGATTCCTGTTTCGCTAAATATTTTCTGAAAACAAACAGCAGCAAAAAAAACAAAAATATGCCGTAGGTTATTTCGTGAGAGTAGGGGCAGATAAAATTATAGTTGGAAATACCAACATATTGCGAAAATGCAAAAACTACGAGAAAACAGACGCCCACCACTGTGGCAATAAAATCCCCAAAGGTGGCTTTGAACAAATCATAAATCAAAAAGACAAGTATAACTACGAGACACATATTAAAATATGCCAATGTTGAAAGCCCCACACCGAAAACATGAAATAGCAACGCATTCAGATAGTGAGATAAAGGTCCATAGAGATGATTCAAGTCAGCGTACAAAACTTTCCCTTGTGTGATCTGCCAGGGCACATAAAGCTCCCGCCCATAATCAATGAGCAAATCAGGCCACTTAAACCAGCTTAAGCGAAGCATGTAAGTACCCACCAAAAATAGAATTGCCGGACCTATATACTTCTTTAATCTCATCATTCTTTGCGTAGTCATGTAATTACGAACTTTCAAGTGAATACCTTGTGTTACAATATCTTCATGGCAACACAATGATTGTTCATGCCCATCTGAAAATATCGGTGTTCTTCCAAGATCAATCCCGTTCTATCCAACAAGCTTTTAATATCTTTGCAGTCGTAATACTTTTTGTGGTCTCTGATTTCATCTGCGTTCACGATTTTGAGGTAAAAGGCCATGAATTCCAAGACCGGCTTGGCAATCTTGCTGGGAACGGTCAGCACGAGTCGGCCCCCTTTCTTTAAAACCCGCTCCGTTTCAGACATCATACGAAGCGGATCTGAAAGGTGTTCAAGAACCGCCAGCATGGTGACGATGTCGAATGATTCTGCTTCAAACGGCAGCGAGCCTGTCATCCGCATCCGTAATGTTTTTATCTTCGTGCTTTCCATCTCCCGTACCTTGAAATCTATGCCGACGCCGCTGCCAATGAAGGGCTCTATCGTTTTTAGCAAGCGGTAATCCCATCCGCAGCCGATATCCAGGAACTGGCAATCAGGATACCGGTGAATCATCGGCAGCACTTTTTTTACCCTCATGCTTCGCAGGATAGGCTCCAGAAAGGGTTCTTTCATCGCAGTACATTGTATTTGACGATGCAGTACAGCGCCCGAACACCGTCTTTCCAGTTGATCTTTTTCCCCTCCTCATAGGTTCGACCGTAATAGGAGATGCCGACCTCATAGATTCGGCATTTGATTTTCGCTATTTTGGCCGTGATTTCCGGTTCGACACCGAACCGGTCTTCTTCAATGGTGATCGACTGGATAATTTCACGCCGGAAGGCCTTGTAGCACGTTTCAATATCCGTAAATGTGAGGTTGCTGAACATGTTCGAAAGCAATGTAAGCATGCCGTTGCCCACTTGATGCCAGAAATAAACCACCCGATGGGGCTCGCCACCCATAAAGCGGGAACCGTACACCACATCGGCTTTGTCTTCAATGATAGGCTGGATTACTTTGGGATATTCGGAAGGATCATACTCCATGTCGGCATCCTGGATGATGACGATATCTCCAGTCGCTGCCCTGATTCCCGCTCTCAAGGCGGCGCCCTTACCCTGGTTAAAGGGCTGATAGATCACACGGCTGACTTTTGATTCGATATCCGCCTGTAATATCTCTCTGGTCCCATCGGTTGAATAGTCATCGATAACAATAATTTCTTTGTCGGGATAAGGGGCGCGCAAGACTGCCGCAATCAATTTTTCTATGGTGGCGGCCTCGTTATAAGAAGGAATCACAACCGACAGCATCATCCTGAACCATCCTTACCATGTACGCGGTTACGGGGAATCATTGTGTGTTTCCCCTTGTATTTTCTGGACTCAGCGTCATGATATTTTCTTTGATTCTTTTTGTGTATTCTCCGTCGCTAGGTGGCACTTTCATCCTGGCTATCTTCAGGAATATTACGGCCTCTCTGATCTTTCCTACTGACGCCGCCGACATACCCAGTTGATAGATGTCCTTATAGTCCGCATTCAGGGAGAATGGGTTGACGTATTTGGAAAGTAGGCTATAAGCTTTTTTGTATTCCTTCAATTTGATATAGGCGGTATGCAGATTCCAATACACGTTTTCTGGTTTGGCTGTCTGTCCCATATCCAAGGCTTTTTTATAGAGATTGGCGGCCTCCCCGTATCGCTCCATCCCGAAGAGCGCGTCGGCTTTCAACGCATAGCCGTGAGACAGATCTGGATAATACCTGATGATCCCATCCGCATAAGACATAGCCTGATCATACTGATGACGGGCGACCGAGATGCCGCAAAGTATATGATTGGCACTGTAATTCATTGGGGCCTGTTCACGCATTCGCATTGCTTCGGCATACATCTGCGACAGCGCCTCCGGGCTCAGATTCTCATATTTAATATCCCGGAAGCGGAAGGGATCGACAGCCTTCAACTCGAATCTGCCGACCAAGTCGCTGTGATGAGCCTTGTTGACATATAACAGTTCGGCTTGGTCAAAGAAAACGGGTACAAATCGTGCGTCGGTCGCAACAACCTGCCTGAAATAGGTCCTGTTCAGTGAAACGGAGATGAACGAAGGATTGTATTTTCGAATGAATTCTTTGAAGACGTTTGTATCGAAAAAAGCGTTTTGACTGATAGCGAAATCCGAATCGCTGAAAATGGCCATCTGCATGTCCATGTATATCTTGAGCTTCTGATTCAAAGCCCAAGGCAAATATCCGCCCGTATTTGGCTCGTTCAGAATCCTGCCGCCAGCCGCGTGGCGATTAAGAAACTGGACAACACCGGTGGGAAGATTTGATTGGGAAAAAGGATAAGCGGGCCTATTTGCGAATACACTACTAAAGATCAGCAAAGGTAGGATGATCACCACGACGGGGCTTACGAGATAGACCACCTTGCGCGGAAATTGTATTCTTTCAGAGATCAGGTGCGCGCCTTGGCGTAATAGTGGAATCGACAGAAGAGTGAATTCACAGACAAACCGTATGTGCTTGGCCAGAAGCAGGAGAGCGCCAACAAAAAGGATGGTGTGGCTGATCCGCAGCTTCCTTTTCCACAGGCCGAGCAGCAGGAAGAAAGACGAAAGAAACACAATAAAATTGAGCATTGAGGAGATCAGTCCCTGGACTGAGACGGGGGCAAAAATGAAAAACTTTTGAAAAGGAATGGGAAGCAGCTCAGCCACATAGAGATGCTGGTAGGCGGCATTCTGAAATGATACGTTAAAGGGAGTCTGGATGAGTTCGATCACACCTGGGGTGATGAAGATCGTGTAAAAAACTGAGATCAGAAGCCATTTTTCTTTTTTCCCAAATGTATTCCTGATCGGGAACCTTCGAAATTGCAGCCAGTAGATTTCCGCAAGGTAGGAGAAGACGATCAGGAACATCACCGGGTATTCGATCCCGTGGACATTGGACCAGAAAATCCCCAGAAGTGGGAGGAGCCAGATCTTGTCCCGCTTGAATTCCAGGATGTAAAGGAAAACGACGATGAAAAGGTATGAAAAAAGATGGGGCCTCACCAGCAATTCCCGGTTCAAAATCACGATCGTGCAGCAAACGGAAAGTGTTAGGCCAATTAGCATCTCCGTCCCATTTTCGCCCCGATTGATAAAAAAAAGAAAGATGAAAATGGCTGTCAGGAAATAGAGAAGACACCGCAGGGCGATCAAACCGTAATAACCCGTCCCTTGAAAAATCTTGTAAATAGCGGCTTGAAATAACCAGTAATAGTTATACCAGGATTTGGCGGGTGTAATGTAAGAGAAGTAGGCGTCATTGGGGATGGCGCCGTTTTGCCAGAAATACCGACCACCGGAGAGATGATACCACAGATCGGTGTCGTACATTACGATCGGCCAAGTGATGAAGTAGCAGATCAGAATCAAAAAAAATATGGAGATTAAAGAAAATAGAAAATATTTCTGATTGGCTATGGTTTCATTAAGACGTTCAGATATTCGCTTAAAGTGCATCGTTGATAATTTTGTTCCATAAGTTTGTAAAGAATCTCAGCAGAATCTTCTTTAACCTTGATGATGATAGGATATTACTAATCACCTGCAGCTGTAAAGCTGCTAGTCACATTGACTGTTTGACCTTTAACAGCGGTAATAGCGATCGTGATTGGCGTTCCGGTAGTTACGCTAGCAGAAAAATCGTCTCCAAGATTTGCCAGATTGCCACCGTACTGGTTGGTATCTATCGCATAATCATATAGCGTCGGCGATGTCGGGGCAAGACCGGCGTTTCTCATCAGGTATTTTGCCTGTGCGCTCGACAGCCTGCCCTTGATCTCGGCAACTGCCGCTTGAGCAGACTGTGATTTAGTTTCATCGAGAATACTCAGGTACTTAGGGATGGCCACCGCAGCCAATATTCCCAGGATAACAAGGACGGCGATGATTTCGACAAGCGTAAACCCATGTTCATTTTTCGAATCAACAGTCATCATCAGCATGTACTTTCATAAAAATATAGGTCTGGCAGGCTAAACCAGTCACGATACCGAGCCTGCCCGACCTTAATACAAAATCATTGACAGAAAAAAAACATTATCTCCGCTCCGTTAAATACTTTTAGGAGCCACTCGCTGTAGAGAAACTACCATTAACGGCAGGACTCAAGGCTGCTCCCGCAACGTTGGTAACACTAATAATGATCGGGTTTGCTCCTACCAATTGTGTAATTACAAAATCCGTCCCCACATTCACCAGATTGGCAGCGTTAGTATAATAACCATTACTTGCTGCGTTAGCTACTAGCTGCACTCCGGTCGGAGGAACACCGTTGTTTGCCATCATCATCTTGGCCTGCGCTGACGACAGTCTACCTTTAACCTCAGAAATGGCCCCCTGTGCTGCCTTGATCCGCGCCTCATCGGCCATGCTCATATACTTGGGAATCGCCACTGCTGCCAATATCCCCAAGATGACAAGGACGGCGATGATTTCGATCAACGTAAAACCTTTCTGATTACTCTTTTTCAACATGTTCATTCCTCCTTCATTTTTTAAAATGGATTGATAGATCTCTTTTTCTATGTTTGTTAGTTTACCCTGCTCAGACAGATTCGAATCCCCACCTCCCTTCGCCAATCATTTATGTTGCTTCCTTAAGCACATAACATGCCAGAAACAAAACAAAAGAATAGATCGTGGTCGTAAAACGTACCACACCATAAACAGCCGATCATTAAATGGTTTTTACCAAGTCCCGTAAAAGCAACGACCCTCCTTTCGGCTGATCAGTCCGATTCCCAGCCCTCATCTACAATTTTCTCCCTCAATCTACATTTTTTGTAGTTTATTGAGCGACGTACCGTCGCTACTGTACTCTCGAACCCAACGCCCCATGAGGTCAATGAGGAGTTTTAATACTCAGTAGCTTTCTCTTAAACAGTTACGTTTCATTACCAACATAAGAAAAATAGTTACATATGTCAATGATATTTTATCTTATTGATCAGAAATCTTGTAGCTTTTTCAGCGAGGGAACATCGATGTTGTGCTTCTTGATCCGGTGCCAGAGACTCCTCTGGTTGATACCGAGGAGTTTGGCCGCGCGGTTCTGGACCCCGCCCGTCCGGGTGATCGCCTCGATGATCAGGCCCTTTTCGATCTGGGCCAGCCTCTCATCGAGAGGTTTCCCTTCGTCCGCCGCCCCACCGCGTTTCGCCGGTAATCCTGATTCACCATGTAGCTCCTGGGGAAGATGGCCGGGCTCAATGCTCCCCTCGGCAATTACCTCCGCCCGCTCAGTGATGTTCTGGAGCTCCCGGATGTTTCCCGGCCAGTCGTATCCGAGCATAATCTGCATCGCCCGGGGGGAGACCATCAGATCCTTTCCCGATTTTTTAAGGAAGTGATCGATGAGAAACGGGATGTCTTCCCGCCGCTCCCGGAGTGGCGGGAGGGTGAGGGCAAAGACATTCAGTCGGTAGTAAAGATCCTCACGGAACTGGCCCGCTTTGATCATCTCCGTCAGATTCTTGTTCGTGGCCGTAACGAATCGTATGTCCACGTGGATGGTATGTATGCCCCCCACCCGTTCGAACTCCTTCTCTTGAAGAACGCGGAGCAGCTTGGCCTGGGTCACCGGGGGCATGTCACCTATTTCATCGAGAAAAATAGTCCCGCCGTCGGCGATCTCGAATTTCCCTTTCTTCTGGGCGACGGCGCCGGTAAAGGCGCCTTTCTCGTGTCCGAAGAGTTCACTCTCGAGAAGTCCTTCCGGAATCGCAACGCAGTTGATCTTGACAAATGGTTTACCCTTGCGGAGGCTGTGTTCATAAAGGCTCGTCGCGATCAGTTCCTTCCCCGTGCCGCTCTCCCCGGAGATGAGGACCGTCGAGTCGGTCGGCGCCACCTTCAGGATCTGGCCGAAGATCTCTCGCATGGCGCGGCTCTGTCCTACGATCTCGGGAAATAGTTCCCTCGTCTCGACCTTTCCGAGAAGGTTAGCAACCTGGTCGAGCACTTTGTGGAGGTGTTCGATGTCCTCCTCCCTGCTTCCGTCATCGGCGTTCCCCGGGGTCCGGGCCAGAACGGGAAGCTTCTCGGCGTTCCGGACGAATTTCGTGATCGGCTTGAGGATCAGGGCAAGGATCATATAACTACAGACCACAGAGAGGACGACCGCGGCGATGCCGATATAT
>Ga0172379_10005022_pt1 | contig 18856 bp, 21 predicted proteins | sample GrowelOW334metaG_FD_119756 | JGI IMG/M metagenome (GOLD analysis project Ga0172379, IMG submission 119756) | Groundwater microbial communities from an aquifer near a municipal landfill in Southern Ontario, Canada - Groundwater well OW334 metaG | ecosystem: Environmental > Aquatic > Deep...
CGCCACGTTGATCACTCCTGTTTGCTCCCGCTCAAATATTGAGCAGGACAGTATCTATACGTGGGTCAAATTTGGATGCAATTTACTGCGCTAGGTGGGTCAGTTTTCGGTGCAATTCAACACAAGGGACATTGGGTTTAGGTGGGTATATCGCTTGAGTGATCTTAAATCAGCATGTCCGGTGACAGATGCAGCTTCCATGACGTTGAACTTCTTGTCTTCGAAGAGGCGGCTTGTTGCTTCGTGGCGCAGATCGTGGATTCTTAGATCTGTGGAGCCAATAGCTTCACGAGCCTTTCGCCATTGATAGCGTAGAGCATCTTTGCCAATCTTGAATACCTTACCTGCCTTGGGTTTGATCTTTCCTGGCATAAGCGTTTTCAGCTCTTTGCAGGCAACACTAGATAGTGGGATTGTTCTGGCTTCATCGGTCTTGGTTTCTGGAATGTGTACAGATCCGATTGGGCCTTTGAATTTGACATGCTCCCATTCGAAATTCAGCAATTCTCCCTTTCGTGGTGCAGCCTCAACGAACAACACAAGCGCTACTCGGGCTTCACCAGAAAGAGTTTTCAGAAGTTTCTTATATTCATCCCCCTCAAACCGACGGTCACGTGGCTTTCCATCTTTAGGGCGTTCAGAAGCGGCTAGTTCATCAAATGGATTTGAATCGACCTTTTTCCATTCGTCCTTTGCCACTTGAAAGATGTGGCGTAACAGATTGAAGTAGCGTTTTACGGTCGCATCGGCAACGGGCTTAGGCTTTACCCCCTTTACTCTCTGGCCAGTTCCAGATCGGAGCCCTTTCTCGCAGGCGAGTAGGGAGTTGCGATGGATCATGTAGAGCGGTTCGTTTGCTATTGGCAGCCTTAGAAGTAGATTCAACCTAGACCCTTCGGCCTGCCAGCCTTTCTTCTTGGAAGTCTTTTTTTCACGGTAGTCTTCTATGGCATCTGCCAACGTGAAGTTCTTGGCAGCTCGTTTCTTATTTCGGCTTACAAATATAGCGGACTCGTGAACGTCGAGGGAGGCTGATACACTATGGCTGTCTCGGAAGGTTCTGGCCTCATCTAGGGTATCCCAGACCTTACTGATCTTTTGGCCTGCTACCATCATCTTTACTTGGAACGAGTACTTTCCAATCTGGTAGATGTTTTTCTCAACCTTTTTCATGTTGCCAGTCTTTGCCATTTTCCAGAATTTTCCAAATAATCTATTCTGGAATTCTAGCAAACCTTATAGCAAAAGGCTTTGAAAGGATTTAGGATGTGCCTTCACACGGCAGGGGTCACTGGTTCGAACCCAGTACCGCCCACCAAAATTCAAAAGGCTCGCAGTATTCCTGTGAGCCTTTTCGTTTTCTTCTTTGATTTGACATAATATACATTATGCGAATAATGGATGAGGGTGTAACGAAGTTCAAAACGGATTACGTCAAATGAAACAGATGGTTGAAATTATGACTGGTCGCTTCGCCCACTTCTTCTACCGAGATATTTCTTAACTTAGCAATCTCTTCTGCCACGTGTTTCACATAGGCTGGTTGATTCGTTTTGCCACGGTAAGGTGTCGGTGCTAGATACGGTGAATCGGTCTCGATCAGTATCTTCTCCAGCGGAATGTTCTGAGCGACCTCTTTGATCTGTGTCGCGTTCTTGAATGTCAGGATGCCGGAAAACGAGATGTAGAACCCAAATTCGATTGCTGCATTGGCTACTTCCAGATTCTCGGTGAAACAATGCATCACCCCTCCGGCTTTGCCTGCATCTTCCTCGGACATGATTCTTAGGGTGTCTGCCGCAGCGGATCGGGTGTGGATAATAAGTGGCTTTCCACACTCGTTGGCTGCACGGATATGAGTGCGAAACCTACCACGCTGCCAGTCCAAATCACCAGTAAGGCGGTAGTAATCCAAGCCTGTCTCGCCGATGGCAATCACCTTCGGATGTTTCGCAAGGCTGACCAACTCGGCTTGGGTAGGCTCGGAGTCCAATTCGTAATCTGGATGCACACCCACCGAGGCATAGAGATTGTCGTGCTGTACGGCTAGCGCAAGAACCTCAGGAAAACTTGCCAGCTCGACCGAGACACACAAAGCGTGGCTAACCTGACTGGTTCGCATGTTGGCCAAGAGGCTGTCCAGATTCTCGGACAAGCCTGGGAAATTGAGGTGGCAGTGCGAATCGATGAACATCAGGATATTAGGCCGCGAAGAGCTGACGGTAGGATAAGAGCAGTGACTCCAAGAACAACTTGGGGTTGAGCGGATGGAACGCTGCACGGCGTGCTTCCAGCAATTCCTTCTGGAATCGCATCAAAGCGACTGAGGATACGCCGCTGGCCAGCTTGATCAGCTCATTGGCTTGCTCAGGGAAATATCTGACAGAACCAGCCAACTGGGCACTGGCCAAGTCGTGACACCATTGCTGCAGGCAGTGGATGACATGGACGGGCTGGGCCTTCAACAGACTTTCAGCCAAGGCTAAAGCATCCATCTTGGAGGGCTGACGGATGGCAGATAACAACAACTTTCTCTCTTCAGCACCTTCTCCCGCCTCGGCCCAATTCAAAGCTTGCAGGGGGGCGAAGCCAGTTTGAGCCAATGCCTGTTCGGGATCCTTGACTCCTTGCGTGGATAACCAAGCGGCACCAACTTCGCATGACGGTGTGTTGACGGTGAAGCCTAAACAACGACTGAGGATGGTCGGCAACAGTTGCTGCGGCTTGTGTGTTATCAATAAGAACAACAACTTATCCGTCGGTTCTTCAAGCGTTTTGAGCAGGGAGTTAGCTGCATTGTTGTTCATCGTTTCGGCAGGATAGACCACCACTACACGATACCCACCACAATGTGCAGATAGGTTGGCGAAGCTAGAAAGGTCGCGAATCTGATCTACCGATATCTCGCGAGATGGTTTTTTACCGCCAGATTTTTCCTCGCCATCTTCGGCTGCGGACATCGCATCAGGTTGGATGAGACGAAAATCTGGATGGCTATCCTGTTCGAACCAATGACAGGAATCACACTCTTGACAGGCCATCCCATCAGATTTTGGCGCGCTGCATAACAAGGATTGGGCAAAACCAAGTGCCAGATCTAGCTTGCCGATTCCTTGGGAACCTTTGATCAACAAGGCATGAGGCAATCTTGAGCGCAACCCTTGCAAGGATTGCCACGAATCAGATTGCCATGGATAGAGTTGTTTCATTTCAAAGCGATGCAACTATATTTGCAAGCTCTTGTTGAACTTCTTGCAGTGACTTTTCGGCATGAATCACTGAGATGCGCTGCGGTGATTTGGTGGCTCTGGCTAGATAAGCTTGGCGTACGCGCTCGAAAAACTCACCCTTTTCCTGCTCGAAACGATCTAGGCTCACATTATTTGACAAGCGCTGTCTCGCAACCTCGATGGGAATATCGAACAGCAAGGTCAGGTCAGGTTGCAGGTCACCATGCACCCATTGCTCCAATTGTTCCAATTTCGCCAACGGCACTCCCCTGCCGCCACCTTGGTAAGCAAAACTGGCATCGCTGAAACGATCCGAGATGACCCAAGTGCCGCGCTGCAAAGCTGGGCGTATGACTTTTTCGACATGCTCGCGCCGTGCAGCGAACATCAGCATCGCTTCGGTTTCCACATGCATGGGCTGATTAAGGAGGATCTCGCGTAGCTGCTCCCCTAACGGAGTACCACCTGGTTCACGCGTCACCAAGAGGTCAATACCCCGTTTGCGTAAGGCTTCGGCGAACCAATCCAGTCCGGTGCTCTTCCCTGCCCCATCCACGCCTTCGAAGGTGATGAATTTTGCTTTACTCATTTTTGATAACGATTCACTGCGTTGTTGTGTTCGGTCAAGGTGCTTGAAAAATGGGAACTTCCATCACCTCTTGCCACGAAATACAGCGCATTACTCTGCACTGGATGGAGGGCTGCTTGAATTGAGGCGAGGCCTGGCAAGGCGATTGGTGTTGGCGTCAGACCATTTCGCGTATAGGTATTGTAAGGGGTATCGGTTGTCAGGTCGCGACGACGCAGGTTGCCATCGAACTTCTCACCAATGCCGTAGATGACGGTTGGATCTGTCTGTAGGCGCATCTTGATGCGCAAGCGATTGGTGAATACCGAGGCGATCATCGGGCGATCTACTGCCTGTCCAGTTTCCTTCTCAACGATAGATGCCAATATCAAAGCTTGGTAGGGCGTATCCAAAGGAAGTCCGGCATCTCGCTTATCCCAATTCGCCTGTAGGTGCTTCTGCATCGTCTGATAGGAGCGCTTCAACACCAAGATGTCACTACTCCCACTCGAAAAGTTGTAGGTGTCTGGGAAGAACAAGCCTTCAGCAAAAGTCTCGGCGGCACCGATCTTCTGGAGTATCTCAGCTTCGGACATCTTGGCGCTGTCGTGACTGAGTCCCGCGTGCGCATTCAATAAGGTGCGCAACTCCTTGAAAGTCTGCCCTTCGACGATAGTCAGTTGACTCTGCTCGGTACGTCCAGAACTGATGATGTCCAACAACTCAAAATGAGAGACTGCTTTTTCGAGTTGATAGTTGCCGTGCTTGATCTGTGTGGCTTTGTTCAACACGCGGGCTAGCATCAAGAAAGCCCAGTCGTTTTCCAAAGCTCCCGCTTGTTTCATATGGTAGACGGCCCCTTTTAAGCTACTTCCCGGCTTCAAAGAGAATTCGATCGGGGTGCGCGTGAGCGGATTGGGAGTGAAAGATAGATAGGCGAACACCCCAAGCAGAGTCACGGCCAGTAATAGCGCTAAGAAAAATAGTCTCTTAATTGTTCTCATCATTCAGCCATTCCTGAATTCTCCAAGAGATCGGATGCTCATTCCGTTTGTAGCCATCCACCTCAGCTACTGGCCACAGACCGAATACGCTGTTGACCATGAATATCTCATCCGCTTGCAACAACTCTTCGAATCGTATTGAAGTGACTTTGCACTCCACACCCTGCTCTTTTGCCCAATCCATCACGCGCTCGCGTTGCACTCCAGCGACACCGCAACGACTTAGGTCTGGAGTGTAAAGTGTTCTGCCACGAATGACGAATAGGTTAGAGCGAGTCCCCGAGATCACCAGACCATCGGTGTCTTCAAGTAGGCCTTCTGGCATTCCCATCTCCAAATATTCCGTCGCGGCTAAGACGTTTTCCAGACGATTGAGGTGCTTGATGCCAGCCAATCTCGGCTGGTGTCCAAGCTTCAAAGAGCATCGGTGAAGCCTAATTCCTGCGGTGGAATAGTGTGCTTGAAGTTGTGGAAATGGAGTGATACTGGTTATGCGTGTCGCCGCATCCCCCTTTTGTATCGCATACCCTCTTTGACCTACACCTCGGGTGATGACGATCTTGACCACCCCATCGGGGGAACTTGAAATCAATGAGGCGATATCGCCGAGCAGAGTTTCTGCTGCAGGACAATCAAGACGAAGTGCAGCACAGTCTTGCTGTAATTTCAGGTAGTGGCGCTCCCAAGAGGGAAGCCGCCCTTGCCGAATAAGCAAGGTGCGGAATACACCATCCCCGTAGTTTAGACCCCGATCTAGGGTTGAGACAGAATCGCTAGGTAGGCCATTGACCAGCATCGTGGCCAAGGGTCAGACTTTTTTGAATACCAGCGTTCCGTTGGTGCCACCAAAGCCAAAGTTGTTGTTCATGGCCACATCGATCTTCATGCTACGTGCCGCGTTAGCACAGTAATCCAAATCACATTCTGGATCCTGCTCGAAGATATTGATGGTTGGTGGAGATATCTGGTTGTGAATGGCCAGCACGCAGAACAGGGATTCAATACCGCCTGCACCGCCCAGCAAATGGCCAGTCATCGATTTGGTCGAGTTGACCACGATCTTCTTGGCGTGTTCGCCGAAGGCTGACTTGATCGCGTCACTCTCATTTTTGTCACCCATGGGTGTGGATGTACCGTGCGCATTCACGTACTGCACGTGTTCTGGAGCAAGTCCTGCATCTTTCAATGCATTCAACATACTGCGCTTTGGGCCATCCATGGTTGGCGATGTGATGTGATAAGCATCTGCACTTGCCCCATAGCCAGCTACTTCAGCATAGATCTTTGCGCCACGAGCTTTAGCGTGTTCGTACTCTTCAAGTACCAATACGCCAGCACCCTCACCTAAGACGAAACCGTCACGGTCTTTGTCCCAAGGACGGCTCGCCGTAGTTGGGTCATCGTTCCTTGTGGAAAGCGCACGCGACGCCGCAAAACCACCAATCGCCAATGGGCAAACAGAGGACTCTGCACCACCAGCAACCATGACATCCGCATCACCGTACTGGATCATACGCATGGCTTCGCCAATGCTGTGAGTACCCGTCGTACAAGCCGACACCACAGCAAAGTTAGGGCCGCGCAGGCCGTAGATGATGGAAAGGTTGCCGGAGATCATGTTAATGATCGTGCCAGCAATGAAGAACGGTGAAATCTTGCGTGGACCACTAGCTAGATAGTCGTTCTGTGTATCTTCGATCATTGGCAGACCACCAATGCCGGAACTGATGCAAACGCCGATGCGATCAGCGTTCTGTTCGTTCACTTCAATACCGGAGTCCTTGAACGCTTCGATACCTGCGGCCAAGCCGAGGTGGACGAAACGATCCATGCGTCTTGCATCCTTAGCTGGGATGACTTGAGTGACATCAAAGTCCTTCACTTCCCCCGCAATCTGGCTCGCAAACGGGGTCGGATCGAAACGCGTGATACGAGCAACGCCTGATTTACCTGCCACGATGTTTTTCCAAGTGGTGGCGACATCATTCCCTACTGGGGTGACGGCACCAAGACCGGTCACTACGACTCTGCGCTTAGACAAACTGGACTCCGATGTTGAAGTTTATGAACGGTAAGGCTTTGATTACTTGGAATGCGCGTTAACGTAGTCCAGTGCAAGTTGCACAGTAGTGATCTTTTCTGCTTCTTCGTCAGGGATCTCAACGCCGAACTCTTCTTCCAGCGCCATCACCAGCTCAACGGTATCCAGAGAGTCAGCGCCCAAGTCGTTCACAAAGGAAGACTCGTTCTTGACTTCGGACTCGTTAACACCCAGTTGTTCTGCGACGATTTTCTTTACACGTTGTTCGTTGGTGGACATTGTTTTACTCCCGTTATGATTAAAGTGCTAAAAAGCCCGCGCATTCTACCAAACTCGGGCCGAATTCCAAACTACAAGCCTTACTCCATGTACATCCCGCCGTTCACATGCAAAGTGACGCCGGTGATGTAAGTCGCTCCCGGACCCGCCAAGAAGGCGACAGCCGCTGCGATATCTTCTGGTTTGCCGAGACGCTTCAAAGGTACGTTCTCAACCAATTTGGCACGTTGTTCGTCGCCCAATGCATGCGTCATGTCTGTGTCGATGAAGCCAGGTGCGACACAATTGACAGTGATGTTTCGGCTGCCAATCTCTTGCGCTAGCGATTTTGTGAAACCCGCCATACCCGCCTTGGATGCGGCGTAATTGGACTGGCCTGGGTTACCCATGCTACCGACCACTGATGAGATGCTGATGATACGTCCGCCACGTGCTTTCATCATGGCGCGCAATACGGCACGGCTCAAACGGAACACAGACTTCAGATTGGTGGTCAGTACGTCGTCCCATTCTTCTTCGGACATACGGGCCAGCAGGTTGTCTTTGGTGATACCAGCGTTGTTCACCAGTACCGAGATCTCGCCGAATTGTTGGCGAATCGCCCCCAATACCTGTTCGATTTGCGCGGCGTCGTTAACATTCAGAGCAAAACCTTGGCCTTTGATGCCCGCTGCATTCAGATAGGTACTGATAGCTTGCGCACCATTTTCGCTGGTCGCAGTACCCACGACGATAGCGCCCTGCTTGCCCAATTCAAGCGCGATGGCTTGACCGATGCCGCGCGAAGCACCAGTGACCAGTGCGATTTGTCCTTGCAGTGTCATGTTCTTATCCTCAAACGAGCGCAGCCAATGCTGCTTTCAAGGCTTCGCCATCGTTGATAGCCATTGCCTGTTGATTGGTGTCGATGCGTTTATTCAGCCCCGCCAATACCTTGCCGGGAGCGCATTCCACGTTATGGGTGATGCCCTGCTTGCCCAACGCTTGGACGGTCTCTACCCAACGTACGGGTGAATAGAGCTGGCGTACCAAGGCATCCTTGATCGAGGCAGCATCGTTATAAGAAGCGACATCGGCATTGTGCAGGACAGGCACGGATGGAATCGCAACTGAAACGTTCTTCAAATAGTCACGAAGTTGTTCCGCCGCGCCTTTCAATAGACTGCAATGGGAAGGGACACTCATCGGCAACATGATGGCGCGTTTGGCGCCTTTGGATTTGGCCAATTCCATACCGCGCTCAACCGCAGCACGGTTGCCTGCAATGACGACTTGTCCGGGGGAATTGAAATTCACTGCTTCCAAGACTGCGCCTTGCGCACCTTCTGAACATACGGCGCGAACCACCTCATCATCCAATCCCAAGATCGCGGCGATGCCGCCCACACCTTCTGGTACGGCCTGCTGCATACATTGAGCACGGTAGCGAACCAGTGGCAAAGCATCAGCCAAAGTCAAAGCGCCTGCTGCGACGAGCGCAGTGTATTCGCCCAAACTGTGCCCCGCCATCATGGAAGCTTTCGCCCCATTCTGAGATTGCCATGCGCGAAATACGGCAACGCCTGCGGTTAACATGACCGGCTGAGTATTCACAGTCGCGTTGAGATCCGCATCCGAACCTTCAGCGACCAATTGCCACAAGTCCTGTTTCAGTACATCGGAAGCTTCTGTGAAAGTGTCACGAACAGCGGTGAAATCGGCATAGCCGTTCATCATGCCGCGAGATTGAGAACCTTGTCCTGGAAATACGAAAGCGAATTTAGTCATATCGAACCTACCACTTGATTAAAGATGCACCCCAAGTAAACCCACCACCAATGGCTTCCATGATGACAGTTTGCCCCGGTTTGATACGTCCATCGCGCACGGCCGTATCTAATGCTAACGGAATCGAAGCGGCGGATGTGTTGCCGTGGTTCGCAACGGTGACCACGACATTGTCCAAGGTCATGCCCAATTTTTTGGCAGTTGCTTCGATGATGCGAATGTTGGCTTGGTGCGGAACCATCCAATCGATGTCCGAGCCGGTCATGTTTTCTTGCTCTAGCAATTCCTCAACAACACCACTTAACGAATTGACTGCAAACTTAAAAACAGCCTGACCTTCCATTGAAATCTTGGGATCTGCTTTAAGGAGTTGATGGTGACTTCCATCCGAATGCAATTTGGATGCAATGATGCCTGGCTCATTGGAAGCTTTCAAAACAACCGCCCCCGCGCCATCACCGAACAGAACGCAAGTCGTTCTATCGTTCCAATCCAGCATGCGCGAGATGACTTCCGCCCCCACGACGAGCGCAGTCTTGGCTTGGCCGCCACGAATGTATAGATCTGCCGTATTCAGCGCGTAGATGAAACCACCGCAAACTGCCTGCATGTCGAAAGCAGGACTACCGTTCGTGATCCCCAGCTTGTGTTGCAGGATACAAGCAGTGCTTGGGAAAGCCATATCTGGCGAAGTAGTCGCCACAACGATCAAGTCGATATCAGAAGCATTGATGCCCGCAGCTTCGATCGCTTTGATACTTGCCTCATAGGCTAGGTCACTCGATTTCTGGTCATCCGCCGCAAAATGGCGTTCTTGAATGCCACTGCGAGAAACGATCCAATCATGGGAAGTATCCACGATCTTTTCGAGATCGAAATTCGTTACTGTTTTGACTGGCAGATAGCTGCCAGTACCGATGATCTTGGAATAGGTCAAATCGCCTCTCCTGTAGTGGTTTGGCGTGCGTGATGCCACTTTTCAACATGCTCGCTGATATGTTGCAGCATCCCACCACGCGCTTCTTCGGCCGCACGCTCGATAGCGCACTGGAAAGCAAAAGCGTCCGCAGAGCCATGGCTCTTGACGACGATACCCTTCAACCCCAAGAAACTTGCACCGTTATAACGACGATGATCTAGGCGATGCTTGAAAGCTTTCAGTACCGGCAAAGAAACTAGGGCAGCCAATTTTGTCAGCAGATTACGACTGAAGCCTTCCTTCAGGAAGCCTCCCATCATCTTGGCGACGCCTTCGGCCGTCTTGAGCGCGACGTTACCGACGAAGCCATCGCACACCACGACATCAGTCACGCCCTTAAAGATATCGTCGCCTTCGACGTTACCGTAGAAATTGAGGTCACTACCGCGTAACAACTCAGCCGTCTGTTTGACGACTTCGTTGCCTTTGATGTCTTCACTGCCGATGTTCAACAAACCCACTGTCGGGCTTGGTTTGTGCTCCAAGGCGGTGACCAAAGTAGAGCCCATGAGCGCGAACTGCAACAGATGTTCTGCCGTACAGTCGGTATTGGCACCAAGGTCCAACATACAAACCTGCCCAGTATTGGTAGGCAAGAAGGATGCGATCGCAGGGCGATCGATACCAGGAAGTGTCTTGAGAACGTAACGGGCTGTTGCCATCAATGCGCCGGTATTCCCCGCGCTGACACAAGCCGATGCCTCCTCCGATTTGACGAGGTTGATCGAGACTCGCATAGAAGAGTCTTTTTTACCGCGCAAAGCAGATTGAGGTTGCTCGTCCATCCCCACGACTTCAGTCGCAGGATGGATGCGAAGGTTTGGATGCTCTCCAGAAATGCCCGAGGCACGCACAGCAGCCTCGATGGCATCAGGCAAACCAACCAGAACGATGGTGTCTTTTGGGTGGTCACGCAGATAGGCTACAGCTGCAGGAACGGTAACGGACACACCATGGTCGCCTCCCATGGCATCAATAGCGATAGTCACATCCACAGGGCGATCCTCAATAACGAGAAATGGTCGTGCATGACGCATCCCATGAGTCGGGATGCATGATCAGATCGAACAAAGAGCTTATTCGCTCTTTGTGTTGACTACCTTCTTGCCACGGTAGTAGCCGCTTGGGCTGATGTGGTGACGCAGATGTGGTTCGCCAGTGGATGGCTCGATAGCCAGTGCTGGTGCTGTCAAGAAATCGTGGGCACGGTGCATACCGCGCTTGGATGGGGATTTTTTATTCTGCTGAACTGCCATGATTACTCCTCACTAAAACCAATAAGTACTACTTCTTTAATCCAGCCAACACTGCAAATGGATTGGCTGACTGCTTCAAACCTTCATTCACCGAACTGCATACTCCGTCCGCATGCCTAGGCGCATAAGGAAGGCTCAATAAAAGCTCATCCTCTACCAACCCGACCACATCCAACTGCGACGTAGCTTCTATATATTCGTCCTCATCCTCATCATCGACTGCATCCAGCTCTTCAGCTGAAGCCAACTTCAAACGAGAGGAGACTTCGACTGGGTATTCAAGGTCGCCTAGGCAACGCTGGCAACGTAAATGAACGACCCCATTCAAAGAAACCTGCAACACATTGTGATCATTTGTACGCCCACCCTGTACTACATAGGCTAACGTCCCAGCAGAATCAAGCAACATGTCACCCAGCCTAGACAGCTCTTTAAAGGGTATTTCACCGCGTATTTCCCTGCCGTTTCCGGCAAATTCCATCGCGTCAATTAAAGGCCGTGCAAACATGAGGCGCGCATGATATATATTCCGACCTTCCCTGTCAAAGACGCATCGAAGGAATATCTTGAATTCTCAGCCGATTATCCTAGCTTCGACCTCTATATATAGGAGTCAGCTACTCTCCACCCTGCAGATTCCGTTTAAAACCGCCTCACCTGACGTAGATGAGACCCCCTTGGCAGGTGAATCTGCACGTAAGACATCGGAACGCCTATCTAAGCTAAAAGCTCAAGCGGTTGCCCAACAGTTCCCAGATGCCCTCATCATCGGGTCAGACCAAGTCGCCCTATTGGAAGAGCAGCAACTCGGGAAACCTATTACGCACGATAACGCAGTCCGCCAGTTGCGCTCCATGCGCGGGAAGACCGTCGAATTTTTCACTGCTGTCAGCCTTTTCAATTCCCACACCAAAGAGATGCAGACTGCCTTGGTTGAAACCAAGGTGGATTTCCGAGACCTGACTGACGATGAGATCGAACGCTACTTGTATAAGGAGCAGCCCTACCATTGCGCAGGAAGTGCAAAATCGGAAGGACTGGGAATCGCGCTGATTCAGCGTATCCAAGGAGATGATCCAAATGCTTTGATAGGCCTACCCTTGATCGTTTTGATTGATATGCTTAAAAAACAAGGTGTTAATATTTTATAGTCAATGCCGGATCAATTTTCTTGTTGCGACCGATACCCCTATCTGGTATTAAAGCGCGCTTGAAAAATTCAGCTTCCCGTGGAGATAGACGTAATGCCAGCACAAACAAACAAGACATCGACCCCTTATAAGGCTAAAAAGGGCGAGGCTTATATGAGCGCCAAGCAACTCGAACATTTTCGTGGCGTACTGAACGAGATCAAGCTTGGCCTGAGCCAAGACATCGACCGCACCGTTCATACTATGCAAGATGAAGCCACCGTCTTCGCAGACCCCAATGACCGCGCCAGTCAAGAATCGGACATGAGCTTGGAATTGCGCAACCGCGACCGCGAACGCAAACTCATCAAGAACATCGACAAGATGTTGGCACGTATCGAGGCCGGTGATTACGGTTTCTGTGACAAGTGTGGTGTTGAGATCGGTTTGAACCGCCTTGAGGCGCGCCCTACCGCAACCCTTTGTATCGACTGCAAGACTTTAGACGAAATCAGAGAGCGCCAAGTAGCAAAATAAACTTTCGCTAGTCTTCTACCCATAAAAAATGGCACTTGATTCAAGTGCCATTTTTGTTTGGTACTACCCGGTAAGATTACAGCGCAGTCTCGTCTGTCTCGCCTGTGCGGATACGGATGACTTGCTCAACGCTGGACACGAATATCTTGCCGTCACCTATCTTGCCCGTATGAGCTGCCTTGATGATCGATTCAACGGCAGAATCCAGCATCGCCGCACTCACTACGATCTCTACTTTGATCTTCGGCAGAAAATCCACGACGTATTCTGCGCCGCGATAGAGTTCGGTATGCCCTTTTTGCCTGCCGAAGCCTTTGACCTCAGTTACGGTCAACCCGCTGACCCCCAATTCGGATAAGGCTTCGCGGACTTCGTCGAGTTTGAATGGCTTGATGATGGCTTCGATCTTCTTCATGCTGGTCTCCCTAAAATGTGGCGCAAGTATATCTAAAAATCGTCCTGATAACGCGCGGTGATAGGGTAGCGCCAATCCTTACCAAAGCTACGGTCGGTGATACGAACACCCACAGGAGCCTGGCGCCGCTTGTATTCATTGATACGAATCAACTTCACCACTCTCTGTACATCCGCTTGGCTGAATCCTTCATTCACGATCTGTGGGATGCTCATATTTTTTTCCACATAACAGGCCATGATGGCATCCAGCACATCATAAGGTGGCAAGCTATCTTGATCGGTTTGATCTGGCTTCAATTCTGCACTCGGTGGACGCGTGATGATGCGCTCTGGGATGACGCGCCCAAGAGTGTTGCGATAGTTTGACAAGCGATACACCCAAGTTTTGCTCACATCCTTGAGCACAGCAAAACCTCCCGCCATATCTCCATACAGCGTGCAATACCCAGTAGTCATCTCAGACTTGTTTCCTGTGGTTAGTACCAAATAGCCCGTCTTGTTCGACATCGCCATCAACAGAGTACCTCGGATGCGCGCTTGCAGATTCTCCTCAGTCGTATCCTCAGGCAGTCCTTTGAAGACGGGCGACAAAGTGTTTTTTAATGCAGTGAAGGTCGGCAAGATGTCCAATTCCTCATAACGCACACCAAGGATCTCGACCATCTCACGCGAATCATCGATACTCATCTGAGCTGTGTAAGGGGATGGCATCATCACTGCCCGCACCTTGTCTGCCCCCAATGCATCCACCGCTACGGCAAGCGTCAGGGCCGAATCGATGCCACCGGACAAGCCCAGCAAGATTCCAGGAAAACGGTTCTTTTGGATGTAATCGTGTACGCCAAGGCATAAGGCACTGTAGATGCTGGCTTCATCCCTTTCGATTTCTGCCATCTCCCCAACTGCTAGTTCGCCATCAGTTATCTCGACGATTCCCAATGTCTCTTCGAATGCGGGGAATTGATGTGTCAACGCACCATTGGCATCCATCACGAAAGAAGCCCCGTCGAACACCAACTCGTCTTGCCCTCCCACCATATTGGCATAGACGATGGACAGCCCCGTCTCATCGACACGCTCACGCAAAGTCTCGTGGCGCGTGGCCTGCTTGTCGAAATGATAGGGAGAAGCATTTAGAACCAACAACACTTCAGCCCCAGCCTCGCGTGCTCTTGCAGCTGCCTGGTCTTCCCAAATGTCTGCACAAATATTGATGCCAAACTTGATTTCGCCCAATTCGAACACACATGCTTCCTGCCCGTGCTCGAAATATCGCTTCTCATCGAAGACGCTATGGTTCGGCAACTCATGCTTGTGGTAGGTGGCAACCACCTTGCCGTCTCGCAACACAGAGGCGGCGTTGAAACGATTGCCTCCAACTTGATGTGGATGTCCGATGATCAAGACGATACCTTGTGCTTGCTCGGCCAATTTAGCCAAAGCCAAATCACACTCCCGATAGAAGCCATCACGGAGTAATAGATCTTCTGGCGGATAGCCGCACAGACTCATCTCTGGCGTGAGCAGGATGTCCGCCCCCTGCTCCTTGGCATCTCTTGCGTAATTGGCGATCTTGGCGGAGTTGCCCGCCAAGTCACCAAGCAAACAGTTGATCTGTGCGATCGCGATCTTCATTGATTCAGTTCACTTAATTTGAGAAATATCCTGCGTACCAAGCCCAGCCCAGTGCGCCAATGATAGCTGCAACCACCAGCACGTAAGGCCATACAGACTTCTCTTCTGCATACGGGTCAACCAAAGAGCGATGCGCTCCCGATGGCAAGATCGGCAATGCCGTCAACGAAGTGCCGAAGGGGATATTGATCAATACACGAGCATTGATGGCCCAACCGCAAGCATCAAGGATGGGGCCCAGATTGCGGCGTTTCAACTTGAACCAAGCAAGCACCATCGACGGTAATGAGATCGTCAACATGAGGCCGATCAGTGCCAATGGGATCTGCCACAGCTCAAGACTCAAAATGCCGCCGACCACAGTGGCCATGATACCGCCGATGGCGCCGATGGCTAAACCTATGGCTGCAAAGATACCCGCGAACTTGCCTACATCAAAGGGTGGTTTAACGGGGGCTGCTGGTGGCGTCGGTGCGGCAGCGACTGCATTGGGCGCGCTCGCCACAGTTGTCGCCATCTTGTTCTCAACCGCATTTGCTTTGCTGGCAGCCAGTTTTTGCATCTGTTCGCCGATCATCTTCGATAGCTTCTTGTAGGGCGACCAGAATGCTTGGCGGATGCTGATGGGGTGATCGGAGATGCGAACGATGGTGGCATTCCAATCCTGACCTTTGCGGTCATAGAAGATGCCGTGGCGACCGACCATCAAGAAATCAGAATCCCCTGCCGTGAACGCAGCAGCGATGCTCATCTTCTCAGCACCACCATTGCGCTCCAACTGACAGTAGGCCAAACAAACGCCGCTGCTATTGGCATAAGAAGCATGTGTATTCACATCCTCGACCTTGATACAAAGCTCACAGCTGCGACCATCTAAATAGAGTGTTCCCACTTGGAAGATAGCTTTTTTCTTGCCTGAATAGAATTCACGGAAAGATACGAAGTTATTAGCTAGCTTGAACAAGTCGCGCTGGTAGCGCACCAAGCGCTCGACTGAGCGGATGGACTTTATCTCGGACTCCACCGCCTTGTCTTGGGCGATGAGTGCATCTATCTTTGCTTGATGATCGGTAGCGATGATGGCACGCACACGCTCGATACCCAGCTCGCCACCCTTTGACGCAGGTTTAGCACCTTGCCATGCGTCGAATGCATCGAAACGTGCACACAGCGCAGCCCATTCAGTTGCAGTGATGTTTTGTTTATCACCGAGCAGTGGTTTGATGACCGCATTGCGCAACGCATCTATCCTAGCGCACCACGCAGGATTGACACCTGCTACTAGCGATAATGGCTTATTCGCTTCGATCGTTGCCAATGGAAAACTAGCGATCTCGCCGGTCTGCGCAGAGAGACTCAAAGTGGCGAGTTGTTGATAATCATCTGCGGATCGGCTCAATGGCGATGCAGCACGTTCGTCATAGGCAGCTAATTGGCAGCGAGTGAAATAGTCATCGATCTTTTCTTTGACGGCATGTAAGGTCGCTGCCGCCGCTTTACTTTCCGCGCCCAATAGCAAGATACCTTTATCCGCCTCACCTTGAGCATACCAATCGGAATAGGCTTTTGAATCGGCAAAGAACTGGTTGCTGATGTCTTGATTGATGCCCACGTCACCACTCATATCTGGAACAGAGCCTGTGATATTTACGATATCCGCAACGGTGGCGCTCAGACTAGCATCGCTGACCTGCTTTGCGCATACCACGCCATCACCATTGAATTGCAGCCCAGCCACGAACTGCTCGATGTCAGCCATATCATCCAGCGTGATCAAACTCGCATCAGCTTTACCCAAGCTCTTGAGGATATGACGTGCAGAGGCGAGGATCTGTTTACCCACCTCCGATTCATCATTGATGTCAGACAACAACAACTTATCAGTGCCTTTGGTCAAGGCATCGTTGCTTTTCATCAATGCACCAGCCCACTCGATTGCCGCCAACACCTCGTTCGCACGGACCTGACCATCCCCATCCGAGTCGATCATATCCAAGGTGCGTCCATCGAACTCGATGCCGCGTGTAGGGCAACTTAACGCCACCCAAAGCTTTTGATTCAACTCTTTCAATGCCAACAGGTCGGCACCGTTATCCAATTGGACTTGATCGAATCCACCAGCGCGGAAGAATTTCCAAGTATGAGATGCAGTCATGATTCATGTACTCCTGAAATTAAGTGTCTGTAGCGAATGATTCGTGCGAACCGACATCATAGCAACGTTTCAATGGACAACAAAAAGGCGGGGAACACCCCGCCTTTTTGAACGACCTCAACCAGTCATGTCTTACTTGACTTGAACTTTCTTGACTTCGGTGATGACAGACTTGATCTCGACGCGACGGTTCTGTGCGCGACCAGCATCAGTCTTGTTGTCACCGATTGGGTTGGCAGAACCAGCACCTTTGGTAGTGACGCGATCAGCAGCGACACCCTTACCAACCAAGTATGCCTTGACAGCAGCAGCACGTGCGGCGGAGAGCTTCACGTTCTTTGCAGCATTGCCACGATCATCTGTGTAACCCACGATGGTCAAACCTGCATCTTTGTTGTCTGCAGCGAACTTGACGATGTCATCCAATTGAGCATTGGCAGAAACGTTCAGCTTGGAAGAACCACTCGCGAAACTTGCACCTTCCAAAGTTACGGGCTTGTCAGTCAACAAAGTCTTGTAAGCTGGCTCAGCTGCTTTAGCGGCAGCATCTGCGGCAGCCTTGTCCGCAGCGGCTTTGGCTGCTGCAGCGGCATCTGCAGCAGCTTTGTCGGCTGCGGCTTTAGCGGCAGCAGCACGACCTGCAGCAGTTTGATCAGCTACTTTGGCTGCTGCTGCAGCTGCAGCTTTGTCAGCGGCTTCTTTTGCGGCTGCATCAGCTGCAGCCTTGTCCGCAGCGGCTTTCGCTGCTGCTGCCGAAGCTGCTGCTGCGGCGCCAGCTTTGCCAGAATCATCACCGAAGAAACCGTTGATGCCCAATGCGATGTTGTTGTTCTTGTAGGCGTCCTTCTTGTCCGTCGTATATTCTGCATTGATGGACCAACGGTCAGACAAACTATACTCAACACCTAGACCTGCATGCAGACGCGATCCAGGCTCAGTGCCGGCCACACCCAACTTCAAGTAAGGCATCCAATTATTCATTGGCAGGCCAAGGCGAGCATCCAGACCCAAATCTTCCTTGGTGTAAGAACCTCCATGTACATCGCCGAATACTTCGCCACCTAGCAAGAAGCTCCCAATGTCTTTGTTGTAACCCGCCTTAAGGCCTGGGTAGATTTCTTTTTTATCTGCCAAGGAAGTTTGGCTAGAAGTGTTCTGTCCGATATTCAAACCTACGTAACCACCGGAGAATTGGCTAGCTTGCGCAGCAGCTGCAACACCAACCAATAACAAACCCAAAATAATCTTCTTCATAAAATCACCCTTCAAATAAATTCATTTAAAAACAAACCACTCATCTCAATCTGAAACGGCCGGCATTATACCCATGCTTTAGTTTTTGAACTATTAGCCTAAAGGCGCATTGGGAAGCGCAGTTGTCTCCGAGTTATCCAACTCAACCTGCTCGATACTAGTAAAGCGTTTAGATATCTTTTGGCTTGTCGTACGCACATCTTGAGCATCTTCATGTGCTTGACGGATGTGATCAGCCAGTTTCTTCATACGCTCATCGAAACGCCCAAATTCTTTCCCCAACTTACCTAGCTCATCCTTGATGATATGGACCTGCTTGCGTGTTTCAACATCCTTCATCACGGCACGAGCTGTATTCAGGACCGCCATCAGAGTGGTCGGCGACACGATCCACACACGACGCTGCATGGCGTAATCCACCACCTCAGGATGGTGTGCATGGATCTCTGCGAACACCGCTTCAGCAGGAATGAACATGACTGCACCATCCGAGGTTACATCGGCGATGATGTATTTACTCGCGATGTCATCTACATGTTTTTTGATATCGGATTTGAATTGTTTTTCTGCCACTAATCTTTCCGCTGGTGTCTCAGCGCCGAAC
>Ga0172379_10005023_pt1 | contig 18854 bp, 11 predicted proteins | sample GrowelOW334metaG_FD_119756 | JGI IMG/M metagenome (GOLD analysis project Ga0172379, IMG submission 119756) | Groundwater microbial communities from an aquifer near a municipal landfill in Southern Ontario, Canada - Groundwater well OW334 metaG | ecosystem: Environmental > Aquatic > Deep...
ATTCTTTTATAAGGTTTACCCTATCTCTTTCCAATAAATGAACACTTTCTGTATTTGGCAGTAAATTAAAATCCCCACAAATTATTTCTTTTGTTTTTTTATTATTTAAAAATTCATTAATGATTAATGATTGCCTGATACGCTCCGGAATATCTATTTTAGGCCAACTCGAGATTCCATGTACGTTAACAATGGTTGTTTTTTCTTTTTTTTCGTCTATAAAAGTTAAAAATTGTGCATTATAAGGAAACGTTTTAAAATCACCATCCACAAAACTACTTTTCTCTCCAAAAATAAAAATTGAATTGAAGGACTCTACTTTTAAAGTTTTTCTAATAAATATCGCCAAACCAAAAGATACCGGAATATCTGTTTTTTTATCACAATCAAAACCATCCTGGGCAGGCGAAAAATAAGAATTAAATTCTGATAAATTTTCTTGTAAGCTCTCAAAAAGATTATATCTCTCCTCTGTACTCCCACCATCGTAAGAAGACTCCAACTTTAAAACCTCTTGAAAACAGAAAATGTCTGTATTTTTTGATTCTTCAGCTACAAAATCTAAAAGAGAATTTAATAATTTACCACCCCAAACATTTAAAGACACTATTTTCATTTAGCTTTTTGAAAGTGCCCCTTCTAACATATTTTTAATTTGAACCCTCATACTATAACCACTTTCCAAGCACCGTTTTCTTCCAGCTGTCGCAATATTTTTTCTCAACTCTTCATTATCCATATAAAACCTTACCTTACTCAACATCTCTTCATTACTACTGAAAAATTCCGCCTCTTTCCCCTCCTCAAAAAAATCTAAGTGACGCTTGGTTCTTTCTCCCAACATAAAAGCACCACATGCCGGAATTTCCACACTTCTACTAGTAACTTCATCACGATTAATCTTCCGCAAAAAACATAAATTTATTTTTGTAGCACAAATCGCTTTTGTATATTCCTGTTCAAACAGCATCTTATTTTTAATAACTAAATTTTTATGTTTACCAAGCCAAGCAGACCACCCATTTCCCCAAACATTCACCAAAATACCATTCTCCGCTAAATACAAAATTTTTTTTGCCCTATCTTCTTCAAATGAGCCAATAAAGCCCACCTCACTTTGATAAGTATTTCTGTCCTCTATGGATAACTCTAATGGTAAATGATTTTTTTCATCATAAGAATCCAACATTAAAACAGTTTCTTTTGCTCCAATAGTCTTTAATTCTTCGAGATTATAAACCTTGGTAGTAAAAATAAAATCATAAAAAGATATTCCCCTATCAAAATAGGAAGTGCGGTTATGTTTTGCAAACATATCATCCTCAGAACAGAAAATAAGAAAGCACTTGGGAAATTTCTTTTTTATCCAGTTTAAAGTACTTGGATATATAACCATCCCCTTATCTATCCAAACTAGATCAAACTCCATCTTGCTCATTTCTTTTTTTATGGCTGAATTTGCACCAACCACATCATATGGCATTCCCAATTTCCATAAAATTCTTTCTATTAAACTGCTTTTTTCTAAGCCCGGTCGAAAAGGTATAGATACCGTAGAAACCCCAACCAAAAAATTTCCCAAATCCCGTAGTGTCCGAAAACGCTGAAAGCTACGCCCATAAACATTTAGGTCACCTACAAATAATATTTTTTGACTATCCATAATTTTATTGTTTTGAAAAATTAGACAACGCTTTTGCAATAGCATCTATATCAGCCTTATGACTATATTTTTTTACAATTTCTTCTGATTCACTCCCAAATTCTTTTCGTCGTTCAGCACTATCTGAAATATATTCTATATGTTTAGCTAAAGCATCTATATCCCCAAGAGGAAAAATAAATCCATTCTCTCCTATATATACCAAATCCTCACCACACCCAACCAAATCAGAAACCACCACCGGTAAACCAAAACACATTGCTTCGTTTACTACCAGACCCCAAGTTTCTCCGGAACCCGAGGGTAAAACAAATGCATCAGCTAATGTATAAAATTTTGGCAACTCGGTTTGATTTTTAAATCCTACAAAAAATATTCCTGGAAAACCGGCCGCCTCTTTCTCTAGCTCCTGTTTTAATTCGCCATCACCAACCAACATTAATTTTATTTTAGGGTTATTTATAAACGCCTTTTTATAGGCTCTTATTAAATCTTGTGGCCTTTTTTTATATATAAATTTTCCAACAAAAAGCCAAACCACGTCATCTGACCGAAAACCATATTCCTTACGAAATTCCTCCCTATGACTACTTAAACTATTTCTCTTATCTAAAAAAAATTCATTATCCACCGCAAACGGTTCAAAAAACAACTTGTCTTTTGGTACCCCATAAAATTCGTAGAACTTTCTATTTTCCTCACCTATATATCCAATAGCCCAAACAATTCTAAAAACTATTCCAAGTACTACCCTCTTAATTATTAATAACAACTTGTTTTTAATCACTTCTTGAAAATACGGGCTCTCACCAAAAAGGATTATTTTAGTGCCAACAAACGGCGCAATTAAAAGGGTGCACCAATTTGGAAAGGAATTCCATCCATAGATAACTACCGCATCATATTTTCCTAAAATAAGTTCTCTGATAATTCCAAAACTTAATTGTCCCCAAAAACTACTAGATGGGTGAAATGCATAATTTTTTATAAATTTATATTTGTAACCTTCAAGTAGGGGTATGTCCCACTTAATACTCGTTTTAAATTCCGGATCCATGGTTTCTCTAACCCCAAAATCCCAAAAAAAATAAGCGGTTAAATCAATTTCTGGGTGGGCTGAAAGTTTACGTAAAAATGGTGCACGATATTGAATCGGGTGAGACATTATCACTGCTAATTTATTTTTTTTCATTTTATTAAATTAACAAACTGTTTAACTCGCTCCTCATAAGCACTTCGACCAAAACGAGTGAGGGTATATTCACTAATCATTTTTCTATTTAAAATCCCCGAATTGGATGGTTTATTTTTTAAAAGTCTAACTATTGCTTTACTTATAGCACTCACATCGTCTGAGGGAACAACTTCACCTAACTTATTAGAAACCAATTCTTCTGCTCCCACTTGATTTCCCACTACCACTGGGACTCCACAAGCTAAGGCTTCTAAAAGAACAATGGATGGAAATCCTTCATTTTTTGAGGGTAATACAAATACATCAACCAAATTATAATATTCTACTAATTCATCGTTAGTTGGAGAATTAACCAATATAACCTCTTTTTCTAGTCCTTCTTTTATTACCAATTCTTTTACTCCATCTACATCGTCTCCTCCGCCCACTAACAAATATTTAGCCTCTGGAACAGCTATTAATATTTCTTTCATCGCTTTAACCACCCTCCTATAACCCTTATTATCTCCATCTAATTTAGACATTCTTCCTATTGTTAAAATTACCTTAGACCCCATTAAATCGAAACGGGAAATCAAATCCTTGGGTTTTTCTTTTATTTTAAAAACTTCTCCATCTATAGAGTTTTGTATGTTAAACATCTTCTGTCTAACGGCTGGAATTTGAAAAATCAAATTTTGAGCAGTTTTTTCAAATAAATAAATTATATGCTTTGCGCTTATTAAAGCTTGTTTAAACGATTTTGATTGAATATTTTCAATTTCTATACCATAAACACTCACACTATATTCAATTCCAAATATTTTCTTAAACCAAAAACATAAAGGGGAAAAATGTAAATGAGTACACACAATAAAATCTGGACGGGTCCAAAAAACATATTGAACAGCACGTATAAAAAAAATTACCTTAGCTAAAAAGCCTCCAGTATTTCTTTCTACTAAAGAAACACTTTCTCCGTTCTTTTCTAGAGCTGAAATTAAATTTCTGCTGTAGTTTTGAATACCCCCAATTGAGCTAAGACTTGGAATCAAAAAAAGTATTTTCATGATTTAAAACTATTATTTACAATCTCCATCCAATATCTAGACCAGTGGCCACCAGCCAAAAATTCTTGCCTAGCCCTTTCGGCTCGGCCAGGAAAATAATCCTTATTCTTTAACCACTCTGCAAATGGGAAGGTAAAACCCATCTTTTTCCTCTCCCAAACCTCCTTAGGCAATAGACCCTCCACTGCCTCTATAAGTAAGCTTTTAGGCTTATTACCCCCTAATTTAAGGCTTATAGGTAAGCTAGAAACATATTCTACAAGCTTATGATCCAAAAACGGAACCCTCACCTCCACCGAGTGCTTCATAGACATGAAATCCGTATCTCTAAGAAGTTGATTGTGCATATAGAAGGAGAGGTCGAGATAGGAGAAAAGATCTGGACCAACTAATTGACCCATGACACGTGGCGAAGAATCAGAAAGACTAGAAATCATAGACCAAACCTCAGATTCAGGAACACCGACTAATTCCGCGGCTTCAATTGGCGAAAAAATAGAACGTGCGGAAACATAAGCAAAAAATGGATTCTTATTTTTCAACCACTGTAACCTCCCCCACTTACCCCTCCTTGGCCACAACTTCCAAATAAAATTAGGAACTAATTTTTGAATTAATCTAATTTTGTTAGCTATCTGGAAATAGTGATAACCCATAAAAATTTCGTCACTTCCTAAACCAGACAAGACTGCCTTTAAACCGGCTAATTTAGCGGCTGCCGAAACAAAATAAGAATTAACCCCATCTATGGTGGGTTGATCCATTGTCATCATTATATTGGGCAACTCACAAACTAAATCTTTCTCCCGCACCATAATTTCCCGATGCCGAGTTTTTATTTTTTCTACCACTAATTTTCTTACTTCCTTTTCCGAAAAATCTTTTTCCTCAAAATCAATACCAAGTGTATCTATTGGTTCTACTCCTCTTACCTTAACCGCTAAAGCCGAAAGAGCCGAAGAATCTAGACCCCCACTTAAAAAAACTCCAAGTGGCGCGTCACTTATTAAATGTAATTTTGTAGCCTCCACTAAAAGATTTTTTATTTTCTCTACTGCTTCTACCCTAGGAACCTCTTTTTTATTAATAAAAAATTCTAAAGCATCGTAATATTTTTCTACCTTCAAAATTCCATCCACATACTCCGCAAAGCTACCGGCTGGCAAACTACTTATTTCTTTATAGGTTGTATAAGGTGCGGGAATCGAACCAAAAACAACAAAGCCAATCTTAGCTCCTATATCAGAAGTAGTGGAAACCAATCCAGAACCTTTAATAGCTTTAACAGTTGAAGCAAAAACTAAGTCCCCCGCAGAAACTAGCGAATAATAAAGTGGCTTTATGCCGTACCGGTCCCTAGCTAAAAACAACATATTTTCTTTTGTATCCCAAATAGCCAAAGCAAACATACCCCGTAACTTAGAAAGCATCTTTGACCCATCTCGAACATACAATTCTAAAATAACTTCCGTATCGGATTGAGTTTTAAAACCAACCCCTAAACCTTGAAGCCCTTTTCGTAATTCCTGAAAATTATAAATTTCTCCATTAAAAACTATCTGAAATCTACCACTCGCGTCCCCCATCGGCTGATGACCAGCCGAAGATAAATCTAAAAAGGATAAACGCCTGTGACCCAAAACTGCTAGTCCAAAATTTTCTAACCCTTCATCGTCGGGCCCCCGAAATCGCTGAATTTCGTTCATTTCCCGCACCGCAGATAATTCTTTTTCGGAAATTTTATCCCTCCTTACTACTCCACAGATTCCACACATATTATTTATCTAACTTTATCCGAGTCTCCATTGGCCACAACCGTAAAATTTCTTTTCCTGCTCTTTGGGCTAAATCCTTCTGCCCACCTTCCAAAAATAGACTATATAAGCCATATAATGGCTGAGGTAAAAAAGTTCCAATCTTTCCCGCTTCCTGATAAGCCTCGGCGGTTTTTATAAAATCTTCTTGTTTATTAAATCGTTTCCAAAGAGTGTAATTAATTTCTGCTCTAGTTAAAAGATGGCGAACATCATTTTTAAAGAGATATGGCTCAATAAAATTAGCCAAAGCACGGGCCACTGACTCTTCCTGATTAGCCACCATCCCTTTCAAATCTCCAGACAAAAATTTAATCACCTCTTCTTTTCCCACAGGCGACGGATAGTTTAAAACATCACTAAACAAACTTACAAAACCATCTAAAGAAATTTTATCCTGCCTCGCAGAGCGCAAAGCATTTATATAATTACCCGCCATATTCCAAGGTAAAACCGCCCCCCAAATTAAAAAGAAAGAAGCTAAAACAATAATTAATCCGGCTAATATTTTTTCTTTAATCATTATATTTTTTCTCTTCTATTAAAAAACTTGCCCCTACCCAAGCCAGCAAAATAAAGAAACTTAAATAAATTGTAAATACATCAAACAATACTATTCCTTGCACTAAATAAGCAGCAGCAGCCCCCATAGCTAAAGCCTTCTCTCCAAGAGTTAAAATGTCACTTTTTATAGTTTGCCAAAAAAACACTAACCACATTCCCAATAAAGAAATTAAACCCAAAAATCCAGTAGTGGCTAAAGCATCAAAATAAATACTATGTGATCGATCATACCAAGCTTGAAAACCAACTTCTGGCTTGAAAAAGGTTGGATCGAATTTTCTGTCAAAAACCGTAATAAAATTTTCCGGCCCCCAACCCAAAATTGGTCTTTCTTTGGCCCCCTCCCAAGCCATTTTCCAAATTCCTAAACGCGTGCCAAAAGTTTCCTCCGCAAAAGAAATTTGAAAAATTCTGGAGACTGGTAAAGTTTTAACAAAACTAGAATCTTTAAAAAAGATCATGGAACCAACTCCTAAAAGAACTACTACTCCTAAAGCTAAAAACCACTTCCGTAATTTTTTATTATGAAAACCCAAATAACCCAACCCCCCTACCGCTGCAGCCACCAGACCCAAAAAAGCGCCACGGGTTTGAGCTAAAAAGAAAACCCAGATAAAAATACCCGACAAAAATATCAGTCCTAAACCCGCTGGTTCTAATATTTTTTTAGCCACAATTTTAGCCCTGATTAAAACGAGAGCCCAAATCAAGGAAAATATTAAATAGGCCGCTACATAAGCCGGATTACCAATAGAACCCTGAAAACGGAAAGAAGGATCACTAAATCTAGCTCCTACAAACCCATTAGCTCCAGACCCCGCTAAAAAACCATATAAACACATTAGTCCTGCCGACCACACCGAAATAGAGAATAACCTGTACCAATCTTTTTGAGTTTTAAACAACCCTACCATCAAAACTAGCCAAGTATACAAATGAATCATTTGTAATCCACCATCTCCCCGCTCAAAATTAGACCAAAAAGAAAAACTCGGATTTACCCCAAAAAATCCAGCTAATACAAAAATTAAAGAAAAAATGGATACCGCTAAACCTAATGGAGAAATCAAAAAATTTTTAATTCTAGAAATAAATTCTCTACTCTCGTCTGGTAAAAACAAAACTCCTGCCGCCGCCATAATTAAAGCTAAATCTACTAGACCCCTAAAAACCACGTATTTCCCTACAATAAAAGGGAACAGTGTAGTAGGAGTAACAATTACCGCGGTAAGTGGAACCAGTATTGTTAACCAATATGAATATTTAAACCAAGAAATCATTAGTGTTTTTATATTTTATTTAAGACTATGAATAATTGCCCAATTCCCATTTTTTACTAAATCGGAAAGCGTTTCCATATCCTCTTTTAAATCCGGAAACTTTTTAAGATAATCTGCTACAAGTAAAAATTCTTCCTCTTTTTCTTTAAAGGCAAAATAGCGTAAACCATTTTCATAAGTGGCTCGGTCTAATATCCCCACCCCAAAATTATTTGTATTCCTAAGACTCCTTAAAACCAAATCCCCAACCTTATCATACATTTCCCAGGCCGAATAAAGCATACCTAAAGTCTTTTTGTCACTAGCTAAAAGATTGTTAAAATTAGGGTCTATTTTTTCTAATTCTAATAACTCTTTTTGACTCTCTACACTCTGACGATCTGCTGCAAGCATTAGACCAAGAGAAAAATGAGAACGTGGAGCCCGTACATTTAAAGCTAACCCCCGTCTAGCCACCTCCACTGCTTCTGCGGTTCTTTCTTGGCCAGCTAAAGAAAAGGCTAAGTGGTAGTAAAGTTCTAATCTCCCCGGAGAAAGAAGCAGGGTGTCTCGTAATATCTTTTCTGTTTCTAAATAAATATTTTTGTCCTCCCTAGCATAAGCATTTAAAACTTCTACTAACTGAATAGCGTAGCGAATATCATACTTACCATGACGCAACACTACCTCCTTTAAATTTTCTACCACTATATCTCCCAACGCCTTAAACTTAGGATTTTTTCGATATTCATCTCGATAAAAAAACTCATCTAAATAAAAAGTATCTACAGTTTTAATTCTTAAATTGGGTTGAACTAGAGTAAATGGCTGAGAAGAAGCTTTTAACTCTTCTACCACTTTTTGCACTTCTGGATTTTTACTCGCTTCTCTATACTGTCGGGCTTGAGCAATCGGCAAATAAACTGAAAAATAAGTGAAAACTAAAACCACCAAAGCTAGAACCCAAAATACCAAACTAAAGTTTTTGTTAATATTTTTTAAATTTTCTTCAACTATTTCTTTTTTGGGCAACCAAAAGGCAATCAAAGACGCAACTACTAAATAAGAAAGAACACTGTCAAAAATAAATATACTCTGCACTATATAAGCTACGAGAATTACCCACCAAATACGCTTTCCATAAAGATCTTTGGGTGGTAAAACAAAAAGGAAAGCTAATAAACTCAACCACAAAATTAAACCAATTACTCCCCTCGACACCAACATATCCAAAAATTGATTGTGAGCTCGATCAATCCAAGTTTCACCATAGGTCGCAAATTCTGGATCATAGTGACGCTCATAAGCAGTAATAAAATGATCTGGTCCCCAACCAAACACTGGTTTTTCTTTGAAAGATTTCCAAGCTATATCCCAAGTAATTAAGCGGGTGGCAGTAGATGGATCTTTTATATTGGAAACCGCGGAAAGCGCCAAACGATTTAATAGTGGAATTCTACTCCAAAAATCACTAGACCTCGTAAAACCAAAAACCACCGCAAAAAGAATTAATACCCCCAAAACAATTCTTGCCCAAAAACTTTTACTCTTTTTCCAAAACCAAACCTCCTCCCCTCCCTTTATAGCCTGCCAAACCGCCAAAAAAATAATTCCGGCCACTAACCCCAAAAAAGCCCCGCGTGTTCCCGAAAGTAAAATCGCCGATAAAAATAAAACTTCCGAACCAAATAATAAATATTTATTTTTTTCCTTAGCCTCTACCCACAAAATTACCGGCACCATTAAAAGCAAAATAAAATAGGTGGAAAGCATACCCGCATTTCCTAATAAAGACCCGGGACGCGCCACCTGAGTAACCCCCAAAATCCCCAAATATTCTAACCACGCATATAAAGAGATTATTACTCCCACTCCCAAAACTCCCCACCAAAACTTTCTCCAATCTTGTTGATTAAACCAAAAATAACTAAGTAATAAAAATAAGCCAATCGTAAAAATTCCAAAAACCCCTTCTCCCCGCTCCACATCTCCCCAAAAAGCGATAAATTGATCCGTTGCCAAAATTGCACTAATTAAAAATGATACTGCGGTTAAAGAAAAAAATATTCCAAAGGTAGATTTTAAAAAACTTTTTAATTTAATAACTAATTTAGAAAAAAAATCGGACTCTCGTGAAATTTCTAAACCAAACCAAATTAAAGTTAAGCAAAAAGACAGTAGAGTTAACCCACGAAACAGAGTAATTTTGCCAAAGATAAAAGGAAAAACCACCGATCGAGTAACTACTAACGGAGTTAAAACCGTCACTAAAAGCAAGGTTTTAATAGTTTTGGGTAACCAATTCATTACACAAAATTATACCTGCAAAAAGAATTAAAAAAAACCAGCCCCCTTACGGGGGCCAGTTTTGAATCTAAGAGATTCTCCGGATCAATTTTATCTGCTGGTCGTGATGGTGTCGCCAAAAGTTTTGACAAACACACCATTCGCCCAATCAAGAGTAGATTCGGTATGACCCACAACGGAGTTATCCGACCAAGCAAAGGAAGGATTACCGTCAGCAGGGGTACCAGCGTTGGCTTCAAGAGTAGCAAACGAGGTTGCACCAATAGCGGTCGTTTCCTGACGGTATGCAGATACCACCGCGGAAGCCGACTCAGTACCGGCAGCCAAGTCCTCAAAAGTCAAAGTCAACTCATAATCCTTGTAACCACCAGCAGCAATATCCTGCGCGGTGCTAAGGAAGACGGTTACATAGCCGGTGGAACCACCAGTAATATCAACCGAAGTCGAAGCAGTCGCGGTCGCAGCGCTGAAAGCGGTAGCTAAGGTTAAGTCAGAAGCGGCAGCCACATCACGAATTTTTACATTCGAAGTGGAAGCTGCAGTGACAGAGGCACCAGTCATGGAGACCTTAAATTGCATCTTCTTCCAAGAAACTTGTTCTTTGGAGTCGGCTGCAACACGGAACTTCAAGACTTTTACTTCACCAGTAGTCAAAGTGCTGGCTGGAGAAGAGATAGTAAGAGTCGGCTTGGTCTTATAGACAACCTTTTGGTTACCTACAGCACCAGTGATCGTAGTATCTTTCGCAGAAGCGCCTTGAGCTTCGAAGTTAGAACCATGAACCGCCACGTAGATAGAAGCACCAGTATCGGCACCACCTACGATGGAATTCAAGGAACCCTTCACGGTTATGGTCTTATTTAGATCCTTACCAATTGCAAAGATCGGAATAGTTTCACCGTTTACGACAGTGGCCTCAAACTTCACAGTACCAGCGTCATCGCCAGAATTCTGGACATAACCGGTAGCAAGAAGAGTGGAACCGTCATACAACTTGATGGTCGGCACTTCATCCGCAACGTTGGTAGAAGTAGCGGTCAAGCTGGAAGTGTTGGTCACAAGGAATTGGATCTTGTTGATCTTCATATCCTCGTTAGAAGCAGTGAAGCGGAATTTACCTAAGGTGGATTCAGAATCCGCCACGATAATACCAGCTTCAGATTCGGTGTCATCCGCCGCTTTCACGACAGTGACATCACCCACATCAGCCACAGTTACTTTAACGGAACCACCAGTGTTAGGAACGGTTAGGCCACTAGTAGTGACAGCATTACCATCCTTGTCATAGGCAGTTAAGTCGTCAGAAGTAATAGAAGCCATGTAGAAGTACGGCTGATCACCAACAGTGATGTTGGAAGAAAGGTTACCACGGAGGGTTAACACTTTAGTCACACCGCTCGTAATCGTGTAGTTCAAGTTATCAAACGTCGCATTAAGCGAAGTTGTATCCAAGGACTTCACAGACGAGATCTTGGTGGTGCCATCGTACAAGGCCAAGCTAGTCACATCACCAGAGGTGATGGCGCCCGACGCAGAGGTCGCAGTGATACGGACAGAATCTACCCGGATATCACCAGAAACTGCGCGGAAGCTGAAGCCAGCGAGAGCCACATCCGACTTACCACGGACATAGGTCTGGGAAGTTGGGGTAGCAGACAACTGAACATCCAAAGACTGAGTCTTAACCGTCATGGAGTTACCGGCTACATCCGTATTAGGGACGATTACGCTGGTAGCTACATAGGTGTTGTTATCCAAGTTACGGACATCGTTGGTGGTAAACGCTCTCATCGTAACCAAAACGGTTTCGTTGTTATCGTTATCCGTATCAACGTCGGCAGTAACCTTGAAGCGCTTGGATTGACCAGCACTCAAGTTAATAACATCGTTGAAGTCTACATCATCATTCGTAGTTGTAGCGATATCAACAGCACTCGTAATTACAGAGTTGTTGGTAGCATCCCAAACTTTGAAATCTTGAAGACCTTCAGTGGTTCCATCAGAGCCAGTCAAAGCAACATTGAATCGCAAGTAGCGAATTTCTACGTTGTTCTGAGAAGCAATGGTGAAATCGTACAAGACGACATCCTGACCACGAACTGCGATATCCCCAGCCACCGGACCATTAAAGGTGATGGTTAGTTCGCCGCCCGCCAAAGTTAACGTATCACCTTCACTGCTGGCGTCGAAGGCCGAAATCGTCGGGGTTACCGAATAATTATAGACCTTACCGACAGCATAGATGTCAGATGCGCTATCAAAGTAGAAGACGACAGTATCTGCAGAACGAGTACCGCCAGCGATATCGCCGTAGACGGTGAAAGTTCTCTCCTGACCCTTTTCCAAAAGGAATGGGCTAGTGAAAGAGAAGGTCACTAGGTCTTTTCCGCCGATAGCAGAAGCAGTAGCTACGGTGTTACCACCAGTCTTCAAGACAAAGTTGGTCAAGTTGCTGTTAGCAATTGAACCACCTTCGGTCAAAGAAACGCGGTAGACCATAACATCTTCCGTAGAGCCAGCAGTGAGTTTGAACTCAGCTAACTTGGCTTGTACTTGACCAACTTTTGGATTGGACGGAGCCGCACCAGAAGTAGCCGTGATAGTACCAACAGACTGGCCACCGATGGTCATTTCATTGCCCATTACAGTGCCCATAGTCGGGGCTGGTACGCCTCCAGCGGTCGTCAACACGAAGTAATTCTTGTTAGACGGGGTTGCACCAGAGGAAATATCCGCCACCAAAGACAAAGTCTTAGAACCCATGACCTGAAGGCCAAGGCTCATGAAACTTACTTCATGGGTGGTGGAGTTGATCGAACGACCATTGGTCAAACGAGTGTTACCGTCGTACAAGTAGAGTCCGGCAGAGCCGAAATCCGCAGTACCGCCGATACCCATACGCTTAAAGACCAAGGAATCCAAAGTACCCGTACCAGAAACGTTAAATTTCAAGACGGTTACACCAGTTGCACCTTTCGGTACAGAGGAGCTCATCGGATTATCAATCGCAGTGGAGACGGAGAAACCGGACGGAACAGTGCCCGGAGGTACGGAAGTTCCCGGAGGAACTACACCACCTACCGAAGCAATGGCCGAACGGGTCTTCGGACCAAAGTAACCAGCGGCTGGTGAAATACCAGACGCTTTCTGCCAGGCTGCCAAAGCTACTTGGGTCATAGGACCAAAGAACTCGGTAGCAGCAGCAATTTTCAAGTGTCCCTTGCTAATTAAAATATTCTGCAAAGCCATTACGTCTGCACCCTTTGCACCAACGGTGAGGTCGCGGGTGAAATTGTAGGACGAAGTGACGGTGTTGCCACCATTAGAATTATTTAATTGAGATTGCAAAGAAGCAACTTGTGCCAAAAGAGAATTAATCAACGCCTGGAGGTCAGTAGACTGAGCCATCGCAGGAGTTACGCCCGACAAGCTTATCGCCGTAACGACGGACAAGCTGATCGAAGCGATTTTAGTAGCAAATTTACTCATTTAATTAATTTTTAGACTTTTTATTCGATATAAAAAGTTTTTTGTTTTTGTTTTCTCGACCTTTGCAGGTTTCTGGATCATCCCCGCTTCCCCCTTCGACGCTCCGCCCAGAGTGAGGATCGGGGGAACAGGGGGCTAAAGAATGAGTTTAGTTGTAAAACGAAAAATCCCGCTTCAGTGCGGGAGTAGTAAAGAGAATATATAAGAATGGCACCCCGTCAGATATTCTTTAGGGTTAAAGCGTATACACGCTTCCAGTTCTTTAATTCTTTTCACTTAGCCTCACACTAAGCGACGGAATTTTAGAGCCTACCTCAAAAATATTCAAGTTCGCGTTCCTGCGAGTTTTAGTGACCTAGAAGGCACGAGGAGGAGATTAGTGGTTAAAAACCACAGCTCCGACGAGTAACGCATTGGGGCGGTAAAACTCGCGGAACCCGAAGGGATATAGCTGATTTTTGTGCATCCAGCGTCATTCCTCCTAGCAGTGCTAACCAGCACTGCTTTGTCGTCATTCCTTGTCTTCTCAAAAATCAACTAATATCGCGGACTGAAATATTTTTGAGGTAGGCTCTTACTTAATTTTTAAAAAGGCAAGACTCTCGCCTTCTAAGAAAGATAACGAAAAAGAGCCTATTTTGTTACTAATATAGAAGGAAGTAGATACAAAAGGACCAAAGATAGGGAAAAAACCAGGAAAAATGAGGCTAGTTGCCCCCCCGACAACTCCCCCCTTTCTGCCTTAATAACCGACAAAACTGAGAATAACCCAGCCAGTCCCACAAACCCGGCTGCCGAAATTGGATCCGCAAAAATTAAATCTCCCAAAATCGTAACCTGCAAAGATACGAAGGCTACTACCGCAGAAGCTGCCCACAAACGCCGAGCCCTAAAAGAAGTGTAAAAAACCAAAGCCTCTCTAGCCAAAAATCCAACCGCCAACAACAACACCAACTCTCCCAATAGTACGGGCAAAATTAACCAGTTTATTCCTAATAAAGTAGCCAAAAGTCCCCAACTTAAAAAATATCTAAAAGAAGTATGCTCCCCGTGTTCTCTATAGAAAGAAGTTAAAAGAAAAAGACCTAAAGCTAAAACCAAACCACCCGCCAAATTAAAACCGAGCGTAATTGGAACTAACACCATCCACAATAAAAGACTACTGCGAAATTTGGTTCGCTCGATTGGTTCTTGTAAGTAAACCCAAAAAGAAGCCAACACATAAGAGGCCCAACCCCAAACTCCACCAGGTAAAATGGCGAGCGCCACTGCCGGCAAGAAAAAACTAAACCTTAACCACCACTTCGCGTCGAGCATTTAAATCTACAGTTGCCTTGTCCCCTTCTTTTATTTCCCCTCGCACCAATTTATCCGCCAAGGCATCTACAATGACCTTTTGAATAAATCTTTTTACTGGTCTAGCCCCATAATCTGGATTAAAACCGTGTTCCGCTAAATATTTTTTAATCGCCGGACGCACCGTCATCTTTATTCCTTTATTTTTCAATCTCTTTTCTACCCGATCTAATTGAATGTCCACGATTGCCTCAATATCTTTCGGAGTAAGCGCGCGAAAAATTACCGTTTCATCTAAACGATTTAAAAATTCTGGACGGAAGGTTTCTTTTAAAGCTTCTTCTACGCGGGTCCGAAATTCCTCTTCTTTTAATTTAACTGCCTCCCCCTTACCCGAATCAAAACCTAACTGTGATAATTCTCTAAAATAGGAACTGCCCACATTAGAAGTAAGAATTATTACCGAATTTCTAAAATTAACCGTTTTACCCTTCCCATCCGTAAGTCGTCCATTGTCTAAAACCTGCAACAAAATATTAAAGACTTCTGGATGTGCTTTTTCTATCTCATCAAACAAAATCAAACTATATGGACGATGCCGAACAATATCCGTAAGTTGCCCACCCTCTTCGTGACCTACATAACCCGGGGGCGAACCAACTAACCGACTGACCGCGTGACGTTCCATATACTCCGACATATCAATTCGCACCAAAGCTTTCTCATCATTAAACATTAATTCCGAAAGAGCTCTAGCTAATTCCGTTTTTCCTACTCCGGTCGGACCTAAAAACAAGAAGGAACCCACTGGTCTATCTTCATCGGATAATCCAGCTCGCGATCGACGTAAAGCACGAGAGACTGCCGTTACCGCTTCGTCCTGTCCCACTACTCGAAGTTTTAAATCTTCTTCTAAGTGCACCAACTTTTGCATCTCGGATTCCAGCATTCTAGAGACTGGCACCCCAGTCCAACGCGAAACCACCATCGCAATATCTTCTTCGCTTACCGTTTCGCGAATAAACTTTCCCTTACCATCTTTTTTTAGATGCTTCTTTTCAAATTCTTTTTGTTCTTTCTCCGCCTGTGGCAACTCCCCATACATAATCTTAGCCACCCTTTCTAAATTACCCTCGCGCTCTGCGCGTTCTGCTTCTCGTCTTAAATCATCAATTTTCTTTCTAATTTCGTGAAACTTTTCCAAAGATTTTTTTTCTTCCTGCCACTTACCAGACACCTCTTCGTTTTCCGAACGTAAGATGTTTAATTTTTTATTAACTTCTTTTAGTCGTTCCGTTTTTTTCTTACCACCTTCTCCGGTCAAAGAAGATTTTTCTATTTCCAAACGAGTAATTTCCCGACGCGCCTTATCTAACTCACTTGGTAAGCTTTCTGACTCTAAACGTCGACTCGCAGCCGCCTCATCAATTAAATCTACCGCCTTATCCGGTAAGAAACGATCCGGTAAATAACGCGCAGACAAAGATACCGCAGCCACAATTGCTTCGTCCGTAATTTTTAAACCATGATGCACTTCATATTTTTCTTTTAGACCACGCAAAATTGCTACCGAATCTTCAATGGTTGGTTCTTCTACTATAATTGGTTGAAATCTACGCTCTAAGGCCGAATCCTTCTCAATATATTTATGGTATTCCTTTAAAGTGGTGGCTCCAATTGCTCGTAATTCTCCGCGCGCTAAAGCCGGCTTTAACAAATTAGACGCATCGAGCGCACCTTCTGCAGCTCCTGCTCCTACAATCATATGTATCTCATCAATAAAGAGCAGAATTTTACCATCCGAAGATTGAACTTCTTTTAAGAAAGCTCGCAAACGATCTTCAAACTCTCCTCGAAACTTGGTACCCGCAATCATGGCGCCCAAATCCAAAACCAAAAGCTCTTTATTCTTTAAGGGTTCCGGCACATCCCCCGCTACAATTCTTTGTGCTAGTCCCTCTACAATCGCAGTTTTACCCACTCCCGGCTCCCCAATTAAAGCTGGATTATTTTTAGTTCTACGAGAAAGAATTTGCATCACTCGACGCAACTCTTCATCTCGTCCAATAAGTGGATCTAATTTTCCATCACGCGCTTTCTGGGTAAGATTTACCGAATATTTTTCTAAAACTCGAAATTTAGATTCTGGGGTTTCGTCGGTTACCCGCGAAGCTCCTCGTAACTCTTTAAAAAACTTCAAAACCTTATCTTTATTTAAACCAACCTCCGCCAAAATATCTCTAACCGGAGATGGCACCTCCGCAAGTGCTACTAGTAAATGCTCACAAGAGATAAATTGATCTTGTAAAGAATTAGCCGCTTCTCCAGAACGATCCAAAATTCTAATTACCTCTGGCGCTAAATAAATTTGCCCCACCTCTCCCCGGCCAAAAACCGGTGGCAGATTTTCCAAGCCCACCTCCACTGCTTCGTCTAAATTTTCTAAATTGATTTCAGCTTTAATTAAAATTTGCCGAACCAAAGTACTCTCATCTTCTAAGAGGGCAGAAAACAAATGGAGCGCTCGCATATCTCCATGATTCAACTTACCCACTAATTCTTGGGCGTTCTGCAAAGTCTCCTGAGTTTTGATAGTAAATCGATTAAAATTCGGCATAAAAATTACTGAGCCATTATACCTTAAAATTGCCCTATTAGCAAACTAATTCATCCAGTGCTAATGCTAAATTGTCCGGGCTAGCGACCGAGCGGGAGCGAGGAAGTACTTAAGCCCAGCAGGGCGTAGTGCAATCTATTATAACGAGTGCTAATGCATAAAAACACCCCCCCCTAGTAAACCCACTGATTCGGGTGGGTATGACTAGGCCTAGCGGCCCGGAGCGCACACCCGAATCAGTGGGCTTGCGCTATTCCTTAGGTCTCTCCTCCAACTTAACTTTTATTTCTAACTCTTTTTCTCCACGCAAAACCTTCAGAGTTATCTCGTCCCCCACTGAATAATTTTGAACCAAGGACAAAAGGGGTTTGTCGGTGGTAACTTTTTGGTTATTAACCTCCAAAATAATATCTTCCGCCTGTAATCCAGCTTTCGCTGCTGGCGACTCTAAAATAACTGCTGGTCCATCCTCCGAACCTCGCAAAACCGCACCTTCTTTTCCTTTCAACTTTTGAGCTTCGGCCATTTCTTCCGTAACTGGCAAGAATCTAACTCCTAGATACGGAACAGAAATTTTACCAGTATTTTTAACTGACTGAATAGCCCGCTTTGCACTATTAATTGGAATAGCAAAACCAATACTTTGAGCATCTACCGCCATCGCCGTATTTATGCCAATTACTTCTCCTCGTAAATTTAAAAGTGGTCCTCCAGAATTTCCCGGATTAATGGCGGCGTCGGTCTGTAAAACTCCGCGAATTGTTTCTGTGCCAATTCCCTGACCTGAGGCGGTTACAGTTCTAGCTAAACCAGAAATAACTCCTACCGAAACCGTATTACTGTATTCGCTTAACGCATTTCCAATAGCGATTGCCGTTTGACCCAATTTTACCCCATCCGAATCTCCTAATTTAGCCGCTGGAAAATTATTTCCTTCAATTTGAATCAAGGCTAAATCTTGAATTGGATCTACCGCTAAAACTTTAGCTGAATATTTTTTACCCTCCGAGTTAAACACGGTATATTCTGCCTTCTCGTCACTCACCACGTGTTTATTAGTAATCACCAATCCATTTTCCGAAACTATAAAACCACTTCCTCCGCCTACCTCCTTCCGCTCCGTACCCGTCTCACAGGGCCGACTAAAATTAAATCCAGACCCAAAAAATTCTTCAAACAACTTAGAACGCCCACTAAATGGATTGTACGGACAATTTTCTATAATCGGCACATCTTTAGAAATAACAATCGACACCACACTTTTAGCTGCGTTTTCTACTGCCTCTATCACCGCTTCTTCATAAGCCTGAGCCGGCTTATATAAAGAAACTGGGGGTAATTTATTTTCTTCTATGGGAGTTGTGCTGGTTGCTACCGGCCAAATACTTTTCAATTTGGTCCAAGCATCTTCCAAAAAATTAGCTTCCGCTTTTTGGGAAAAACTAACTACTAAAAAAGCTGCTAGAAAAACAATTAATATTTTTTTAGACATATTTTTTATCTATTTTACCAAAAAACTCGGACTAAAATTATTTTATTTCGTAACGAAGAGTTACGGTCGTGGTTATTTCCTGAGAACCCGGCTCAATACTTGGAGCTGC
>Ga0172379_10005024_pt1 | contig 18852 bp, 18 predicted proteins | sample GrowelOW334metaG_FD_119756 | JGI IMG/M metagenome (GOLD analysis project Ga0172379, IMG submission 119756) | Groundwater microbial communities from an aquifer near a municipal landfill in Southern Ontario, Canada - Groundwater well OW334 metaG | ecosystem: Environmental > Aquatic > Deep...
CTCAGGTCGCGGAACAGGTGCGCCGGGGTGGACGGCGCCGTGGCCGCCCTACCTGTCGGAAGGATGCTTGGCCGCAGGTCGACGGACGCGACCTCGGCCGCCGGCACGGCGAGCTCGTGGCAGTGGTTGACGCTGTGGTGGTGTGGGGTTGCCTTGTCGGAATCCCCGGGCACCTCGTCTGAGTCGCCGGCGGAATGTCCGGGCGCGTCGCCGTCGACGATCGTGGTGCGGCAGCCGTCGATCTCGGCAGCGTAGGCGACCGAGGACTGGAACCCGGACCACAGGGTCAGGACCAGCATCAGGGTTGCGATCGAGGCGAGCAGCTTGCGCATTCCCCGCGCTCGTAGACGAAGCTCCGCGCGCGGCCAACCGTTTCCACAACGTGCGCCGGCGAAGCGTCGCGCGGCCGGCCGTCCGACCGACGAAAGGCGTCGCAATGAGCTCACTTTACCTGTTGAGGCCCTTACGGAGCGGGATGGCGGCGGCGACGGGGTTTCCGCGGTCCGGCGTCAATTCGCGCGTTGCTTGGACGATGATCTGCAGCCCGCCCGACACGCCGAGCGCCGCCATGACCGCGGCAACCGCAAGATCGGGCCATTGCGTGCCGGTGCCCAGCACGCCGGCCGCCGCGGCGACCACGGCGAGGTTGCCGATCGCGTCGTTGCGCGAGCAAATCCAGACCGACCGCATGTTCGCGTCGCCCGTGCGGTAGCGGAACAGCATCAGCGCGACGGCGCCGTTGGCGACGAGTGCCAGGACGCCGACGACGCCCATTGTCTCGCCCTGCGGCACCCGGGTCCCGAACGCGGCGATGACTGTCGTAACCATCACGTAGAGCCCGAACGCGAGGATGGTCCCGCCCTTCAGAAGCGCGGCGCGCGATCGCCAGCGCAGCGCCAGCCCCGCGACGCCGAGGCTTATGGCGTAGTTCGCGGAATCGCCCAGGAAGTCGAGCGCGTCGGCCTGCAGCGATCGCGATCCCGACGCGATCCCGGCGAATATCTCGCCGGCGAACATCGCCAGGTTGATCGCAAGCGCGATCCACAGCACGCGGCGCCACCGCGAATCCGGCTCGGCGGGCGCGTCGCTCTGGCAGCTACTACAGACCATGGGGCGTGGCTCGTCGCGAGTTCATTTTCCCTAGATGCACCCTGTAGCGGCTATAGGGTCAAGCGTTATCTGGTTGGACAAGGCCGGCTGGGTCACCGGGCCGCCGCGACCATGCCGCGGCGGCGGTTGAGCATGAAACCGCTTAACACCGCGACCAGCATCGCGACCTGGGCGGCCACCGACTGCCAGGTCGGGAAGATGCCGAGCATGGTGACGCGGGGACCGTTCGCGAGTGGCGCGATGTCGATGATGCCGGCCTCCTGCAGGGCGGCCACGCCTTTTCCTGCCAGCACGACGGTCAACGCCGCCATCAGCCACGCGCTGTAGGTGAAGAACTTGGCGATCGGCAGTTCGCGGCTGTAGCTCAGCATCCCCCACGCGATCAGGGCCAGCACGCCGACGGCCGATCCGGCGCCCGCGAGCAGCATACCGCCATTGCCCTGCGTCCAGAGCGCCGCGTAGAAAAGGATGGTCTCGAAGACCTCGCGGTAGACGACGACGAACGCCAGGCCGAACAGGAACCAGGCGGATTGCCGCGACAACGCCTGCGACATCCGCTCGCGGATGTAGCGCTGCCACTGGTCGGCCTGCGCCTTGCCGTGCATCCAGATGCCAACCGACAGCAGCACGACGGCCGCGAACAGCGAGCCGAACCCCTCGGTAAGTTCGCGGCTCGCGCCGCTGATCCCGATGGCGTAGGTCGCGACGGCCCAGGTGAGGGCACCCGCCACTAGGGCGCCGATCCATCCGCCGTGGACGTATGGCAGCACCTCGGATCGGTCCGCCTTGCGTAGGAATGCGATCATCGCGACGACGATCAGCAGCGCCTCCAGGCCCTCGCGCAGCAGGATCGTGAAGGCACCGAGGAAGGTCGACGCGCTGCTTGCGGCATCCGGCGACAGCACGGCCTCGGCGTCGTCGAACAGTCCATTGATGACCTGCACACGCGTCGCGACTTCGTCGACCGGCCGTCCGTCCTGGAGCGCCGCGCGGAATTCGCCCATCGCCCCCTCGATGTGGCCCATCAGCGTCGCGTCGCGCGCGGTGAGCGTCGGCTCGACCGGCTCGAACCCGTCGAGATAGGCGGACAGCGCGAGTTCGCGCGCCGTGCGTCGGTCACCGGCTTGGTAGGCTGCCAAGCTCTGCGCGAGCTTCGCGCGGGCGACGGTGAGTGAACCGGCCGCGGGCTGCATCACGGCGTCCGGATGCCGGCGGAGATAGGCCATTACGGCGTCGGCCTTGTTCTGCCCGATCTCGACGGCGAGCGCCTGGGGCGTCAGTCCCGCGAGCGTGGTGAGGTTGGGGATGCGCTGCCGGAGGGAAGCGTCGCTCTTCCAGATCCGCTCGCCCTTGGCGCCCATGGCGTCGGTGAATGCGAAGCGTCCGGCGTAGAAGGCCAGCGCCCACCGGTCCTCGGGCGGCAGCGAAGAGAAACTCTGCATCGCGGTGCCGTCAATGCCTTGGTCGATCACTTGGTAGAGGGCGAAGGCGCTGCGCTGCCGCGCCCGCGCGATTTCGGCGAAGGCGATCGGCGGCGTCGCGAGCTTGGCGGCGTCGGGTCCGCGCGCGTCGCCGTTCATGCCGTGGCAGCTGGCGCAGTTCTGCGCGAAAAGGGTCGATCCGCGCGTCAGATCGGGCGCACGAGCCGGTGCGAGCGGGATCGGATAGGCGTTGAGCAGATCGGACGCGATGCCGTGTGCGAGGCGCGCCACGTCTTCGGGCTGTCCCTTGGCCGCGATCAACGACCTTAGCTGTGCCGCGCCCGCGATGAGGCCCGTCTTCGCTGGGGATGGCGGAAGCGCAGCAAGCCGCTCCGACACCGAGGCGGCGAATTCGGTCATCTCGGCGTATTCCGACGCGCTCTTGATTCGACCGCCCGCGACGGCGCCCCCATAATCGACCGCCACATAGTCGAGCAGGCGCCACGCGGTTGGCACATCTGCGGTCTGCGCGATGGCGATGCCAGTGCCGAGAAGGCAGTACAGCGCGACTAGGAGCGCCGCGGCGCGCGGAAACTTGCGCCGCGAGGTGGTGTTCGGGAACATGTATCTGCGGCAGTCTGGGAGTGGCATTCGCGCCTGATAGACCCTCTAGCTGCTAGAGGGTCAAGCGATTTTGCGAGTTAGTTGCAATAGCGCTCAGAAGTCTTCCGGTCGCCATCGTGCCCAGCCACCTCCGGCCCCAGCGACTCGATGATCCGGCAGTCGGATATCGTGCCGTGGCGGCACTGGACGATCAGGCTGTCGAGTTCAGAGCGCAATGTCGTGAGGTCGGCGAGCTTGCGGTCGATGTCCGCGAGGTGCTCGCGTGCGATCAGATCGACGGCAGAGCATGATATGTCCTTCTGATCGGCCAATCCAAGAAGCGCCTTGATCTGATCGAGCGAGAAGCCGAGAGAACGCGCGCGGCGGATGAAGCTGAGACGGGCGAGGTGCGTGGGAGAAAAGGCCCGGTAGTTGGCGACCGTCCGCTCGGGCGCCGGCAGCAGGCCGACGGATTCATAGTAGCGGATCGTCTCAACCTTTGTTCCGGTAGCGACGGCGAGCTTGCCGATAGTGAGTGCCCTTGATGGCATTGATCGCGACCCCGTCAATGTTCGAGATCACCTAATGCCATACCCATTGTCATGTCGAACAATCCTTGCACGTATTTAGTCGCGTCGTTCAAGCGCGGCGATGATCGGGCACGCAGGGCTTTCGTCGCCATCGCACCTCGCGGCGAGGTCGAGGAGCGTGTGGCGCATCGCTTCGAGCGCGTGTGCCTTGCGGCCAAATTCCTCCGCGCGCGCAGTTGCAAGCATTTTTACGTCGGCGCTCGATCGCGAGCTATCCGACCAAAGTTCGAGCAACGCCCTTATATCGTCGATCGGAAACCCGAGATCGCGCGCGTTAGCGATGAACTGCAACCGGTGCACATCGGAGTCTGAATAGTCGCGATATCCTGACGAGCGTCGCGGCGCGGCACCGATCAGGCGGATTCCCTCGTAATGGCGGATCATGCGCCGGGAAACGCCGCTCGCGGTGGATGCCGGGCCGATCTTCACAACCGCGTCGTATTCAACCGCAGGGCGTTCGTCACGACTGTGAACGACGACAGCGCCATCGCCGCACCCGCGATCATCGGCGAAAGCAGGATGCCGGCGACTGGATAAAGGACGCCCGCCGCCACCGGCACGCCGATGCCGTTAAACAAGAACGAGAAGAACAGGTTCTGCCGGATATTGCTCATCGTCGCCTTCGCCAGGCGGCGGGCGCGGACCATCGCCGCGAGGTCGCCCTTGGTGAGCGTCATGCCCGCGCTCTCGATCGCCACATCGGTGCCGGTGCCCATGGCGACGCCCACGTCCGCCGCGGCGAGAGCCGGCGCGTCGTTGATGCCGTCGCCCGCCATCGCAACCTTGGCGCCCTTGGTCTTGAGTTCACCGATGATTCGCGCCTTGTCTTCGGGTTTCAGGCCGGCGTGAACCTCGTCGATCCCGCCGATCGCCTTGGCAACGGCGTTCGCGGTGCCTTCCGCGTCGCCCGTAAGCATCACGATCCGCAGCCCTTCCTCGCGCAGAGCGGCGATAGCGCCGCGAGCAGATTCCTTGATCGGGTCGGCGACCGCAAGCAGCCCGGCCAGTTTCCCATCGACCGCGACGAACATGACGCCGGCGCCTTCGTCGCGGTGGCGATAGGCGATATCATCCAGCACCGACACGTCGGCACCGACTCGCTCCATCTGCGCGACGTTGCCCACAGCCACTTCCTGGCCATTGACCTTACCCCTGACGCCAAGGCCTGTCTGAGAGTCGAAACCGTCAACCGACGCCACATCCAGCCCTGCATCGCGAGCGCCGGTCACGACCGCATGGGCGAGCGGATGTTCGGAACGCGCCTCGACTGCGGCGGCCGCCACCAGCACTTCATTTCGGGTGAAACCTTCAACAGTCTCTACAGCGACCAGCGTAGGTCGTCCCTCGGTAAGCGTGCCGGTCTTGTCGATCACGAGCGTATCGACGTCGGCCATCATTTGCAGCGCCTCGGCGTCCTTGATCAGCACGCCCGCACGCGCCCCGCGCCCGGTGCCGACCATGATCGACATCGGGGTCGCCAGCCCGAGCGCGCAGGGGCAGGCGATGATCAGCACGGCGATCGCGTTGAGCAGGGCGTGCCCGAACCGCGGTTCAGGGCCGGCCAGGTTCCAGACGACGAATGTCACGATCGCGATCGCAACGACGAGCGGGACGAACCAACCCGACACGCGATCCGCCAACGCCTGGATCGGCGCGCGACTGCGCTGCGCCTCAGCCACCATCTTCACGATGCGCGCGAGCACCGTGTCCGATCCGACCGCGCGCGCCTCGATCACCAGCGCGCCGGTGCCGTTGACGGTGCCGCCGGTCACGCTCGCGCCTTCCTCCTTCAGCACGGGCACGGGTTCGCCGGTTAGCATCGACTCGTCGACCGACGACCGGCCTTCGACCACCACGCCATCGACCGGCACCGCTTCGCCAGGCCGCACGCGCAGGCGATCGCCTGCCGCCACGTCGGCGAGCTCGACTTCCTCATCCTCGCCGCCAGCGCCAATGCGCCGCGCGGTCTTGGGCGCAAGATTCAGCAGCGCGCGGATTGCGCGCCCGGTCGCGGCGCGAGCGCGCAGTTCGAGCACCTGGCCCAGCAGCACCAGCGTTACGACGACGCCAGCCGCTTCGTAATAGACCGGCACCATGCCGTGCATTTGGAACGATGGCGGGAACAGCCCTGGCGCTACGGTCGCGACCACGCTGTAGGCGAACGCCGCGCCAACGCCGATCGAGACCAGGGTGAACATGTTGAGGTGGCGGGTGACGATCGAGGTCCAGCCGCGCTCGAAAAACGGCCAGCCGGCCCACAGCACGATGGGTGCCGTGAGCGCCAGTTGCAGCCACGGATTGATCGCTGGCGGGACGAAGTGGACGCCGAGCATCTCCGCCACCATCGAGATCGCGAGCAGCGGCACGGTCAGCGCGGCGGCGACCCACGTCCGCCGGGTGAAATCGACCAGCTCGGGGTTGGGCGCGTCGTCGAGCGATGGCTCCTCCGGTTCGAGCGCCATCCCGCAGATTGGGCAGGTTCCCGGACCTTCCAGGCGGATTTGCGGATGCATCGGGCAGGTCCACATCGCGCCCGGTGCCGCCTCGGGTTCCGGTCGAGGTTCGTCGTTCAGATAGCGTTCGGGGTCTGCGACGAACTTCGTGCGACAGCCTGCCGAGCAGAAATGATGTTTCCGACCGTCGTGCGTCGCATGATGCGGCGTCGCGGCCGGATCGACATCCATACCGCAGACCGTATCCTCTACCTTGGCGGGAGCACTCATGTCTCCGCTCGTCCGGCTGACCGAACAGCAGCCGCCCGCCGTCTCTTCATGTCCGCGCTCGTTCGCCTGTTTCGTCATGTCAGTCCTCCAGAGCACACCGATATGGAGTTTGACACCATGTCAGGGTCAAGGCCCGAAATCCCGCCACATCGCGATCAGAACCCGCTGGCCCGGCTCCAGAGCAAACGCGCTTTTCTGTTCAGCGCCGCGCTCATCCGCCCTTCCCGTCCAGAGCTGCCAGTAGGGCGCGCAATCTCGCCCGCGCCCGGCTGATCCTGGTTTCGACCGCTTTCTCGCTGATTCCGAGAAGGTCGGCAATCGAGGATTGGGGCCAGCCGTCAAGCGCGCTCAGGATCAACGGCTCCTTGAGACTCGTTGGCAAGGAGGCGATGGTGGCCAGCGTACGTGCCAGTGCCGCCCGGTCGTTCAGGGCCGCATCCATCCCCGGCCTACCATCGGCTACGGTCTCCGCAATGTCCGACGTCAGTGGCAGGGCCATCAAGAAGAATTGGCGCACTACGCGCCGCCGACGCCAGTCGCGCGCCTTGTTGATCGCAATCCGGGCCAGCCAGGCGCGCATGGGGCGGAACCGATCGAATTGATGGAGCTTTGCAAACGCCGCTATGAAGCAGTCTTGCAAGACATCGATCGCCTCGTCGTCTCCGCCAATATGCGCGCGGATCAGGCGGAGGAGTGACTCACGGTGTCGCCGCATGATTTCGCCATAGGCGGCCTGGCGTCCCGCCAGCGCGAGATTCGCCAGCTCCCCGTCCGAGGCCGTAGCGAGATCAATCGTCACCGATGCTCTTCGGTCAACGCCCGAACGACTGCCGCATCGAACCGCGCCGCCTGCGCGGGCCGGAGGATTTTTCGCATGGCGAAGACGTGGGCGAGCGTGTCCTTTTGCAATTCGCCCATCGCGACGTGCGCCTGATCCACGGCGGCGGCAACCTTAGGTCCGGCGTCGTGCTCCTCGGCAATCGCTTCTGCCAGCCGCGCGTTGTCACGTCGCAGTTCCAGCTCGCGCGCGCGTCGGCGCGCGGCAAAGCGCAGTTCAAGCTGTTCCAGCGCCGCGCGTTGATCGGCATCGAGATCGAGACCCTCGTGCACGAATTGATGGAAGTCGATCGTCGAAGGGACCGGCGTTGGCAAAAATGCGCGCCCGATTGCGACACCAGCGAAGCCGGCAAGCAGGGCAATCGCGGCAATGGCCAGCGACTGGCGAAGCCGCAGGCCGATCATGCGCCGAACAGCGTCGACAAAGCATAGGGCGGCTCACCGAACAGGCCCGCCACGTCGTGCAGCGGAGCATCGCGCCGGCTCACATCCCCGCCTGCCGTCACGCCGAGAACCAGCGCGAAGATCGCTGCCCCCGCACCCGACGCGAACAGCGAGGGGCCGTGCACGCGACCGATCGCACCGAGACGCGCCATCACGCGATCCTCGATGCCATCGAGCGATGCCGGGATTGGGGCGTTCGCCAGCCTGGCCAATGCCATGTCGAGATCGTCCATCTTCATCGTCCTTCCTCGCTTCCTGCTAACTCCGTCAGGGCGCAACCGTTGCGGTAAACGGCACGATCGTTTCCCGTCCATTGGCGCGAATTTGCGCGAACAGTTTTAGAACGCCAGCTTGTTCGGGCTGAATGTGGAAGTTGATGGCGGGACCGCCCCGCTCGCCTTCTGATTTCGGTTCTACTCCCAGCGGATGGACATGCTCGATCGAATCCCAGTTGCCGGCAAACGCTACGATATGGCCGAACGCCCCCATGATCGGCTGAAGCTGCGCAAAGGGTTTGCCACTTTTTGTATCGATCACGATGCGGCCCTGCGCTGCCCGCCCGACCTTGAGCGGCATCGTGAAACTCAGGCGGAATCGAAGCCCGTTCCTCTCGGCCGTTGCGACGGTTGCTGCGCTCGGTGCAGGCGCCCTTTCGGCGCCCGCGACCAAATCGTTGCCGACATACTCATGGCGACCGTCGGGCAGTGTCACATCGGCCCACACCTTGTAAGTGCGCCCGAACAGCGGTGTGAAATCGAAATGCCACCGGCCAGGTTTTGCCGGGTCCGCGACTGGGTGGATGTGCTGATAATCAGTCAGACTGGCATCGACGATCAACAGGTGCAGTTTCTTGGTATGTGCCAGCGCGAGGTCATCCGGGCCGAGCGGATTGCCACTGGCGATATTGGCCAATGTGAGCGCAACGCTTTGCGCACGCCCCGGTGCGAGGGGGCCGTTGAGCAACAGCGTCAATTTCATCGTGGGCGTGCTATTATCGCCCTCGCCCCCCATGCCCATACCGACTGGGTCGCCAGCCATATTCGTATTGGCTGTAGCAGTTGGGGCTGGGTCGGCTGATTTCGTCGAGCCGCATCCGACCAACCCGAGCGACAGCGCCGCAAGAGGAAGAAGAAAAAAAGTTTTCATCGCGAACTCCATCCGATTCTGGCTGGTTAAAAGGCTTCGGTCGATCCCGCCGCGCGGGCATCGGCGACCAGGCGGTCGAGCGGTTTGCGGCCGTAGAGACGGAACAGGATCGGGGTGACGAGCGCATCGAGCAGGGTTGCCGACAGCAGGCCGCCAAAGATCGTCACCGCCACCGGATGTAGGATTTCCTTGCCAGGTTCGTCGGCACCGATCAGCAAAGGTGTGAGCGCCAGGCCTGCCCCCAGCGCGGTCATCAACACCGGGGTGAGGCGCTCAAGCGTGCCGCGCTCGATCATTGCATCGCCCCAGGTTTCGCCCTCGTGGAGGACGAGGTTGATGTAATGACTGACCTTCAGGATACCGTTGCGTGCCGCGATCCCGGTCAACGTCACGAAGCCGATCAGGCTGGCGACCGACAGCGGCAATGCGAATAGCCACAGCGCCAAGACCGAGCCGACCAGCGCCATCGGCACCCCCGCCATGATAATCAGCGCCAGCCGCACCGAGCGATAGCGCGTGAACAGGAGCGCGAAGATCAACGCGAACGAGATCAGCGACAAACCGCCGATGGTGAGTGTCGCCTCTTGTTGTGCCTGGAACTGCCCCTCGATGCGGACGAACCCGCCATCGGGCAGTTTGAGCTTGGCGACCTCGGCGTTGATGACCGCGATGATGTCGCCGAGATTGGCACCCGGTGCGGCATTTGCGGACAGCACGATCCGGCGACGGCCGTCTTCGCGCAGAATCTGGTTGGGGCCTTCGGTTTCCTTGACGTCGGCCAGGTTGCGCAGTGGCACCGGACCCTGCGGCGTTTCGATTAGCAGATCGGCTAGGCCGGTCGTCGAACGCTCCTGATCGGGCAGTCGCAACACGACGTCATAGCGCTTGAGGCCATCGACGATGGTGCTGACGATCTTGCCGTTCGACAGCGTCTCGACGGCTTCGGCAATCGCCGCAGGAGCTACGCCGTAGGAGGCGGCGCGGTCGTAATCGATGTTGAGGTCGAGTTGCGGCACGCGCACCTGCCGTTCTACCCGCAGATCGACGATTCCGGGCGCTTTGGCGATGCGGCCTTGCAGCGTCTCGGCTCTGGTGCGCAACGCATCGAGATCTTCGGCGAAAATCTTGACGACGATCTGTGCGGTGACACCCGACAGCAGATGATCGATCCGGTGGCCGATCGGCGCACCGACGGTGACAGAGCCGGGCAGGATTGCGAGGCGCTCGCGGATTTCGCGCGCGACGACTTCGCGATCGGCCGTGCCGGGTTTCAGCGCAACGTCGATCTCGCTCGAATGAACGCCTTCGGCATGCTCGTCGAGTTCAGCGCGCCCGGTGCGGCGGCTGACGCTCGCCACGTCCGGGATTTGCAGCAGCAGCTTTTCAGCGGTGCTGCCAAGCTTGCTCGATTGCTCGAGCGAGAGGCCCGGCTGGAAGGCGAGGCTGACGACGAAGCTGCCTTCGTTGAAGGTTGGCAGGAATGCCTTGGGAAGGCTAGCCGCGCCAAGCATCGCGACCCCGGTCGCGATGCCGCCTGCAATCAGGACCGCTCTGGAGTGCTGGAATCCCCAGCCGAGAAGGCGGCTGTTGGCGTCCTTCAACCGGTGGACGAGTCCGGACTCCGCCGCTTCCGCGCGTTTGGCCGCCAATTCGGGTAGCAGGTAGTAGCAGAGCACCGGGGTCAGCGTGATCGAGGTGACGAGACTGGCGAGGATCGAGATGACGTAGGCGACGCCCAGGGGCTGGAACAGCCGCCCCTCGACCCCGCCGAGGAAGAACAGCGGCAGGAAGACGAGGATGATGATCGCGGTCGCGTAAATGATCCCCGAGCGTACCTCGCCGGTGGCGTGCGCGATCACCGCCAACGCCGGTTTAGGTTCGGCCTCCTGCGCATTCTCGCGGAGCCGGCGATAGACATTTTCGACGCCGACGACCGCATCATCGACGAGCTCGCCAATCGCGATCGCCAGACCCCCCAGAGTCATCGTGTTGATCGACAGGCCGAAGATCTGAAAGACGACCGCGGTGATCAGGATCGACATCGGCAGCGCGGCGAGCGAGATCGCGGTGGTGCGCCAGTTGAGCAGGAACGCGAACAGCACGGCCGCGACGACGATCGCCGCCTCGATCAGCGAGCGCTTGAGCGTGCCGATCGAGGTCTGGATGAAATTGGCCTGGCGAAACTGGACGCGGTCGGCGTGCAGTCCCGCAGGCAGCGTGGCGGTGATTTCCTTCAGTGCCTTTTCGACCTCGTCGGTCACCTTCACCGTCGCCGCGTCGGGTTGCTTCTGGATCGCGATGACGACCGCGGGCTGGCCATCGTAGCCGGCATCGCCGCGCCGGAACGCCGCCGCGAAGTCGACCCGCGCGACTTGTGACAGCCTGACCGGGCCGTCGGCGTTGCTGGCGACAACGAGCTGCTGAAGATCCTCGATCCGCGTCGTCCGCGCGACGTTGCGGATCAGGAACTCGCGTTCGAATTGGTCGACGAAGCCGCCGCCGGTGTTGGTGCCGAAAGCCTGGAGCGCGTCTTCGACGTCCTTCAGTTTGACGCCGACCGCGTTCATCGCGGCGAGATCGGGCGACACGCGATACTGCCGCACCTCGCCGCCAATCGGAATGACCTGCGCGACACCGGGGATCGCAAGCAGCCTTGGCCGGATCTGGAAGTCGGCAATCTCACGCGCCTGCATCGGGCTTGCCCGGCCATAGGGAATCGCGACCAGCATGATCTCGCCCATGATCGAGGTGACCGGCCCCATTTGCGGCACGACGGCGGGCGGAATCTGCTCGCGCACCAGCGTCAGTCGCTCGGCGACCTGCTGGCGCGCGCGGTAAACGTCCTCCTTCCAGCCAAACTCGACATAGACGATCGAAAGGCCGATGCCGGACACCGAGCGGACCCGCTCGACACCGGGGACGCCGCTCATCGACGTCTCGATTGGGCGGGTCACCAATGTTTCGACTTCGGGCGGAGCAAGGCCTGGTGATTCGGTCAGGATCGTGACTACCGGCCGATTGAGGTTGGGGAGCACATCGACCGGCAAGCGGCTCACCGACAGCCCGCCGAACGCCATCAGCGCGAATGCCAGAAACAGCGTCAGTACGCGGTTGCGGAGTGAAAAGGCGACGAGCCGGTCGAACATCGCCTAGCGAACCTGGCCAAGAAGCTCGGCACCCGCCGTCACCACGCGTTCGCCTGGCTTTACGTTGGAGAGCAGCGCAACGCGACCTGCATCGACCGGCGAGGACTTTACGCTGCGTTGCTCGAACAGCTCGGCGTGGGTTTTGACGAACACCGAGGGCAGCCCGTTGGCGCTCGACAGCAAGGCGGCCCGCGGCACGATCACCCCGGCGACCGTTCCACCAAGCGGTGCCTCGATAGTGATTGGTTCACCAATCCGGAGATTGGCCGGGACGCCCATAACCCGGAACAGAGCGGGCGCTGCGCGTCCGCGGTCGACCAAACCGGCCCCTTCGAATACGAGGTCAAACGTCGTGCCGTCGGCGGTCTTGCCAACGGCTTTTGCACCCGTCGCCAGCGCGCGGCGGTCGAACAGGTTGGCCTCGACATAGAGCCGCGAGCGATCGACAATCTCGAACAGGGTAGTTTCGGCGCTCACCACCTGCCCGACGCGGACAGACGAAGATGCGATCACGCCATCGATCGGCGATACCAGCACTTCGCGTGCGCTGCGCGCGCGGCCAAGCGCGGCGCGGCGGCGCTGAAGGCCCGCAAGCGTAATCCCGGCCTCTTCGATTTGTCGACGCGGCACGACACCCTCAAGCCGTCGCAGACGCGCGGCGGTGTTTGCGGCGAGTGAGATTTGCTGATCGAGATCGCTCAGCTCGCGGGCGATGTCGGCACGGTCGATTGCCTGCAAGGGTGGCTCGACAAATGCCAACACCTGACCGGCACGAACCGCCTGTCCGATGATCGGCAAGCCCGCTGCCGATGCCCCGATGCGCCCGCCGGTGGCGCTCTGGATCAGCCCGCCACGCTGCGGATCGGCAACGATCCTGCCAGTCAGGCTTGTCGTCGGCTGTGCTTCGCCCGCCGCCGCAAGCACCGTTCGGACGCCGATGATCCGCTGGACCGATTTGGGGCCGAACAGCTTGCCGTCCGCGGTCTTGACTGCGGCTTCGCCCGATCCGGCAGGGGCAGCCGGAACCGCACCATGATCCTCATCGCCATGCGCGGCTACCGGGGTAGGGCGAACAGGCACGCCAAAGATCAACTGTGAGCCGATCAGCACGGCCAGCCCGGCTGCGACCAGTCGGCGCGAACGCCAATACCACGCCCCGGCCAGCGCAAGCGCCACCAGCGCCGCGATCAACAGCCATCGCCAGATCGGCGTCGCCGTCGTATCTGCTGCGACCGCCGGAACCGTCACCGTACCCGAAAGCGATTCGAACGCCCCGTCGTGGCTCACCAGAAACGACAGTTCGTGCGGGCCCGGCTTTTTCATACCGTCGTCGGAATAGGTATAGACGCCGTTCACTGCCTTCGCCTGCCCGGTCTTGCCATCGACTGTGACGCTAACGGTTGCGCGTGTTACCGGCACATTGTCGGCAAACCCGTCGATCCAGATCGTCAGATCGTCCGCCTTCGCCGCTGCCACCAGTTCGAGCGCGTCGGTCGCCGCTTCCATCCGCGGCGCGATCGACACGCCGACGGGCGTGCTGGCGGCACCATGATCCTCATCGCCGTGCGCAACCGCCAGTGATGCGCTGGCGACCATCGCCAGCGCGGCAAGCGCCATCCGAATAGTTTTGATCATGGCAGAACGCCCATCGCTTGATTGAAGGAAGAGATTGCGGCGAACCGGGCGACCTTCGCGGCTGCAAGATCGCGCTCGGCTTCAGACAATGCCTGTCGCGCGCGCAGCGCTTCGATGAAGCCGATCTCGCCTTCGGCGCGGCCACGTTCGGTAAGCGACAATGCTTCTGCGAGCGCGTCCCGGCGTGTCTGCGCCCGATCGAGCGCGCGCGCCGCCGCGTCGAGCCGTGTTTGAGCCGCGCGCTGTTCGGCTGCCAACCGAATACGGGTCCGATTGGCCTCCGCTGCGGCCCCTAGCGCTTCGGAACGGGCCCCGGCCGCTTCCGCCACGGCGGTCTGATTGCGCCCGAGCGGCACCCTGACGCCGACCAGCAGCGCACTCCGAAATGGCTCGGTCGGCACATTCGGATCGCCGACGCCACCGCGTTCGCGCCTGACTCCGATCGTTCCTTCGAGCCGCACCCGCGCACCATAGGACAGGCTGGTCGCACGCGCGTCGGCCAGCGCCGCCCGGTCGAGCGCGGCACGAAGCGCCGGGCTGTTTTCAAGATCGGTTGCCTGCGCCTGGACTTCAGGGGGTAAGTCCTCAGGCGGAGGCCCGGCGAGTGCGGTATAAACGGCTTCGGCTCGAGCAAGATCGGCTTCGGCCTGCGCCAATCGCGACTCTGCCGTCGAGGTTTCGGCCTGGGCCAGCAACAGGTCGCGCCGGGACTGTTCTCCAGCGCCGACCAGCCGCGCCACCTGTCTGGCGTTGGTCGTAGCGATCCCCACTTGCTCGCGATCTATCGCGACCGCAGCACGCGCCATCGCCAGCGACCACCATGCGTCGCGTACCTCACCGGCGATCCGCAGCCGTGCGGCATCGAGTCCCGATTGCGCGGCATCACCAACACGACCGGCAAAAGTTCGGATCGCCTTGCCTTCTCCTGGCCAGCGAATGCCTGCCGAGACCGAGGTCTCTTCCTCAATGACGCCTTGTGATCGCGTCAGTAGGTCGGCCGATACTACAGGCGGCCCAACGAACGGCCCGCGTCCGCTCCGGCGCAATGCTTCAGCCTGCGCGCGGAGCGCGGGGAGGCTCGCGGTCTCGGAAGATTGGCCGACGGCTACACCCACCGCATCATGCAAGGTTCTAACGGCTATGGGGTCTGCCGTCTTCTGAGCGACGGCTGTCGTTGGTGCGGACATCGCCGCAACAAACAATAGTGCAGCCGACCGAAGGTTAGTGTGGTGCATCAAGGTTGATCTTCCGCGTTTCTAAAGCTGTTACGCAGCCTGGCGATGCAGCCCTCAATCCGGCCTTCAATTTTTTTAAAAATGCAGATCGAATTTCTGCATCGGGTGAGGGGCAGGCCGACGCGCTGCGTATCCTCCTATAGTGCAACACTTCAAAGGATTGGCGGAATGCGTCTCTTCACGACATCGCTCATCGTCTTGGCAATTTCGACCGGATCGCTGCTCGCGACCGAAGCGAATGCCCACGCAAAACTCGTCGCGTCGAATCCGGCGGCTAATGCAACCGTCGTCGGACCCACCAGGCTCCAACTCCGGTTCGATGAAAAGCTCGTTGCCAAAGGGTCGTCGATCCAGTTGTTTGTGACGGCAAAGCCAGGTGTAAAACTGACGGCGCCGATGCCCGTCAGCGTTACCGCCGTCCTCGGGCCGGACGGGAAAATGCTCATCGCGCCGCTCAAGCGACCCCTGACGACTGGGTCATACCTGATCGCCTGGCACGCCACGACCAGCGACGGCGAACGCAAGGATGGAACCTTCGGCTTCAAGGTCCGCTAGCAAGTTCGACGAGGCCCAGAATCTGCATCATCTGCTGCAATCACCCTTCTTGCTTCGGAGGAGAAATATCCGGACTTCCACGGCCTGGTATGTCGGCACCGCCATCGAAGCACTGGCACTCGTCGGAGCCAGCGTGAGCTTCTTGGCGGCTGAACCGCCGCTCAGCGATGTGTTGATAGCCGTCTTCATCCTCGGTGGGATGTTGCTGTCATGGTGGCTCAGTCGGACCAGCAAAGGGTGATCGGCGTACAGAATGCAGGTCAACGGAGGAGGTGCGTGGGGAGCTTCAAAAACAACGGGAAAAATAACCGTATTGCCGCGTTAATGTGCCAATCAATTGTGTCAGGAGAGTCTCATGAACCGTCTATTTGTTCTTCCGCCGCTTTTGCTGCCGATCATGATCGTCGGATGTTCACCTCCCAAACAAGAAGCGCCTGCGGGATCGACCGGCGACATGAATATGGCGATGCCGATGGCCGGGGACTCGGCTGCCACACGCGGATATAAAACGTCGATGTCGACGATGATGGCTAAAATGCCGCAATATACCGGCGATCCCGATGTCGATTTCATGCAGCAAATGCGAGGTCACCATCAAGCAGCGATCGACATGGCAACGGTCGAACTAGCGAATGGTAAGGATCCGGAAGCGCGTGCACTCGCCACGTCAATTATTGCGGCACAGAAAGCTGAGATCGCGCAGATGGGCAAGTGGCTTGAAAAGAAGCCCAACTGAATCGCAGTCAACATAGGAAGTGCGGTCGATGATCAAGAATCCTTATGTCAACCTTGGTATTCAATCAGTCGTCGGCGGCATCGTGATGTACTTTGTCATGTTCGTCATGATCGACGGACTCGGCAGCTTCTACAACAACCTCAACATGGTCTACATGACGCTGATGATGGTCGCACCGATGGTGGTGCTGATGGTGGTCGCGATGCGCGGCATGTTCCCGTCGAATACAGCCAATGCCTCGATCCTCGCCGGATCGCTGATCGTGTTCGTCGGGTGCTTCGGGCTGATCCGCACACAGACGACGATCGGCGACGACGCGTTCCTGCGCTCCATGATCCCGCATCATTCGGGCGCGATCCTGATGTGCCAGCAGGCCACTTTGAAGGATCCGGAAGTGGTGCGACTCTGCCAAGGCATCATCATGTCGCAGCGCCAAGAGATCGAGCAAATGAAGGCGATTCTAGCGCGGAGATAGCCGGATTGACCCCCTCCCCCCTAGGGGGTAGGGGGTGCGCATGTCACACGCATCCGATCCCGAAGTCCGTCGCGGACTGACACAGGCCCAAGGTCACCTCGCCTCCATCCTAACGATGCTGACCGAACAGCGGTCGTGCCTCGATCTCGCCCAGCAGCTGCAGGCGGTCGAGAGCACGATCCGCACGGTCAAGCGCGTGCTCATCCACGACCACATGGAGCATTGCATCGCGGACGCCGTCGCGGACGGCGGTATGAGTTCAGAGCAGGCGCTGCGCGAGTTCAAGTCGCTCACCAAATATCTTTGAGGGACACGGCATGACGAGCATCCGCGAATGGCTGGGTTTCGGCGGCCAGGCGGCCTTCGGGCATGCCGGGCACGGCCATGACCACGGCCCCGGTGGCGGACACGGCCACACGCATGGCGTGATCGACCCTTCGCTCACCACCACCGACCGCGGCATCTGGGCGATCAAGTGGTCGTTCGTCATCCTCGCGGTGACCGCGGCACTGCAGTTCGTCGTCGTGATCCTGTCGGGCTCGGTCGCGCTTCTCGCCGACATGATCCACAACGTCGGTGACGCGACTACGGCGATTCCGCTGTGGTTCGCGTTCGTTTTCGCCCGCCGCAAGCCGTCGAAGACCTTCACCTACGGATTGGGCCGGGTCGAGGATCTGGCCGGCATCCTCATCGTCCTGATCATCCTTTTCAGCGCGGTCGTCGCTGGCTACCAGGCAATCAGCCGCCTGATCCATCCGCAGGCGGTCACGCATCTCGGCTGGCTGGCGGCCGCAGGCGTGATCGGCTTCGTCGGCAACGAGGTCGTCGCGGTGTTCCGCATCCGGGTCGGCCGGCAGATGAACAGTGCTGCGCTGATCGTCGACGGCTACCATGCGCGCACCGACGGCCTCACCTCGCTGGCCGTTGTGCTCGGCGCGGTCGGCGTGTGGTTCGGCTATCCGCTCGCCGATCCGATCATCGGACTGCTCATCACCATCGCAATCATGGGGATCGTCTGGCAGTCGGCGCGCGCCGTCATCACCCGTACGCTGGATGGCGTGGACCCCGGTATCACCGCCGAAATCAGGCACGCCGCCGAGCATGTTCCGGGCATCGTCCAGGTCATCGACGCGAGAGCGCGGTGGATGGGCCATCGTCTACACGCCGATGTCGCCATCGCCATCGATGACCGCACCCAGATGTCGGAAGGCGTCGCGATCGCGCGCGCACTAAAGGCCGAACTACTGGAGCACATCCCAGCGCTCCGCAGTGCGAACGTGACGTTCGATCCTTGGGATCTGCCCGCCCCCGAAGCGCCGCCGGCCTACGGTTCGAGTCATCACCACGCGCCCGACCCTTTCCGGTTCAAGGGCGATCTGGGCGAAGGGGTTTTGGAGATCGTGGACACGCCGGACGGCACCCAATCTTGCAATGCGGCCGACTAGCTCAGTTCGTTAGGCGGCGAACGTCGTAGGCCTCGCTGAGATCAATTTGATGCTTCTATACCGAGGCTACAGAGCACAAGAGACTCGGCGACATTCGGGACAACATTGGCTTTAAGGGTCAACATTACGTCATTTTACTTCAGCTCCACAGTCCTCTTAAATTGGCGGTGCGCGCGCGGGGCTTTGTCGCCGCACGATGGCATCTTAAATGCGAATGTAACCGCCCAACCAGATAGCCCGAATTGACTTTCGCCATGTCATCACGCACGCACAACGTATGCTGAAGCTGTTCCGCCATCTCCTGGTTCTGGGAGTTTTTCTCGGCCTGGCCGGGAATGGCGTCGCGTCGGCGTCACCGGCGTGCCATATGATGACGCAGCATCATGCGGCGGCAATGGCGGATATGCCCGACTGTGACATGGGCAAGTCCTGTCCCGATTGCGGATCGAAGACGAGCAAAGGAATGAAGCCTGGCTGCATGATGATGGCCGGCTGCGCAGTTACCCTTGCGATGAAGGAACCCGCGCCCGCCACGGCTTCGATCACTCTCCACGAGAGGACCGCGTTTTGGCCGGTGACCGCCGTTCTGGCAGGACGCATCGTCCCTCCCGAGCCCGAGCCGCCCACACTCCTTAGCTGAACCGACCGGCGTCGGTGATCGACCGACCAAGTTGCGCACGTCGCGCGACAGTGGGTGATCGCCGAACGCCTGACCGCGTTACAACCAAGGATATCATCATGAAAAACTTCA
>Ga0172379_10005025_pt1 | contig 18847 bp, 18 predicted proteins | sample GrowelOW334metaG_FD_119756 | JGI IMG/M metagenome (GOLD analysis project Ga0172379, IMG submission 119756) | Groundwater microbial communities from an aquifer near a municipal landfill in Southern Ontario, Canada - Groundwater well OW334 metaG | ecosystem: Environmental > Aquatic > Deep...
CCGAAAAATTTATTGGCAAGGAAATTGAGAACTCTCATGGATTCTTTCTGCATAGGATAGACCAGCCTGGAACCGTTTATGAAATCCCCTTTATTCTCTGTTATGGCTTCATAGAATCCCCTGACTTCTGCGGCCGGTACGGTCATGTCCGCATCGTATATGGCTAGAATGTCCCCGGAGGCCATATCGAAGCCTTTCCTCACTGCATCGCCTTTGCCTTTTCCATCCTGCCTGCCGTAGATGATCTTCCTTGTCTTCCCCATCTCTTCCGCCACGCGCTCTATCTCCCGATATGTATCATCCGTTGAATTGCCTTCAATGAAGATTATCTCCGTGAATCTCCCGAGATCCGGCAATCTTTTGGCGATCTCTTCTATGGTCCCGGCCTCATTCCTGGCCGGCACTATTATGGAAATTGAGGATTGCGATGCCGCCCGCGGCTCTGGCCTTCTGGCGATGATGTAGTGGAAGATGCCCAGATGGGAGAACGGCCAGATATTAGCCGCTGCTGAATTCAGCGCATGCGAAATGAACGGGATATATATGGGCATGATCATTTTCGTGCCTGATCTGACGGTTTCCAATCCGGCCAGGTATGAAAGATTCTTGAGATCATTCATGGACAGCCAATTCTGTTCGATCACGCCCTTACGCAGGCCCAGATGCGCCGCGAGTCGCAGTACCGGCTCCCAAAGAGCGCTGTATTGCGTGATGATGATCCTGCCGGACAGAGACAGCGCCGATCTCGCCTGGCGCAAAAAACCTCCGATATCATCAATGTGTCCGAGAACATCTGAGGCTACGATATATTCGAATCCCTTATCCTGAAAAGAGATGCCGTGATCTTTTGCAGCCTCATGTGCGCTGGCTATGAAGATGCGCCCGTTCGGATCCGTGATAGACCCTACGAATCGCTGCAGATAGCGATAATAATATCTTTTCCAAAAAGGCATAGCCGGCGGCGTGGTCATATTATTATCATAGGCTTGGTATCAGCTTTTTAGCTTGGCTGCAGTCATAGACCCGGCCGTCGATCCGGCCGGACACAGTCTTGAACATCGTCTTGCAATTAGAAAAGAATCTTCCGTAGAATCCGTACTCGTATAGATGCGGGATGTCTATGACGACATAATGATCATAATTGGCGAATCTTATCCTGTGCTCCGACTCATAATCTGGCGTGGCATAGAATCTTCCGGCATATTTGCCGGCTTTGCCGAATTCATGCGCGCCGATGTCGTTGTACGAGATCACCTGTTTGATAGAGGAATCTTGCTTCACGTACAAGCTGACAGCCGAAAGGACTTCGGAAACATTGCCATTGATGCGGCCGAACAGCAGCTCTTCGGCCATGACCATGTTGTATGTAAAACCGATGGCAAGGAGCATGATCATGATGCCAGCGCTCCACCCCTTCTTGAAAAGAGCGGCTACGACGAGGATCAGAGAGACTATGAAGGACGAGGCGATGAATAAGAAAGATACATAGAACCCCGTAGGGCCAGAACCGCCCGTGAAGGGATTCAGTATATTCCATTTGAAATGTAATGCCGAAGAGAACCACTCCGTCTTCGGATACAGGGCCAAAACATCATGCGGAAGGAAATTCAGCAATAAGAGAGCGAGGGATATCGCGATCCCGATCAAGATGGGCCATTTCATCCTGCCTTGCAAGAGGACCTTTTCCGAGCCCGTTCTCTTCCAGATCCCGCTGAATACGGCGCCTGTGATCGCGGCAAGCGGCACGATAGCGAACATCAAATATTTGTCCAGAGCTCCTCTGGAGAAGTCGAATAGGATAAAGTAGAAGATGAAGCCGAAGACAAGATAGATGAAGAACAGTTTTGTCCTTTTAAAGATATCTTTTGTGATCAATAAAAGCGGCGCCAGGAGCACCGGCGACAGATAGTATAAGGCTTTCACGCCTTGAACGATGATCTGCATGTAATTCCTGCCCGCCTCGCCATTGAATTGATTGGCATGGCCGAGCATGCCGGAAATGCTGAATGCAGGATATATGGCCTGGAAAATATACAATATGGCGGCATATAACGCCCCCAAGCATGCCGAACCGAGAACTATGGCCGAAGCCTTTTTGACAGTCAGCTCTCTCCAATGATCCCAAACGTAATCGGCTATGATCGCCCCAATGACGAGGATGAAGCTTAGTTTGATCAAGAAGCCTATGAGCGCCGCGGCGGCCAAAAAGATCAGCCATTTCCATTTCCTTCTATCGTTAATGGAATTGAAATTATCGTAAAGATATACGCAGAGCAGGAAGAAGAATGGTATCAAAGACCCGTCCATATCCGGCTGTATTGAAGCGAAGATATTATAAAAGCATATCGTGAACAAGAACAGCGACCATAGGGTGGCATTTTCACCGCAACGCCTCTTTAACGCCGCATAAAGGAGCAGCAGCGAAACCAGCGAAAAGAATAGCGGAAAGAGCCTGAAATCATCGTCGCCTAAGATAGAATGCGCTGCGACGAATGACAGAGCCATGAGCGGCGGATGGGTGAAATAGCTTCCGGCCCACGATATATCCGACGAAGCCGCGATATTCTTCCACTCATCCTGATGATACGGAAGATGGATGCCCGGCAAGCGCAGGACGAGGAAGGCCACAAAAAGACAGAACAGGATTATCGCTATATGTTTGCGTCTCATGGTAGTTCTATCATCTCTGGCACTCTATCCATCGGCCTATCCTTAAACACGAAGATCTGATAGGCGAAATAGCCTTCTACGGCGACGATGATGCTGGCGATGGCCTGCGACAACATATAATGCACGCTGAGATACTCGACGAAGCCGTACAACAATGCGGTATTCAAGCACAGATTCACCACTGCCACAGCGAAGTATGCTGCGGCTTGGCGATGGACTCCTTCTTTCCTGACATCGCGGAATGTCCAATGCTTTTGCAGCAAAAAGCTTACGCCGAAGGCGATGATGAAAGACATGACGGCCGAAACAAGATACCAGATGCGCAGGATATCCGTGAAGAAATATAGCAAAGCCAAATTAGTGAAAGCCGCTATTCCGCCGGAAATGATGAACCGGCCCACTTTCATGAGCATAGGATATCCGGCTTCCAAATTCAGATAGGTTCTTTTCGCCCAGTTGATCATATTCATAATTGGATGGTAAAACAGCTTTCTCGCAAAATCCATGATATCAGGAATCCTTCGGAAAAGCACTTTGGCGGCGAAAAGACCGCTCCAGCGACCTGAAGAAGTCCGCCATCTGTGCAGCGATCTTATCCGCATCACAATCCTTTACAGCGGATATCCTGGCTTTGGCGCCCATTTCCGCGCGGAGCTGCTGGTCGACGAGCAGATGTTTTATAGCCTCGCGCATCTTCTCGGCACTCTTTTCCTCCACCAAGAAGCCGTTTTGTCCGTCCGTGATGTACGACTCCATAGTCGGAGTCCGCGTAGCGATAATCGCCTTGCCCATAGCCAAAGCCTCGACCAGCGTCGAACAGCCCATAGCATCGTTGATGCCGCCGCTGGTATCAAGAGAGATTATGATTATCTTGGATCTGGCGTATTGTTCCAGCAATCCGGAGTCCGACAATGGCCTGGCTTCGGCATATGAAGGCAATGGACCGATCTTCCGAAGATGCCGGGAATTTGAAAAGACCACTTTTATCCCCAAGCCATCGGCCGCTTCTAATACGGTCTTGGCATCTCTCCCGCGATCGAAACCAGCTGCAAATATCTCTTCCGCTTCCGGCACATTCCTGGGCTTGAAGTATTCCAGATCCGTACCATAGCGGACAAAACGGATCCTGTCCTTCAGGTGAGGAAAGCGGCTCTTCAGCATTTCCGCTTCTTTTTCGCTGATCGTTATTATCCCGGCAGACCTGCCGGCGATATAGCGGAGGATCCTCTGCTTGAACGTCTTGCCACTGCCGAGCAAACCGATCAGGCTGTAATCGTACATGACCCATTTCGGCTTTTTAAGGCCCAGCACCGCCCAGAGGAATTGCAATGGGAATGAGCTTATATGGAATACGATATCGTAATGGAAAAGCCTCCACAATATCGGCAGATGAACAAAATAAACATTCAGGACTTTGGCTCTTAAAAAACGGCATATCCCCGCCGAAAGATATTGTTCGATCTCGGCATAGCCGGTCTCGATGCCGTACTTTCTCAAACGGAAAAGCCCATGGAAGCTGTTGTCCGGAAAGCCGGCAGCGATCTTCTCCAGGTGTCCGGCGCGCGTATTATTGAAAAGGTATAAGATTTTCATGATATGGTCATGCCAGCTCGCGCGCGAGCCTGTCGCCGAGCAAAGCCAGCGAGTGGCTAGCCAGCGCGTAATCCCGCAGGGCAAGGCTAAGCTTGGCCTTATCAGCATCAGGCATATCAAGAAGGACATTCAGCTTTGAAGCCAGATCTTCCACAGAGCCTTCTTCGAAAATGAGCCGAGGATCGATCTGGCCTTTCAAGTTCTCGTTAGAGGCCAGGACCAGGCATCCGCAGGCCATCGCTTCGAAGATCGTCTTATCGTACATGCCGCTGGAGCTTAGATTGATGAAGATCTCATGCGAATCATACACAGCCGCTGTTTTTTCATTGGGAATGCCGTTATGGAACGCTATGGCATCCGCAAGGCCGCAGGCCTTTGCTTGTTTCTTTAAAAATTCGAAGAAATCTCTGTCTCTCGGCGCCGGATCGCCGTAGAAAGAAGCTGAGAGGCTGGTCCCCTTCTTGGACAGCAAATGCAATGCTTCCATGAGAAGATCGGGCCTTTTCACCGGCGCCATCCTTGATAGGAATAATACGGAGCGAGGCTTCCGGCTATGCCCCGCCGCTGGCTTGAACATTGCCGTATCCACGCCGACGGGCATCAGCACTGTTTTTTTATACTTAGCGGTGTAAGAGAATCTGGAAGTGCAGAATATCTTTGTGCAAAAGAAAGCTGCTATGTCAGTAAAAAAATTCCCCGCATGATGGTTGCGCCACATGGATGATCTCTTCCCCAGCAGGCGCCACAGCCATCCGCCGAGCAGGACATATTCCTGATTCATGTGCACGAATACGGCATCATAGGCCTTTCTTTCCTTCCAAATAGCTTCATAAAAACGCCTCACGTATAGTCTCCGCGACGCTCCGGCTTCCTTGCCCAATGACAGGACTTTGACGTTGGGAGGCAGATCATAAGATCCTTTCTCGAGGCATATCACGATCAAGGATTCGAAATGCTTTGCGAATTCCGTTATCCATCCGTGGAAAAACCCCAGGACAGGATCGTTTCTATCTACCTTTTGGGTGATGATGAGCAGCTTCATATATGTCCTATCATTTCTTGCGGAGCACCAGGAAATATTCTCGCGCGAACCATCGGGGGAGATAATAACCGATGCATGCAGATATGAGATAAAGAGCTCGATTCCGGAAATAATCACCGATATGGAAGACCGTCATATATTCCAGATCGGCGATCGGATCGAATTCTTCACGGCTCTCCGGTCTCAAAAGCTTGATGATCGAGCTCGGCGGATAAGGCTTCACGTGCCCGAATGTCCCCCAGAATTTCCTGGTGGGCATTTCTGAACACAGGACGAGCAGTCCTCCCGGCGCCAGGACGCGCGAACATTCTTTTATCATCGCGTAGGCTTCATCCACATTCATATGCTCTATGACGTTCCGGCAGTGCACCGCCTGAAAGCTCCTGTCCTGAAAAGGCATCTTGGCTGCCGTCCCCGCCCTGACATTGAAGCCTTTCCCTGATAATCTCGAGACCAATCCGCCATTGGCATCCATGCCGACGATCCGTTTCGGATCATTCTTCAGGAATTCTCCTTCCCCGCAGCCCACATCCAAAGCCGCCTTGCCTTTGAAAAAAGATTCATACAGAAAATCCTTCCGGCGCATCTTGCTCGATATAAGAAAGGCGAAGCTTGGTTTGAGATCGTTGTTTTTCATCTTATCTTTTATGGCATCTCCTCTCGGCCATTGAAACTTTGGATGACGGCTTCGGCGATGGCGGAGGATCCGTGTTCCGTTATCTTTGCCCCGACCTCCCTGGCCACGCCTACGTCCGTCGAAACTATCCTGCACCCCGCCGCTTGCGCCTCGACCAAGGTCATGCCATAACCCTCGAATAGAGAGACATTAAGGAATAGGCCGGCGGTCTTGTAATATGAAGCGAGAGTCGCCCGGTCTGCCCAAGGCTCGATCATGACGGAATCTCTCAAGCCGCATCTGGAGATCAAGGACCGCAGATCAGAGATCACAGACCCTTCGCCGACGATGACCAATCCTGCTTTTGGAAGCTTCTTGACCACTTCCGTCCAAGCCTTGATCGCCGACCCGATATCCTTCTCCGGTTCCAGCCTGGACGCCATCAGGGCGATTTTATCGAATTGCGGGTATTTTCTGCGGATATCGATGATAACCGGCGCGTTCTTCATCCATTCGGCATCAACGGCGATCGGACGCACCTCGATGATCGCCTCATCTATCTTGATCTGATCGACCAGATATCTCTTGATGCGCTCGGAAACGACCCGCACCTTATCGGCCTGCGGCAGATATCTCTTTGCCATCATCTTGCGAATCCTGCCAGAGAGATCATGGGCATAATACGGGCTGCCTATGTCCGCATGTATCTGTATCTCTAGCGGGATGCTGAAGCGCTCCGCCAGAGAAGCTCCGGCCATCGCCGTCAAAAAAGGGTCTTGGCAGGTGATATCGGTGATGCTGTCGTCTTTGATGATCGAGCCGCCGAGGCGGATCGCATCATGCGGGTATCTGAACTTGAACCGCGAACGCGTAGAATATGCCCAGCAATTGCGCGACAGCTGTTCATCGCCCATCTCCGATGCTCCATGCTCCTTGCTCCTTGCTTCGAACACTATGATATGCACCTCGTCCCATCCCTCCGCATACCCTATCTGCCGCGCACGAACGGCGCTCTTTCCATCGAATATCTTGCGGTCTGTTGATATCATTAGAAGCTTTCGGCTCATGGTCTGCTCATTTACTCTTATTTCTTTTAACCTTATTCAGGACAGCGATGATCTCGCTTCCGATATTCTCCCAGGTGTGCACGAATGAGAACTGCCGGACCTTTGCCGCCTGCATCGTGCGGTTATGCGGATCGGCCATCCAGACAATCTTCTCGACAATATCTTTCTTGTCCTTGGGATCAGCGAAAACCGCCAAGTCCCCGACGCGCCCGGCGATGCCGGTCTCTTTCGTCAGAATGAACGGAGTGCCGACCTTCACGGCGTCGAATATCATATTCGGGCTGATGTCGCCCAAGGAGACCAGAATGACGGCATAGGCGCGATGGATCTTCTCGACAAAGCTGTCATATACCGCCTTGCCGTGATCGAGCTCGATATCCGGCAAGCCGCGCTTCTTTACGATATCGCGCGCTTCCTCGAAAGCTTCTTTCAAAAGCTCGGTGTTCTTCCATCTAAGAGAACGGGTCGCGGCGACGAATACTCTGCCGTCCGGTTCGGCCGCCGGCTCGCGCGGACCGCAGTAATTCTCCACGATAAAGCTCTTATCATGATCGAGCCTGTATACTGGCTCGAATATCTTCCTCTGCCATTCGGTGCTGAAAATGACCGCGGAGGCTTTTCGGAGCGCCGCCCCTCCCCATTTGAAGACGAGCCTTTCCTTGAAGGATAGATGGCCCATCTTCGCGCTATAAAAATCTTTGAACAAGACGAGATCCCCCGTTCTTTCCACATAAGTCTCCCAGAGAAAATCCCCTCCCGTCCTGATGATGTATTTCTTGCCCATGCAAGCGCAGGCCAGCATCGCCGGCACTGCCGCCGACCACGTATCCAGCACCAGGATCAGGTCCGCATTCCAGCCTTTTCTGATCACCTTCAAAAAGTATAGGATATGCCTGACGAGTGGCGGGAAAGCCCTTTCCCAGCGATATGCCGCCACTTTGACCTCATTGGTCGGTCGGCCGTCCGCGCGGCGCTGTTTCTTCCACATCTCATAGAGATTGCGGGCGTACTGCGCGGGACCGCCGATATCCGGTGGATATATGCCTGAAGCGATGAGTATCTTCATACGGTCAAGTCTATCATAAAAATCTCCTTCATCTTCCGCGCCGTCTTTTCCCAAGAATACCTGTCTTTCACCATCTCCCTCGCCTGCCTTACGATATATTTCCGCGATTCCCCGTCTTTGATCAGCTTCTCCACTTTCTGGGCGATGTTCTTGGGATTATGCGCCTCGCAGAATAATCCGGTCTCGCCATCTTTCAGGAAATCCGGTATGCCGCCGGCTCGCGTGGCGATTACTGGTATGCCGGCCGCCATGGCTTCCACGAAAGAGATGCCAAAGCCTTCCGAAAGCGACGGTCTGACGAATATCTCCGAGATCTGCAGATACTTGGGCATTTCTTTGTGGGATACATACCCCAGGAATAGGACGCGATCGCCCAGCTTCAGGCTCTTCGCCTGCGATTTGAGGCTAGCTTCTTCATGGCCGATGCCGAGGATCAAAAATTTCACATTGTCCGGCAAATATCGTAACGCCTCTATGACGTCGCCTATGGCATTCTTGGCCACAAGCCGAGAAGTGGTTATCAGAAAGACATCGCCTTCTTTCTTGCCGAGCTTCTCTTTCAGAGCGGCCGCCTCTGTATCTGATATCTTTCCGGAAAAAAGCCCGTAGTCCACCGCATTGGGCACGACCATGATCGGACACTTCACGGACATCTCCCGCGCCCAATCTGCAAGGTAGCTGGAAATCACCTGGACATGGTCGGCGCGAGTGAACATCATCTTGAAAAAGGGATAGAGCGGCAATGCGCGGCGCTTGATGTAAGGTATGGGATCGCCGTCCTGCAGAGTGAAGATGAATCGCGTGCGAGGATGGACCAGCTTGAAGAAAAGCGCCGCGAACGAATTATAAGTGGCCATGAGAGACCAGATAGCTTCATAATGCCGGATCCGATCCAATCTCGCCGCCTTGAGGAAACCGGTCAAAAGGAATGCGTATTTATTCAGATGCAGGTACCAAGGCAACGGATCAGAAGAAGAAAAGCCTTTTTTGGCGGTCCAGCCGACGCGGTGAACATTTATATTGCCGATCTTCTCGTATTTCGGCAGGCTTGGATCCATCCGCAAGGTAACCATGTCGAACTCCACCTCGCTCGGCGATATTCTATCTGTTATCTCTTTTATCGCCACTTCGGCTCCGCCGATGAAGCTCGGGTAATAAACGAGCGAAAATATGAGGATTCTCCGCGGATTCATAGGTTACTGACCATTGTAGAGGAAGAGCCGCGGAATGCAAGACACCCTTGAGCGTAAAATGAGATCACTAGACTTTCAGAACTTTCTTGAGCACATCCTCCGGCACTTCTCTGGGCTGTTCCTGCGCAGGCAGCTGTTCATTGGCGATTTTCTGCAGAACTGCTGATGACGGATGCTGATCCTCTGCTGACGGCTTTGGCTCCAAGAGCGGCTTCTTTTGTTCCGGTTGGCCGGCAGTCTTTCTTTTCGTCATCGCCGCTTGAAGCGCGCTCTTCAGGTCATTCAGATTCTTCGGAGTCTGGACCTTATTATCTACTTTCGGGGGATGCCCCGTTTTGGGAGACAGAGAAGAAAGAGAGATGGGTTTGAGCTCTGGCACAGGATTCATCTTTTGTTCCGGATTTTCTCCAGCTCTAACAGATGGAACCGGCGCAGCGGATCTCTGCGGCGCTATCGGATGCGGGATCTCTCTTGCTTTTTTGACTGGCATAGATGCGGGCGGCGCAGCCGGAACCGCAACGATCGGAACCGCGGCGGCAACGACAGGCTTGGCCGGAACAGGAATGGCGGCCGTGGGCGCAGCCAGCTTGGCTGCAGCAACCGGCTTGGCGGCCACGATCGGATTGTGGAATTTGAGGACTTGTTCCTCGACCACCGCACGGGGGCGGGAAAATTGTTCCCGCGAAGCGGCGATGATATCGCTGACATACGAGATGTCTGGATGCGAGATTGGCGGCAGAGTCTTGGCCGAAAAAGGCTGCGAGGAAAGCCCGTCTATCATCAGCTTCAGATAGATCTGTGCGAAGCCCAGATTGACGAAATCTTCTATCAGGAATACCGGCGCGAATTCTTTTTCCAGGATTTCGGCATCCGTGGCGCCCACGCGAAAAGTTATCATCGTGCCGACGTTGCCGAAGACCGCCGGACGGACGACCTCGTCCATCTGCTCTATGTATTGATGGGCGATGGTGAGATTGAGCTTGTATTTACGGGCCTCGGACAATATGTCGGCAAAAGACGCGTTGGCAAAGTTCTGGAATTCGTCCACGTAGAGATAGAAATTCGGCAGGATGTTCATGACACGGTCCGGAACATCCGCACGGGACATGGCCGCCAAGTAGATCTTGGTCACCAGAAGGCCTCCCAACAGCTTCATGTTCTCGTCGCCGATGCGCCCTTTCGAAAGGTTGATGATGATGATCTTGCGTTCATCCATCGCTTTGCGGAAATCGAAAGACGAATCCGGCTGGCCGATCATATTCCTGATCAGCGGATTGGCAGTGAATTGCCCTACTTTGTTCTGGATAGCAGGCACGGCTTCGGCGGCCTGGCGTTCCGTATAGTTGGCGAATTCTTTAGTCCAGAAAGCCTTGACCGAAGGATCCTGGATATGGGCGACCACGTCCTTGCGGTATTCCTTGTCGGAAAGCATGCGGTTCACGCCCAACAATGTCGATCCCGGGTACTCCAAAAGCGCCAAAAGCGTATTAGTGAGGATATATTCCATGCGCGCCGACCAGGCGTCTTCCCAGATCTTCTTGAAGGTGCTCATCAATCCGGAAGAGACCAGATGACGCTTGTCGCGATCCACGCTTTCCAGGACATTGAAAGAAATCGGGTGCTCCACATCGAAAGGCGCGATGTAGATGACATCGCGGATGCGCTCTTTTGGCACATATTCCAGGAGAAGGTCAGCGGTCTTGCCGTGAGGGTCTATGAAGCACACGCCTTCGCCGTTGGCGATATCCTGCACAGTCATGTTCTCCAGCATGGTGGATTTGCCCATGCCCGTCTTTCCGATGACATAGACGTGCCTAGTGCGGTCTTTGGCTTTGATGCCGAATCTCACCCGTTTGTTGCGGGCATCCGTTTCCGCGAAGTATGTTATGCGATTTTCGTCCATAGCTTGATGGATTATACCATAAAACTAAATCCCCCGGCGCTGTATGAGCACCGGGGTGAAAACCCGTCTGACCTATTTGTTGCTATACCGGCTGCAACCCTGATCGTCCCTGGCCGACTTTGTCATTGACCAGACTGACCATCTGAGGAATGACCCTGTCCAAAAGATAATTCCTGATTGCGCTCTTGTCCGGAAAACGCTTCTTACCGCCTTCCATCAGGACCACAATGCGCTGAACTTCGTGGGCTTCGCAGGTTACCGGAATCATCTGTTCCACCTCACCGTTTCTTCCGACAGGGATAAACAACTTTGCCATAACAAACTCACATTTTAGACTAAATGCGCATGCACCGTACTTTCTACCGACCAAGGCAGGCAACGACGCACGCCCCTTTACATCCGTGTAGAACATTACCACTTATTTTGAATATTGCAAGCGGCGGCTACAGTGGACAACAAAGTGAGGGAATATCTATGGACAAAGAGAATCTCCTATCAGCGAGGCGTAGAAGTCCCGTTGGTCATCAATGCTCTCTTGTCATAAACGCTCCCCGCATTCCAGAGCATCCAGCTGGTCAGACCCGAATCATATGTCGCCTGTATCTGCATGCGGACCATCGCCGGCGTATAGATAGCGCCGAGATCAAAAGCTTGCAGCCATGGCCGCAATTTTTCCGGGCTGCTGGAAGCAGCGACAGCGCGCAAAGAAGCTTGGTCCATGGAATATTTGACGACGTCATAAGGATGCTCTGCAGGCTTCGCGAAGCCCATGAAGCCTACGCCGAAATGGGACGGATATACCATAGGTGATACATAATCGAAATAAGGCAGAGCATCGTCTAAATTCTGCCCGATGCCCAGATCGTCGGCAGCACTGGTAGTCAGTCCGAAAAGGTCTATAGACAGGGGCGCTCCGATATCATTGAGGTTTTCCCGCAGATACAGGAAGAACGATCTCATAACTTCCCGCCTAGTCTGTCCGTCGCTCCAAGGATAGATGATATCTTGCATATCGCCGTCGGACGGATAGCGTATATAATCGAAATTGAGCTCGTCGAAGCCGTATGCGTATGATTGCTTACCGATGGCGACCAGATAATCCCAGACAGGGGTCGCTCCTGGATCCAGCCACTTCACGGACTTGCGGTCTTTCCAGATATTGCCGTCTTTGGACTTCACGGCCCATTCAGGGTGCACATTAATCAAAAAAGAGTCCTGGAAAGAAGAGATACGGCCTATCACATATACTCCTTTGTCATGGAGCTTTCCTATGAATTCTTTAATGTCCGGTATCCTTTTTTCGGCCGAACCTAATTTTTGGAGATCCGGGTCTTCGACAAGAAAGCTTATGCGGCCAGAATAATCCTTTACGTCTATCACTACTGCATTTATATCCGTGGTATCTACGAGATCGAACAGCTCTTTGCGGAACTTTTCATTGCCGGCGGCCCAGCTGGTCATATAGACCGCCTTGAGAAAGACGGGCGTATGCACATGAGTGACTATGAATGGAGTCGGGGTCGGCAAAGGCGTCGGCGCATCCTGCATCAATCTGACAGCGTCAGCCGCCAAGGCCGCCGATCGATCTGGATATGAGATCCTGCCGAAAGGCAACAGCCACATGACAGATAATCCGGCAACGATAACGGCGCAAGCGGCGATCAGAATCACAAGGATGCCCGTTGCGCCGTTATCTTTCCAGAATGACATTATTTATTTGATTTGACTGTTGTTAATAGGTCCTGCGGCTAATGCCCCTGATCTAGCCTTATCCTCTTCCGCTTTGTGCTGGACGAAAGGCATGTCCCTTTTGCTTTCGCACTGGCAGTTTTCAGAACAATGTTCTATCTGCGGAGCCATGCGATACGCGATGCTGACGATGATCAATCCTGTAGCGACAGCCAATATCTTATCCCAAGCTGAAGGAAAGCCGAGGAATAAGAACAATATGACCCAGACGCCGAATAACATTATGACCTGACGCTTCGACATGATATTGCCATTATAGCGTCTAGCGGCGATTTGTGAAAGCTTGCCTTGCGGATATGCCGCAGAATGATAGTATAACGCCAGACAAAGATACAACTTGATTATTATGGACATTATCGTACGACAAAAAACGGAGCCTCTAGCGGAGAGAGACCTTCGGCCGTACAGATTGAATATCACAGTTGTACGGCTATTTTTCCCCGCCAAAGATCTCTGGATCGCCGGGATCTTAAAATCAGCAGCTTTCGTAGAAAAGGCTTGGTCTATGCGTCTGAGCCGACATTTGGAATTCTGCCACCGGGCTGCAGAGCCGCCACACGAGCCGGGAAGCTGTCTTTTCACTCCGACCGACGCCCCCGTAAAAGGGAGTTTGGTAGAGAACGATCAGCCGTTCAGGCTCATCGAGCCGCAAATAGCCGCAGGAACGTCAGACAGCGTGCCAGTCCTCGTCGTTTATTTCAAAACAGTCTCCGGAGACGATGGGGTCGTTATCCTTTCGCACCGTCCGGCGGATGTTGAAGCCATAAAAGGCCTGCTTGGCAAAAGCCGGCCAAAAGTCTAGTGGACCATCGAAGCCGCGCATGCGAATGTGCGGCTGTTCTTCTCTCCGTATCATTCCGACACGATCACCACGAACTCTCCTCTAATCTTGTCTTTGTGATCATCGAAATATCTCTTTACCTCCTCTGCCGAACCATTTATAACCCCTTCAAAGACTTTCGTCAATTCGCGGCAGACGATTATATTTTTCTCTGTCCGGCCTTTGGCCAGCCTTTCCAGCGTTCTCATAATCCTGTGCGGCGACTCATAGAAGACCATCGTGCGTTCCGATGCTTCTATCTCCTTGAAAAGAGTCTCTCTACCTTTCTTATGCGGCAAGAATCCCAGAAATGTGAAATCAGCGCAGGATGCGCCGGCGATAGAGAGCGCCGCCGTCAGAGCTGACGGCCCAGGAATCGCTTCTATCTTGATACCGCCGGAAGCAATCTCTTCTTTCAGTTCCAGCCGTATCCGCCTCACCAGTTCAGAACCGGGATCGGAGATGCCCGGCGTGCCAGCATCGGACACCAGAGCGATGCTCTTGCCTTCTTTCAGGAGCACGATAATCTCTTCCGTGCGCGAAAGCTCGCTGTGAGCATGATACGACTTCGTCGGCACGCGGATATCATGCCTATCCAAAAGCCTCTTGGTCATCCTCGTATCCTCGCAAAGGACGAGATCGGCGCCGCGCAGGACACTCAAAGCCCGAAGCGTTATGTCTTCGAGATTGCCTATCGGGGTTGCGACTACGGAAAAGACTGACATAAAAATGACTTTAGCACGATTATCGTAATTTTTCATTATCAGGCAGCATTATTCAGCCCCTTGCATCCGGCCTCTTTTATCTTTAGACTGATGAATCATGGCCGAAGAAAGAAAAACAGTGGTATATGTCACCCGCGAGATAGAAAGAGCCCTTGGAATGGCCCCGAACGGCGATTATCTGATCGTTGCCAGCAAGACGCCTTATGGCGAAACCGTCAAAAAACTGCATCCGGACTCCATAACCCTCATAGACAACGGCAAAAACGGCCTATTGGGTACTGCCGACCTGCTCGGCCATCAGATCACCAAAGACCTGATATACGGCTTACGATCGGAGGCTTCCGGCTCCCCTGCGATCCTCGTCTTTAAAAATACTCTCCGCGTTGAGTCAGCCGCATCAGCAAACGGCTGGCAGCTTTTGAATCCAAAATCATTCCTTGCCGAACGCGTAGAAAATAAATTGTCCCAGGTGCGCTGGCTCGGAAGCATCGGAACGAAATATCTGCCGGCGCATGCCGCCAAAGTATCCAAGCTCATCACCTGGAAGAATAACCCTTTCGTCGTCCAATGGGCGCACGGCCATACTGGTGAAGGTACGATCTTGGTGCGCACGCGCGACGACCTCAACGCCCTTCAGGCGAAGTTTCCGGAACGCATGGCGCGCTTGACGTCATACATAGTAGGCCCGTCATTCACCGTCAATGCCGTCGTCTCTAAAGACCGCATCCTTATGGGCAATATAAGCTACCAGATTACCGGCATGCCGCCGTTTACAGATAATGAATTCAGTACTGTCGGCAATGACTGGGGGCTGGCGCGCAAATTGCTTTCAGGCGCGGATATGCGATCAGTGCAAGATATGGTCCGCGAGATCGGCGCCAAGCTCCAGCTTGAAGGCTGGAGAGGCCTTTTCGGAGTAGATGTCATCCGTGATGACAAGAGCAAGAGGATGTTCCTGATAGAAGTGAACGCCCGCCAGCCGGCATCTGCCACTTTCGAATCCCATCTACAGGAAGAAGCCAGGAAGGGCGGCGCGCGGGGAGTAACAACCTTCGAGGCGCATATGCGCGCACTTCTGGGATTGCCGATAGACCAAGATATCATCGAGATACAAGACGGCGCCCAAATCGTCCAACGCGTTACGAAAGGCATCCAGGGCATATTCGACGATGCTGTCGCCCCTCTCGAAAGATCAGGATATCAGGTGATCGCTTATCAGAATGCCGCATCGAACGCAGACCTGCTCCGTGTACAGAGCGCCGCGAGCATCATGGAAGACCATGGCTCGTTCAATGCCAAAGGAAAGGAGATAACGGAGGTTATAAAGACTTCCAAGATAAATATCCAAGTTTGACCGGTGTGATATCATTGTCCCATGAATACAAAATTCATCTCCGGACGCGCCTTGTCAGTCATAGACCAATACCTCCATTTCAAGGCGGGCAATGCCGTCTGTTCCGTGCCGTATTTCAACAACAAGACCACGAGAGCTAGAGCGGCCTTGCGGACATACATCGGCAAGGGCAGCCCCAAGGACGTCTTCGAGGAAGTTCAGGCTTTGGTGCTGAAGAATCATGCAGATCTGAATGCCCTTACTGACGTATCTCTGAAAAAGCTCCTGGTAGATAACAGCATAGGCATAGAATGTTCTGGTTTCGCTTATTACACGCTCAACGCCGAAAGCGGCGAGCGTGGGAAAGGCGCCTTAGATAAGCACCTATCTTTCGTGAATTGCCGCGGACTCATAGGCAAGATCCGCTGTTCTATCCGCCCCGCCGAGAATTGCGACGTATCCACTTTCGCGGACGACAAGAACAGCAGAGCGATCTCCGTCAAAGAGGCCCAGCCCGGAGACATCATCACCATGACCGGCAGCAAGGAGAATAGCGAGCTCTCATCCGCTCCGGCAGAGCCGCGGCGCGGAGAGCGAGACCATATCCTCATAATCCACCGTATCGAGTACCAAAATTTCATTCCCTGCTCCATATATTATTCGCACGCGGTCGCCTATCCACAAGACGGCATCTACGGCAGCGGCATCCGCCAAGGCCGCATAGATATATCCTTTCCAGACAAGCCGATCACCGAAGCCGCGTGGTCGGAAGACGGTAAAACCGGAGATGGCAACCTGCTTTTCCTCCGGGCACAAAGATCAAGGACCGAGGTGCGCAGATTGAAGTGGTTCTAGTCTTTGTGGTATTGTGTAACCCATGATCACGATACTGCAAGGAACCGCAGATCTAGCCTATATCATGGGTTTTATCATCGTGGGCGCCGCCGTAGCCTTCGCTTGGGCGCCATTGCTTTCCAGGACGCTCTACCGTTTTAATGTCATAAAAGGGGTGAAGACCGAGCTTGCCACCATCGGTTCGCATTCATACAAGGCTACGACTCCGGTGATGGGCGGCATCCTCATCGTAGTCACCGTTTCGGTTCTGACCTATCTGTTCAACTGGTCGCGCAGCTTCACCTGGGTACCCGTCGGCATCATGATCATCTCCGCCGCTTTGGGCGCCATAGATGACCTTATGAACGTCTATGGCAGCGAGCGCCGCTCCAGGAAGCTCGGCCATATCATAGCGCTCATCCGCGTGCACAAAGACTGGCGCATGCGCGCATGGTATATCATCACTTTCCCATGGTCTGCTTTCAAGCGCATGTCCGTATGGTTCGGCTCCCAGACGAAGAGAGGCGTCTTCGTCCACGAGAAGCTCGTCCTCCAATTCATCGCCGGCGCCCTGACTTCTTGGTGGATCTATGCCAAGCTAGGACCAGCCTGGCATTATATCTATTTCCCTTTTGGCGCAAGCATCAATGCTGATATCTTCATCGTTCCGATAATCATCTTCATCGTCATGTTCACCGCTAACGCCGTGAATATCGCCGACGGCATGGACGGCCTGGCCGGAGGCTCGCTCATCATCACTTTCAGCGCGCTTTCCCTCCTTTCATGGATCAACGGCTTCGGCGAGATGGCCATCCTGAACGCCACCACCGTCGGAGCCTTGGTCGCTTATACATATTTCAACGTCAAGCCGGCGAGATTCATGATGGGCGACGTAGGATCTTTGGGCCTCGGCGCATTGCTCGCCGTCAACGCCATGGCCATCGGCGAGACCAGTTCGCTCCTATTCCTCGGCTTCATCTTCTATGTCGAGGCCATCTCTGTCCTTATCCAGATCTTCTCCAAATACGCCTTCGGACGCAAAGTCTTCCGCATGGCGCCTCTTCATCACCATTTCGAGCTTTCCGGCTGGAGCGAAGAAAAGACTGTCATGCGCTTCTGGGTCATCCACTTCATCTTCGTCGTCTTCGGCTTCTGGCTGGCCCTGCATTGATTCCGGCTGGGCGCAGCCTAGAGAAATCTCTGTTGCAATTTATAACCGTCATCTCTACCCATGAACTATCTCCACTGGAATGAAACCGTCATAACCGACTTTTCCGAGAAGAATATCGGTGAAATGTATGAAAAAGGCTACGTTTTCACGCGCATCGGCAAAGGCGTCATGCAGCAGACGCGCTCATTGCGCATAGATCTTGCGAAGTTCGAACCGACCAGCGAGAATCGCCGCGTGCTCAAGAAAACTTTGGGTATCGCGTTGACTGTGCACGGATTGCCGTTAGCTGATTATGATTACTCCTTAGGCAAGCTCGCCAAAGATTTCTATGCCGAGAAATTCGGTCCGGGCATCATGAGCGCGCAGAAAGCGAAAGAGATGCTCACCGACCGGGATAAAGGCAATTTCAACCGGCTCTTGAAATACACGGCCCATCCAAAAGAGATCGGCTATGCGATCTGCTATGAAGATAGAACTATGATCCATTACTCCTATCCTTTCTATGATCTGAAAAGCGCGCCAGCGGACATGGGCATGGGCATGATGATTAGGGCCGTCGGATACGCCAAAGAAATCGGAATGAGATATATCTATCTCGGTTCTCTCCAGAGACCGTCCGATATCTACAAACTACAGTTCAAAGGCATGGAATGGTTCAACAGAGACAGATGGTCGCCTGATATCGAAACCGCCAAGTCTCTTCTGGCGGAAAAGTAAGTGCGCTATACTACGTCCATGATTGAAACAGCCGCCAAGTTGCCCCAGCGCGTCCATATCATAGGCATTTGCGGTGTCGCCACGAGCGCTTTGACCATTGCCTTCAAGGAAAAGGGCGTCGAAGTAACCGGCAGTGACAAAGGTTTTTTCCCTCCCGTATCTTCCGAATTGGAGAAGCATGGCATATCATTCTATGCCGGCTGGCATCCTGAAAAAATGTTCAAGAACGGCGTGCCGGATATTGTCATCGTCGGCACAGCTTCAGGCAGCCATAATCCGGAAACTGCGGCCGCAAAAGAAAAAAACATCCCGATGTATTCTTTCGCCGAAGCCATCGGCAAATATTTC
>Ga0172379_10005026_pt1 | contig 18846 bp, 18 predicted proteins | sample GrowelOW334metaG_FD_119756 | JGI IMG/M metagenome (GOLD analysis project Ga0172379, IMG submission 119756) | Groundwater microbial communities from an aquifer near a municipal landfill in Southern Ontario, Canada - Groundwater well OW334 metaG | ecosystem: Environmental > Aquatic > Deep...
GCACGCGAGCTGGTGCCTAGACCAACTATGCGCGACGGCGCATAGTTGAGTCGAAGGAGAATCTCTCCCCCTCCGCCACACCAAAAACATCGCTAAAAGCGGTGTTTTTACTTTCCTTGCCAGATGAGCAACTCTCAGATTAGACTAGATGCACAGTTCTTTTACTAATTAGAAAGGGATAGAAATGAGCAAACAGAAAACAGAGAGTCTCACAAAGCTCGGACTCACGAAACTCCTTGAAAGCCATGCGAAGGATTATCGCAAAGATACTATTGCAAGGCTAAAACGAAACCGGCACATGCACGACCTCTCGCGAAAAGATATTCGGGAACTCAAGAAAAATCCTGAACTCTTCGAACGTGTGGTCGATGCAATCCTCGTTGGATTCATAAACGAAGTAGCAGCCGGACAAGGAATGGATTTGGGACTCTATACTCACTATTTGAGGAAAAAATAGCCGCGCACATGCGCGGTTTTTGTTAGAATGAATAAGTCGATAAAAAAATAATAATAAATTAATACATTATGTTCCCTATTAACTTTGCAGCAGTTGCAGTAGCCGCAGTTTCAGCGTTCGTCCTCGGGTTTCTTTTCCACGGGCCCTTGTTCGGAAAGCTTTGGATGAGATTGGCGGACATCCACCCGACCGGAAATGAGAAGTTCAGCGATATGCTTCCACAATTTTTCTGGAACTTCGTCGCTAACTTCGTGACGGCCTTCGTACTTGCAGGGATTCTCTGGATGTCTTCGCTCTCCATGGGAGTAATCACCTGGCAGAGAGGTGCCTTTGTCGCGGTATGGCTCTGGTTCGGCTTCATGGTAACCTCATCATCAATGGAGGTCATCTGGATGGGAAGAAAGATGAAACTGTGGCTCTTCGAGTCCGCCGCCTCGCTCGTTATCATGGCCGTGATGGGCGCCATCATCGCCGCCTGGTAATAGAAAATAAAATCCCGTTCACATATGAACGGGATTTTTTTTATGCGGCTTTCGCTTGTTTTCTGAATGAAGGAAGTTTGCCTTGAAGATACTCTCCGTTTTCCTCGAACCATTGAGTTGATTCTCTACAAACAGGGCAACATCCCGCAATCAACATATCACTCGTGATTATTTCATATCCTTTTCTCACCGCATCACGCGCAGTATCACGAACACACGCACACGCATTCACTCCCATAAGAAGAATTTTTTCCACTCCTTGTCTTTTTAACAAATCATCGAGATTTGTATCGAGAAATGCGCTATCGTTATTTTTTATTATCCGGTGATGATTGGGAAGTTTTTCTATCTTCTCCTGCAGCTCAAGAACAGTTTCTCCTTGATCTTCGTATTCCAAGACAATAAAAGGGATGCCCATATCCTGACATTCCTGAATAATAGCGACTTGGTGCGGGATTATCTCTTTTTTTCCAGCTTCATCCAAAAAATATTCTTGCATGTCTATCAGTAATACCGCAACATTTTTAGGCTTAATGAAAAATAGCGAACCATCTTCCATATAGCACCTCCATGCATTAGTGAGAAATTAGTTTTTAATATCGTGCTGAAACCAATATAGCACTTTTTATCGTAATTGTCAATAATCTCCTTACATGCGTTCGTTTATTTACTCCTAAATACAAGTCTGTTAGCCTATTCTCAGATCATTCATACAATACAGAGGGCATAATGACACCAGAAAAAGTTAAAAAGGTTCTCGCAACATACCGAGAAAAACTCGAGGAAGCAAATATTCCAAAAAAGAAATTTGTACACAATGGGTGTCCCGAATCAGACTACGAGGCACTCGCCCACTGCCATGCAATGCTTGATGAAATGGATATCTTTATTCAAGAAAACAGAATGGATAAAGTTTTCCGCTGGCTTGGATTTCTTCAGGGCTGCTTCTGGAGAATTGGTATATATCGTATTTCAGAAATGAAAAACCACAACCGCCCATAAGGCGGTTTTTATTTTACTTTTTCTCCTTTCTACAATTCATTACAAACGCAGGCGGGAGATTAAAAAATTCAAAATTAAAGGAAATATGAGGGAAAAATTCTCTTACTGCGCTTATTCCTGCAAGAAAATATTCGAACTGAATAAATAACCCCCCCTCTTCTAGGCACTCAGCAATTTCTTTCAAAAGATTATGATTTGCTTCTTTTGAAAAGTTTCCGAGAGGTAATCCCGAGATAACAGAATTTACTTTTTTAACACCATGCTCCCTGAGAAACTTTTTCATCGTAAGTGCATCACCCACACAAAGAATAAATCTCTCGTCTTGTATCTTCTCCTTTAAATACGAAGCGAATGTCTCATTTGCCTCAATTGCAATAAGTTTTCCCTCCTTTGGTAATTTGGCGAGTATCTCCTTGGTAAACACCCCCGTGCCAGGACCAAGTTCCAACACTACAGGACCCTTCATGTCCTTCACCATCTTTTTTGCAAGATACGATGAGCTTGGAGAAATTGCGCCAATGTTTATAAAATTCTTGAATACCTGATTAGTAAACGTAGTAAACGGATTCATATTTATTTTTCTTACTTTAAACAAATACTAGTGTAACCCACCGTGATTATACGTCAAACCCAAAGACCACCCTTAGGTGGTCTCTTTAGAATTCTCAATTGCCTCTTTTACTTTTTTAACAGTGTCCTCCGGGTCATGCTGACTTTTTACCAAATACATAGCCGCCCCCATCTTAAGTACTCTATCAACGTCTTCTGGGTGTGCTAAATTGCTTAACACCACTACAGGAATATTTTTTGTTCCAGAATTCTTCTTTAATTGCTTTAATACATCAAACCCGTTGATTTTAGGCATCATGATATCAAGAATGATAACATCAGGCTTTTCAGCAATATCTTTCAATTTTCCCAGTGCCTCCATGCCATCTTTTGCAACTTCTATATCAAAACCACTCAATTTGAAGGTGCGCTCATAAAGATTGAGCATAAGCACATCATCCTCGATCATAAAAATTTTCTGTTTCTGTTCCATGATAACAATTCCATTATACCATTTTTACAATCCTTGCACACCAATCATTAATCCTTCAAAACGGGCAAAGTGAAGCTAAATGTGCTACCTCCTCCCACAGTACTCTCTTCTAATTCAATAGAACCTCCCATCATATTTACAATTAATCTCGATATATAAAGCCCGAGACCGGTGCTTTGTGAGATATCCCTTGCAAGAGAATCGTGTCCCGCCTGCTGAAATTTTCTAAAAAGGAGGGATTGATTCTGAGGAGAAATTCCGAGTCCTGTATCTTTTACCGCAATCTTCAAAAGGCTATCTTTTATTGAAGCAGTGATAATAATACTTCCCTTCGGGGTATAATGGATTGCATTACCTACTAAATTCATAAGAATCTGCTTCATGCGCTCCTTATCAGCCAACACTAAAGGTAAAGGAACCTGAGGCCTGTCAAAACGCAATTCAAGATTCTTTTCAATTGCGAGATTCTTAAGCTCTCCTACTAATTCATCAATGACTTGAGATACGTCAATTTTTTCTTTCTTAAACTCTATTTTTTTCTGCTCAAGACGAGACATGTCCAAAAAATCGTTCACAATACGAATAAGTCGCTCACTCGAAATACCAATATCAGCAATCATCGCATTCACCTCTTTATTTTCAATTCTATCGGCATAAAACTTCTGAAGAAGGGAGATATTGCCTCGGATAGCAGTAAGAGGTGTGCGTAATTCATGCGAAGCGATTGAAAAAAATTCATCTTTCCCTCGTTCTAAGACTTTCTGTTCGGTAATATCTTCGAGCAAAAACACATACCCAATGTTTTTTTCGCTCACATCAGCGACAGTAATTGGTGCAACAATACCACGAAAAATTTTCTTTCCAAAATTAATCTCGTTTATTTCACACACCATATTACTTTTAATACAACTATCTATTTGCACTTGAATATTTTCATGCTCTCCCAAGGTCTTTGATATTTCCTGTACCGAAAGTTCGCTTTTATCATCAATGCCTAAAAATCTAATCATTGCCTTATTTTTCACTACAACACGATGGTTCATGTCAGCAATAATAAAACCAAAAGAAAGACTATTAATAGAGGAAAGAAGACGAGCCCGCTCTTCCTTAACCTCCCATATTTTTTGCTCTAAGTTTTCATACGTTGTTCTAAGTCTTAGTGCCATTCCATTAAATGCCAAAGACACGTCACTAATCTCATCGTGTGTGTTTCTCTCTTTTTCCTCTCCTACATTAAAATCGCCATTTTCAATTTTTTGTGCTTTCGTACGAAGGTTGAGAAGAGGACGTATCACTGACCTTCCTCCCATATATCCAATCATTCCCATAAACAAACCAAGAAGTGCGAGAAGTTCCAAGAAAAATTTTGTAGCCTCCCAAACAGGTGCAAGTACTTCAACGCTATCAATTTTTGTGACAAGACATGATTTTAACTGTGGAACCCAATGCCAATAACCAATTACGTCATCGCCGTGATAGTCTATATTCTTACCAAAACTTGAATTACCTCTAAGACAATTGTTTACCTGAGGTAAATATATTGTTCGTCGAAATACCGCACCAGGTTCCTTCAAAAGGCTAGTAACTGCCATATTAAATGAGTTCACCAAAAAAGTCTCACCTGTGTTTCCAAGACCGGATCTCTCCACCATAAGTGCGCTAATTTCATCTACATTGATCTTCCCTGCTAAAATACCCAATAAAATTCCTTCCTTATTTTTAATTGGTGCCGCGATTAACATTGCAGGTTTTCCCGATGAAAGATCATAATAATAATCTTGAATCACTATTTTCTCTTTTGCACGCGAAAAAAATAATTCCGAGGATTTAATCTTTCCTTCTTCTTCCTTATTAGTCGACAAAATAATTTCTCCTTGGGTATCAAAAAGAGATAGTTCAAATATCGTACTTTTTTCCGATGCAATATCTGAGATTATTTTTAAAAGTACATCTTTATTCTCTTTTTCCCTTCCTTCAATAAACGAGATAAATTGTTCGCGTCTGTATTCGTCAGTTATTGTATACTCAACTTCTGAAGAGGCTTCTTTTAAATACGTATTGATAGTGTTCTCCTTCAATACCGCGATACTTTGAAGCTGTCCATTAATCTGCGTCTGAAGCGCATCTTGTAAAGTGAGATAAGTAATCACACCACCTAACAAGATAGTGATTATAACTATTAACTCAATAAAAATAACTAATTTTTTTACGAGACTTAGTCTCATACTATTTTTTATAGATGAAGTCTAAGAATTGTGTTGTGTATGCACTAGTAATCACAATTGGCTTTGTAAGTAATTTTTGTTCCACAAGAATAGTTTGTGCCCGTTCCCATTCGTTTGCATCCATTGCGCCAAGTGCAGAAGAACCAGTATGGATAAGTGGTGCAGAAGTATGAAGCATATACGCCTCATGAGTTTTTGTGCTCTTCGTCGCATATTTAACTATTATGTCTACTGCTTCTGCTTCGTGTTCAAACGCGTATTGCCACCCCCGAAGAGTCGCTTTGAGGAAACTTAATACCAAATCTGGCTTTTTCTCAATTGTCTTCTCTGTAGTAAACAACACGTCTGCATACATATTCACTCCATAATCTGCCATCAATATAGTAGTTATCTCCTGTCCTGCTTCCATTGCTTGATGAGGTTCATTGATAATGTATCCCGTCGATACGTCAGTTTTCCCTAACAAAAGTTCACTCGCATCATATCCGATTGCCACTTCTTTAACCTTGCTTCGATCAATCCCAAGTTTCGACATCATTGCCGCATAAAGATATTCGACATTAACAGCTTTCTCTATTCCTACCGTCTTCCCCACAAAATCTTGAGGTTTTGTGATACCACTCTTCTTTAGTGCATAGGCCGTAATGGGATTAATTTTATAAATAACTGCAAATGCCTTTACGGGTATTCCCTTCTCACGTGCAAGAATTATCTCATCCGCAGAACTTACTCCAAAATCTGCCTTCCCCGCAATAATTGTGTCTATAGTTGATTCATTAAAATCAATGGGAGTTACATTCACCTTTAACCCCTCATTTCCATAAAATCCTTTTTCTATAGCTACATAATTACCTGCAAATTGTGCTTGATGCATCCATTTTAATCTTAAATTCACTTCTTGAAGTGGGGCACTTACTTTTTTTTCACTATAATCTACTTGCCGTATTACCCAGTAAGAAACTCCTGCTACAAGAACAAGCCCAATCACAACCAAAAGTATTTTCTTCATATAGAACAATATTAAGTTCTCTTTTATTTTAGCACTTTTGATATTTCCTATCGCTTTTTTGTGACATTTATCTTACTATTGTTCCTTTAAACTTCTTGCCACTCAAAAGATTATTGAAATTTCTTATATTCTTTCCATCAACTACAATTGCACGAATATTATGTTTTTTACTGAATGTAGTAGCCACAGGATCAATTGGCACGCTCACTCCTGAAATCCACTTGTGAGGAATCATATTCCAGTATTCCTTCCACGACATTTCTTCAAATGGCTGAGCATTTTTGAACGTGTCGGGATTCTTATCATAAATAAATGCGGGCTTCCCTGCCGCAATAACTTCGCGTACACCAAAATCATAAGCAAGCACAGCCGAGGTATAATCGGTTGACCAACCAGGTGTCCATCCGCACGCAACAGTAACTGGCTTCTTCAATTTCGTAATTTTACCTCGTGCATCAAACATCTCCTTGTCTGCAAGTTCTCCAAACACCGTTTGCACCATTTTTGCATTTAATCGCGTTGCGTAAATACCGAGCCAATCCTTCTCAGTATTTGTAAGTGTCTTCACCTTTCCAATTGCCTCTTGAGCACCACGCGCAAGACGACCACCACCTACTCCAATAATAAATTGGTATGTATTAATATGTCGTTCAATACATTTTTTAAAATCTCTCAAAAATTTCCAATCAATTCCGTCTTGATATACTATTGACCCTCCGAGCCCTATCACCACTATTTTTTTAAAATTATATTTCATTGCACAAAATTACCAGTCCCCGCTTGAGCCTCCACCACCCGAACTTCCCCCGCCAAATCCTCCAAACCCACCATGCGAACCACCACCAAATCCTCCGCCACCAATCCACCAAGGAGGAAGTCCACCTCTCGTTTTAAATCTGTCGTATGATTTTGATACAAAAAAATCGAAAAGAAGTCCAAGAATTGTAAGGGTGCCAACTGCAAAAATCCCTGTATATAAAAATCCTTGAATAAGCCCTATTATACCTCCTGCAATACCACCAAGAAGGCCTCCCATCCACCACGACTTTGATCGCCCTAAAATACTTGCAAGCCACATAAACACAATAGGAATAAAATACCAAAACTCAAAAAGAGCGGACACCGTCTTATCCGTTTGTGGTGATGAGGAGGGCACATATTCTCCTTGTGTTGCTGCAATAACCTTAGAAATACCGGCATCAATACCTACATAATAATTTCCCGCCTTAAAATTTGGCGAAATCTCATTTTGAATTATCCAATAACTCTGTGCATCAGTAAGTGCTCCCTCAAGCCCATACCCTACCTCAATGCGCATTTTTCTGTCATCACGAGAAATGAGAAAGAGAACTCCGTTATCCTTCTTCTCCTTTCCTATTTTCCACTCCTCAAATAATTTCAAAGCAAAATTCTCTACCGTGTCCCCTTGAAGACTCGGAATGGTAACTACCGCAATTTCATTACTTGTACTCTTTTCAAATGCAGTAAGCTTCTCTTCGAGTAATATTCGTTCTTGCGGTTGCAGCATTGCACCAAAATCATTAACCAAGCCGGTGGGTTCTCCAGGACTTGTATACGCGCGCGCCGCAAATGGCATTGCGGCGGCAACAATGAGAAAAAGTAATACAGCCCTCCTCATAGAGAGTTAGAAATTTACCTTAGGCGCATTTTCTGCTCCTTTTGCAGCTTCAAAGTAAGCGCGCTCTTTAAATCCAAAAATACTTGCGATAATAGTACCCGGAAAACGCTTCGTTGCCGCATTTAAATCTCTTACTGCGTCATTAAAGCGTCCACGTTCTACACTCACACGATTTTCTGTTCCCTCAAGCTGTGCCATAAGTGTTTGTACAGTGTCTGATGATTTAAGCTGAGGATAGTTTTCCATCACGACAAGTAATCGGCTAAGCGCGGACTCCACACCCGTTGCTGCTGCCGCCTTTTCATCAACTGTTTTTGCACTTCCATATTTTGTGCGCGCGTCAGCAATTGCCAAAAATACAGTTTGCTCCTGTTTCATGGCACCCTTTACCGAATCTACAAGATTTGGAATGAGATCCAAACGACGCTGATATTGTGTCTCTACCTGTGCCCACTGATTCGTAACTGATTCATTTTTTGTAACAAATCCGTTGTACGACGATCCCACATAAAGAAGAACCACCAACACGACCGCTATCACAATCCACAATGTTTTATTTTTCATATATATGAGGTTTTGACCTTACGTATAGTATACCGCATCCACTACATAAAATAAAAAAATGCCCCGCTATATGCGGGGTCTTTATTAGAGGTGAATAATTTCAATATATGAGCGAGTTTTCCCGAGAGAAAGAGCAACAATTTTCTCTTGAATCCACACATCAACATAATTGTGTTTTCTTTTTGCCATTCTGTCTTCCACAATAAATTCTTTATCGCCGAATAATTCGGGAATTTTTATTTTCGTGCCAAAAGGAAGAAAATTACATGCCACAATACCATCACGTGTCCTTGAACCAGACGCGGTGATGAATGGCGTATCATCACATTCTGCGGAATCACTCGTATATGCGGTAACCCATACTTCATGAGTAAGAGGAGGCACACAAATAGTTTGTGCCTCACACTGTTTTTGATTCGCTCCCTGCGACATCGTGATACAGGAATCAAAACAAAAAATACCAATCATTACGAATAATCCACGTAGGATATTTCTCTGCACCGGAACCTCCTTACATTTATTTATAAACGAGCTATTACCCAAATGGGAACCATAGTGTAACCGATTTTCTATTTTGTGTCAAAATAAAAACGCCGCAATTTCTGCGGCGTATATAATTTCCCTCCTATCCTTTTATTATTCTTTGTTCAATAAGTAATGGAATAAAATCCTCACTCATTAATTCAAGGTTTTGAAGTTTGGCTACAAGATCGGTCCGTTCTCCCATGCTCTGCGAAAATTCCTTTATCTTTTCGATAAATATCTTTTTGTTTGAACTAAATTGAAGATATTTACCGATGAACTTAATCTCCGGACCTGAGAGACGCAATGCATCCAATTGATAGTCTTTGAATGCTTGATATGTCGCCGGCATAGATATTTTCACTATCTCCTCGAGAATTTGAGCATACACACGAATCTCATATTGTGCATGTGAATCAAGACGGAGACCGAGAAAATGCAAAAGATTGTGCAAATCTGTTTTCCAATACGCTTCCGTATAGGTTGAGAGGGGCAAATCTTTACGCGCCTGTTCGCGGGCCATACCTTTATTCACGCGCTCTTCATATATCTTCCGACCCAATTCCTGAAATTGGTTTTCTTGTGCGGAAAGAATTGTTCCTTGTTCAAGATCAAAAAATCCGCTGCTTCCCTGCTTATTATCTTTCGCTTGAAGACGCCATTTGTCCGGGCTTGTTTTTTGAGTTGCATCAATAGCAAGCGAATATCGCGTAGAGTATTCATTGACGCTTGCTGTTCGATGACGAATCCATTGTCGCCATGCATCCATCGGCACGCGCACATGAAACTTGAATTCACACATTTCAAACGGCGTAGTATGTCGATGATTCATAAGATACCGAATGAGTCCAATATCCTCAGAAATCTTCTTTGTGCCCTTACCATATGAAATGCGTGCTGCTTGCACAATTGCGGCATCATTTCCCATATAATCCACGAGACGAACGAATCCATCATCGAGACACGGGAAAAGTTTTCCTAATACACTTTCCGCGCCTTCACTTCGAGGACGGAATGTTGATACTTCCACGAGTTGTGGATTTTGCTGCTGCTCACTCATAATTCTTCTCCTTTTCTTTTGTTGTGAATGAAACTCCGTACAGTCTAAACAAAAACCCGCTCTTTGTGCAAGAACAGGCTTTTCTTTCTATTGGTAGAGCTCCGTCATATTATGGAGGAGCTCTACCAATAATGTATATCCTGATTAGTAATCCCCCATACCTGGCATCCCGCCGGGCATACCACCCTTCTCCTTCTTCTCAGGGATTTCGGTTACTGCCGCACCAATCGTAAGATAGTTTGAAGCAACTGAGATAGCATTCAAAAATGCGGTCTTCGTTACTTTTAGTGGATCAATAATGCCAGAAGCTTTTAAATCTTCCATCTCATTCTTGTATGCATTGAATCCCTTCCAACGATCTCCTGAGGTACGTGCACGAAGTTTCTCAATAACCTTTCCTGGATTCTCACCGCTATTTACCACGATTGCGGTAATAGGAGCTTCTGTCGCATGCTTTAAAATAGTATGTGCTGCTTGTACTACCGATGTCTTGGAACCTTCTTCTTTCAACTCCATATTATAAACATTGAAAAGCGCGATACCACCGCCAGGCACAATACCTTCTTCCATCGCTGCGCGTGTTGCTGCTACTGCGTCTTCTACGCGCTGTTTTAATTCTTTTTGTGCAGATTCGGTAGGAGCTCCTACTTTAATGACTGCTACGCCACCTGCAAGTTTTCCTACACGCTCCTGAAGTTTTTCTTTATCATATTCTGAATCAGCCGCCTTCAACTGTGCCTTAATTTGCTTCACTCGCTCATCTATTAATTTTTTATCACCCTTACCACCCACAATGGTTGTTTTATCCTTATCAGACACTACACGATGTGCGTGTCCTAAATCAGAAATCTCTACGCTCTCAAATTTCCTTCCAATATCTTCTGAAACAAAGGTGGCACCAGTCACTGCCGCAATATCCTGAAGCATCTCCTTTTTCCTATCACCGAAGCCTGGGGCTTTTACACCAAGCACCGTAAAGATGCCGCGGATTTTGTTCACTACAAGTGTGGCAAGTGCCTCGCCATCTACTTCTTCTGCAATAATGACAAGTTCCTTTTTACCCGTGGCCACTACTTTTTCTAAAAGAGGGAGAATTTCCTGAATAGAGGAAATTTTCTTATCCGTAACCAAAATATACGGATCTTCAAGAGCTGCTTCCATACGTTCCTGATTCGTCACCATATAAGGAGAGATGTAGCCACGATCAAATTGCATACCCTCCACTACCTCATACGTATTTCCTACTGTATTTGAATCCTCAATAGTAACCACACCCTCTCGCCCTACTTTGCCCATAACTTCTGCAATAAGTGCACCAATATGCTTATCTTTTGCGGAGAGAGTTGCTACTTCTTGAATTTTCTTATTGTCGTTGATTTCCTCCTTCTGTGCTTCGAGCGCTTTGATAATAGCCTCACTTCCTTTCTTTAATTCTTCTGCGAGTTGAATCACATTAAATCCTTTTTCACGAATAGCCTTCTCACCCTCCTCAATCATGGCGTGCGCCAACACTACAGAAGTAGTGGTGCCATCTCCTACATTGTCGTTGGTTTTATCGGCTGCCTGTTTAATAAATTCTGCACCAAGATTCTCATACTTATCCTCGAGTTCGATTTCCTTGGCCACGGTTACACCATCGAATGTTACTTGTGGTGCGCCATATCCCTTTTCAATAACCACCGCGCGACCACGGGGGCCGAGCGTCATCCTGACTGCTTCCGCAAGCTTGTCGATACCTTTCTTCATTGCGCTACGCGCCTCTTCATTAAAAATAATTTGTTTTGCCATAAGTTCAGAAATAATTATTCGATGATTCCCAAAATATCATCCTCGTCGACCAAAAACATTTTCTTTGTACCATCTTCAAACTTACTCTCATCAGACCATGGTTCCTTAAAAAGAACTTTTTCTCCCACCTTTACGCCCATTGGCATACGGTCTCCTTTTTCCGTAAGTTTACCCGCTCCCACTGCAACTACTACCCCCTTACTCTGTTTCTTTTTTTCTGCAGTATCCGGAAGCACGATTCCCGATTTTGTTGCCTTCACCTCCTCTTCTATCGCTTCAATAAGAACACGATTTGATAATGGTTTTATATTCATAAATTTTATTATTAGCAGTAGCGACCTTTGATTGCTAATGCAGAGTTTAGTATAGTCGTGAAAAAATGAGTGTCAACTTTTCCCTATATTGACAGGGGCAATAATTCCTTCGATACTAATCACAGTTTTTTCACTATCTAAATAAGAGGCATTTCATTGATTATTAACAACAGCAACACAGGTATATGGCCCATCCAATTGCCTACACAAATATGTACTTTTAACTCGTGCAATTTTCCCGCGAAGGCGGAAAAACAATTTTGCACCATACATCTCGGCATCAATTGCTCACAATGTGGAAAACAAGCAACACATCGATGCGGAAAGCTTCCTGGGAGACCTTGCAGAAACGCTCTCTGTAATACCTGCGAATGTCATTGCTGAAAAATAAAAGGGGCTTTAAACAGCCTCTTTTTTGTACTGAAAAAACAAAGTACTATTGAGATATGGCAGGTATCTTACTTGAAGCATACCCAAAAGAAAGTGTGGTACATAAAGCATACGAATTTGCGCACAACGCGCACAAAGACGCGACACGCGAAAATGGCGACCCTTACTTTTCTCACTGTGAACAGGTGGCTGAAACGGTGCACGAGTGGCATCTCGATGAACTCTCCGTTGCGGCAGCTCTTTTACACGACGTAGTAGAAGACACCACAATCACCTCTGCTGATCTTGAAAAAAAGTTTGGCAAAGAAGTTACCTTCCTCGTTGATGGCCTTACTAAGCTTAAAACAATGCAATATCCAGAAGGCCCAGAAAAGCCTGAGGTAGAAAATCTCAGAAAATTTATTATTTCTTTTTCAAAAGATCTTCGTGTGGTCATCATCAAACTCGCTGATAGACTCCACAATATGCAAACACTCCGTTTCCTTTCGAAAGAACAGCAGGAGCGCATTGCGTGGGAAACAGCAGAAATATATGCGCCACTCGCCTATCGCCTTGGTATGCAGAAACTTTCTGGAGAATTGGAGGACCTCGCATTCCCCTACATCAACCCAGAAGAATACCGATGGATAGTAGAATCGGTTTCTGATAGTTATACCGACCGCCTAAAATATGCGAAGAAGGTTCAACCAATCATCCTTCGTGCATGTGGTGAACACAATATTCGTCCACTTCGAATTGATTCACGTGCAAAACGTTATTACAGCTTATACAAGAAACTATGTCGTCATGATATGGACCTCGATAAGATTTATGACCTTGTAGCTATTCGTATAATCGTAAAAACGATTGAGGAATGTTATGCGGTACTTGGCGTTGTACATCAACTCTGGCAACCACTTCATGGTCAATTCGATGATTATATCGCGCGCCCAAAACTAAACGGCTATCGCAGTCTCCACACTACCGTATTCTGTCTCGACAATAAAATAATCGAAATACAAATTCGTACACAAGAAATGCACGAGGAGGCCGAGATGGGTATTGCCGCTCACTGGGCATATCAACAAGCACGCAATGCAAAAGGATATACCAAAACAAATTGGATTGGATTACAAAATCGAGGGGAGCTTAACTGGGTAGAACAATTAAGCAATTGGCAGGAGAATTTCACCGATAAAGAAAAGTTCATTCAATCGCTTAAGATGGACTTCTTTAAAGAACGAATTTTTGTAATAACTCCTGACAATGATATTATTGATCTCCCTAAAGGAGCTACCCCGGTAGACTTTGCCTACCGTATCCATTCTGATGTGGGTAATCAATGCGTAGGAGCAAAAATAAATAAAAAAATTGTACCACTTGATCACGAACTTCATTCTGGAGATATTATTGAGATTGTGATGCACAAAGGGAAAAAACCAACCGAGGACTGGCTTCGCTTTGTAAAAACAGAACAGGCACGCGGTCACATTCGAAGCGCTCTTCGCGCAAAGACGCGTCTCTTCAAAGAAAAGGTGGGGCCACTCCATACTGAATTTAAAATTATAAACCAAGACAGGCCTGGCTATCTCAAAGACGTGACTGCGGCATTTGCGGAATTAAAAACAAATATCACCTTTCTTCAAAGCCAAACGGATGCTCGCCGTGCATTCTCAGGAGTTACTGCGAGATGCGATGCACTTCCCGAAGCAAAAATTGCCAAAATTCTTGTAAAATTAAAAAAAGTACCTGGCACCAAAGAAGTTACTTTTAAATTTGTAGAGTAATAATTTAGAAAGCGCTTGGACCTAAAAGTTTTTCCAAGATTCCCTGAAGTTCCTCGTTTGAGTAAAACTGGATATTAATCGCCCCCCCTTTCGCTTGACGTTTAATTTTTATTGGAGCACCAAAACGCTCCTCAAGCTGTACCTCCCAAAATTTCTGTTGTGGGTTTTCTGGAGGAAGTGATTTTTGTTGTATCTGGTGCATCTCCCGCATCGTTGTTTTCTTATGAAGCAACGAATCAAATAATGAGCGTTGTGCATTTGGATCCTGCACTGCAAGAAGTGCACGTCCTTGAGACTCAGTTATTTTTCCTTGCACTAATGCATCTTGCATATTAGAAGGAAGATTCAAAAGACGCATCGTATTTGCAATCGCTTCACGACTCTTCCCCATACGTGTAGCTATTTCGCGCTGCGTTACACCAAATTCGTCTTGAAGACGTGAATAGGCACGTGCGGATTCAAGTGGATTTAAATTACTGCGCTGAATATTTTCAATAAGTGCTATTTCAAGCTTCGCTCTCCCCGCATCTACCTGCTTCACAATTGCAGGCACATGCTGAAGTCGTGCAATCTTTGAGGCCTGAAAACGACGCTCTCCTGCAATAAGTTGATATTCCACAATAGCACCCGACTCTGCCTCTTTGATTACCTTACACACAATAATTGGCTGAAGAACACCAAACTCCCTAATAGATTGTGCGAGTTCTTGCAGTTCTTCTACATTAAATTCTCGTCGTGGTTGATAAGGATTTGGTTTAATCTTTTCAATCTCAATATGAAATATTGATTGTACTACCGGTTTCTCACGTGACTCTCTCACTTCGCGCACCTCACGAGTTTCGGACACCTCACGTACTTCTTCGCGCGGTGATGCATAGTGAGATATCTCGCGTGATACCGTTGGTGACGAATGAACACTCTGATTTGAAGACGCTTCGCGTGGTACGAAGGTACGTATGTTCTGCTCTTCAGCTCCTTTATTATGTTTGTTTGGAATTAATGATTCCAATCCCTGTCCGGTCATAGATACTTCTATTTTATTATGAATGGAATGAAAAGGAAAGAATTAAAAACTAAAACAGAGGGGTCTCATAAACCTTCTCCAATGATTTTGTTCGTATAATTCCGAGAGACAATTTAAATAAAGAAAGAACAACTCGGAACCCGAAAATATGTCATTGTGAATGGTCTTTGTACCTTCCTCTGCTCTAGAAAACGTATACGTTAGCTCACGAACGCACCTCGCTGCCGCCCTATTACTAGAAATACCGGCCGGACATCCTATTAACCGTTTGTACAGCTCAATGTGGCGCGAACTAATGAAAATAATAATATTCGAAAGTTACGATGTCAACTAATATTTTCCCACTCTTCTAAAGGTGGTAGAATATCGATTGTTTCTGAAAAATCAAAAAGAACGAGAGGGCGTTCCTCTAAAAAATATTCTGAGCGAATAGGAATGGTTTCCGCACTTTCCGCAATCGCCTCGGTTATCTTTTCAATCGGCTTCGATGAAGCATCTGCTGCATGTACTGCTGCCGCAACAGTCATGGGATCTTCGAATTGCATCGCAACTTCACGCGCAAGTCGTTCATACGCGAGTGCTCCCGAACTTTGTGGTGCATGAAGTACCACCGGTTTATGAAAACTTGGTGCCTCCGCCAAACTTACCGAACGCGGAATTTCTATATCATACACATGATGTGGAAATCTACGACGCACTTCTCGAGCAACTTCGCGCGAAAGTTTTTCACGCTTATCATACATAGTAAGAAGTGCACCGCCAATTTTTAATGGATGATCGAGATTATCGCGAATAAGAGTAACTGTTTGTAACAGTTGGCTAAGTCCTTCCAAACTATAATACTCACACTGCACAGGAATAATAACTTCTCCTGCAGCAAGAAGTCCGTTTATAGTGAGAAGATTTAAGCTCGGAGGAAGATCAATAAGAATGAAATCATAAAGCGGACTTATCTGAGTTACAAAATTCCGTAACACATATTCACGATCTTGAAGTCCTACAAGTTCGATAAGTGCTCCCGCAAGATCTGAGGAGGCAGGCACTAAATCAAGATTCGCGAGATAGGTTCGCTTAATAGTGCGTTCTGGTATCTGTCCCGCAAGTAACGCATGGTAAATTGTTTCATCGTGCGCGTGTGTTACTCCCAATCCCACCGTTGCATTAAATTGCGGATCAAAATCAATAAGCAATGTGCGGTTCCCCAATATTGCAAGATATGCCGCAAGATTCATTGCGGTGGTGGTCTTTCCCACTCCTCCTTTTTGATTACAAACAGCAATTACTCTCGCCATTATTCTTTACTATATCTCATTTTTGTGGCACTATCAACAAAACAAATGGGATTTGAAACTATAAAACCATTATCGCCTGAAAATCCAGATTTTGAAACAAATCCGGACACATCAGAACAAAAAAAACCAGCAAACTTACTCGGTAAAATACGGAAAAAAACGGGATCAATTGCAAAAGGACTTGCGGTGCTCGGTGCCCTCTCCTTTACTGAGCCTGGTGACAAACAGGAAATAAATGAATATTCTCCCGGCCGCGCATGGCCACCACAGCCAACTGAATTTGCGATTCAAATGACAGAACAAAAACTCTCTCATGAAGAGTATTTGAAATTATGTGAAGAACAACCCGAGAAAGCCTTCGTGACCACATCGCTCTACAAAAATGAACCGTGGCTCGCGGATGCACTTATAAAAGCTACAAAAAGCGAACCTAAATATGCGCTTCAATATGCGGATCGCTACAAAGATAATCAAAGATATAATGAGATTATATCGCTTGCAATAGATGATATAAAAAATGTGTATTCGAAAGATTTAGCTGAAGAATATCCCGTTGATCCACTTTACGTAATTGGACGATATATTAGTGCTTGGATTAATACTCCGTGCGCACATGAAATTTTGGAAGAAAGGCTAAGCCGTAACGAAAAAAACTTTTTTGTAGAAAACTTTAGAGAGCTTTCACAATCAGCAGAAGGTTATAAAATCGGCGAACAAATTATTCGATCAAAATCAAATTCGTGGTGGGTGCTTCAGTATATGGATCAAATAACAGGATGGCCGTGGACAGAGGAAGTAATTAAAAACGCAGCAAAACAAAATCCTCAAAAATTCTTTCTAACTGTTTTTTCAGAACCTGTACAAAAAACCCTTCCAAAAGAGTTGCGAAATAAACTAACTATAGAAATTGCAAAACAAAGACCCGATGCTGCTATTGTGGGTGCATATGAAACAAAATATGCAATGTCAGAATCAGATTATACAGAAACAGAGAGCAGTAAAGAATTCCTAGATGTGCTAGAAAAAAGCGGAGACAAGAATCTCATGCTTGTGCCAGAAATACGAAAAATGGTCCTCGACGGAAAAATAGTATACGAAGAGGCACAAAAAATGGGCATACTTCTCAATCATATCTCCTCTGGACGGATGATAATGGAAGAAGCAATAGATGTAATCAAAAACCCGACACTCTACTCCCAATTAACGCGAGAAGTAGCAAAAGATGCGAACAATCCAGCACAAAAGGTAGCCGAAAAATATTTGGCCGAGGAGGAGCTTAGAAAAGTTTACGAAATGAACCTACTTCATGAACAATCTGATGAAAAAAGATTTGCTTCGATTGAACACAATAATCCGGAAGAATTATATTTAATAATTGCCTTTGGAGAGGAGGAGATTTTTACCTCAACCTTTAATGGTATTTTTAATCGCCTTCTTACTCGTATGAGTGCCAAGCATATAACTGGGGAACAACTTCTCGAGCAGGCAAATTTCGCGAAATTTCGAACTTTTATCCGCACGTGCACAGAATTCAACCGCTGGAATGACTTCCTTGAAACAATGGCACCCGCGGACCGCGCACGCGTATCGGAACAATTCATCCAGGGAATTGAGAAATCTCAGGACCCCCTTCGAGAGGCGGTATCAATTGCGGAAGCAATTAGTGCGACAAAAGACCCTTCCCTTCTCACTATTTTTGAGAAGGAAATAAAACAACAAATTGATGCAATGAATGTTGCACACAAACCAAATATAGAGATTCTCTATAAGCTCATTGCTACCACCTTCTCACAAAAAGGGGTGAAGGATAATTGGCTTAAGAATATAGAAAAGGAATACCACCTTACTTCACTCACCGAGATAAAGTCGGAAGAATTATTCAATCATGACAAGGCAAATATACAACAATATTTCTTTTACAATGATGAGGATGGGCACACCTCGTTCAACAACTTCGTATCGCAATATAAAAATAACCAAAAGTGGAGTATTCACGACCATGGAACATTCGTCACTATCACCTCATCGCATGAGGGACGTACTGTAGAACTTTATGCAAATAAGCCAGAAGCAGAAGATGCAGGACCAAAAGAAATTGAGGAAATATTTAAAAAACGGGATATACAAACCATTATGGTGGTACATCGTGGACACAGTTACCACGCAGAAGAAACTATTCGACGGATTCCATCTATCGCAAAAATTGTTTCACTCGGTTCATGTGGTGGCTATCGTAATCTCTCCGAAGTGCTCGAACGGGCACCAAATGC
>Ga0172379_10005027_pt1 | contig 18844 bp, 14 predicted proteins | sample GrowelOW334metaG_FD_119756 | JGI IMG/M metagenome (GOLD analysis project Ga0172379, IMG submission 119756) | Groundwater microbial communities from an aquifer near a municipal landfill in Southern Ontario, Canada - Groundwater well OW334 metaG | ecosystem: Environmental > Aquatic > Deep...
GATTTGTGAAAGTCCGAGGTCTGGGCAATCTGATCAGTCCAGTAGCGTCTAACCATCGGGTCTTCCACCTTTGGCAGCAACTCTTGGAGGAATTTAGGATCTGTCATCACCCGCACAATCTCGATAAATGTCGCCCCGGGCTCCACCATCACCGTCATCATGGCATTACGGATCGCATGCTCAAACCGCGGCCCAATAATACCAGTCTTGTGCGGATCGTACAGTTTGTACATGAGGTTGATGATGGAGGATGCCACAAACTGCTTTTCCTCTTCGGTTCTAGCCTCGAGCATGTTTAGGCCCATGGGACGATCTGTGTCAGCTGGATTAAAGTAGATGACATCTTCAGCCCGCTCCGGTGGGATAAATTCAAGCAACTTCTCAACTGTGTCGTGAGGGTCTATGAAACACACGCCTTTTCCTGCTCGGACATCCTGAAGAACCATGTCCATCATTAGCTCAGACTTACCTACACCTGTCTTCCCGATAATATACATATGTCGGGCTCTATCTTTATCTCCGATATAAATCTTGCGCGACATCCCCCGGTACACACTTTTACCCAAGTAAAGTCCAGCATTTGGAATTTGTGCTGGAGCTGGAGCTGTTTTGGCTGTCAACCAGTGGATATGTGGTGTTTCTACCTGCTTATTGGGGAAGTGAAATACTGCCGCCAGCTCTTCCGAATTGAGGATCGACTTGCCCCTAAACATCGCCTGATAACGGTAAATAAAGTCAACCATAAACAGGCGTTTGAGCCATATTCTCTGTTTGGTAAATTTGTTATAGGGACCGGCAAATTGCGAAAAAGTCCCCGCAAATTGTTTAAGTAGTGTATGGGCCTCACCTTTAGTTGGGGCGTTCACGACTAGTCGAATAGACACCTCAAATCCAGGCTTACCTGCTGATCTCTCAATTGCTTCCAGAGCCTTAGGGTCAACCGAGTAACTAGCCTTGTCTGGATTTGATTCATCCTTTTTCGATTTGCTAATATACCCATGTCCACTCTGACTCCACGAGTGTGAGGCTGGCGACACAATTACCTGTAGTACCGCTCCCTCCCCCTCTCTCATCTTGGCAAAGAAAGAAGTAATGGACGAGAGTGGATCAGTTGCCAGGTCGCGAAACGACTGAATCGGGTAGTACCCTGCCTGACTCTTCACCAGTGACTCAAACGCCACCTTGCCATTCTCATCAAAAATGCTCGACTCTTCAACTGCTGTAATGGAAGCTCCAGGGTATGCCCCGTGAATCTGTTTCTCTACTAGCTCCATCAGTTCATGGGGCACAGAGACATAAAACCGAATATCTTCTTTACGTCCCACTATCTCAAAAGACACTGCATGCTCTGATTGGAGAAATGAATACCATTCTTCATTTTTGACCGAATATAAACTGGCAAAGAGTTGTTCCGCCGCATCAATTTTAATCTCATTATCACGTGGTAATACCACCTCTAAAGTCACAAATGACAAACTATATTCTTCGCGATTCCTGTTGCGCAACCACAAAAGGAAAGCATATCCTAGGGCAAACAACCCCGAGAGTCCAATCGCCAAAAAAACCAAGCCGTAAGCCAAGTTAGTCATTAGCGTCGATAGTTGCTCAAGTCCTTGCATTACTTTTTTGCCTCCGGCATATCTTGTAGTCTAACGTGTCTCCCAGTCTTGGCAAACATTTTTATTTGCCTTATCACCCAAGCCACCAGCCACGCAATCCCCAATTCTGGCTTGGCATTCTTTCCTTGCGCCATTTGCTGTTGGTTCACTGGCAAAGTCACCGGCGGCTGTTGAGCCTGAGGTTGCTGTACTACGACCGTATCGTCGGTCACATCTGTCGTATCATTTGGCACTCTCGCAAACTTCTTTTCAATTTTTTCAATCCACGAGCTTACTTCCAAGTTTTCTTTGTCTCTCTTTGGCGCCTCAACTGTTGTTAAGTCCTCTGGTAACCTCACTCTTTCTGTTCCACCCATTGGCTCTTTTTCTTTTTTCATGTCCACCATAAAAACCCTCCAATATATCTATCTCCAATCCATTATACGGCAAAAATCTAACCTAAGCGTAGGAGTATTTTATCTCTAATACCACTCAAGACATTGGTTGTTTTTTCTCCCAAAGAAACCAATTTTCTATTCTTTCTTTCTTCTTTTTTATCTCCAGATGCTAAGTAATTCATGTAATCATTAAAATACTCATCTGACCACAAAGACATAGCAATAAATTCTACTAAATCTTCCTTTGCAAGATCATCATTTGTAGGAATAATCTCAAGCTGATCATCTAAATGAGATCTATCTGTCAAACCAAACCCCGAATCACGTATTACTTTAAAAGTTTCAAATAAGTTAATTAAGATTCCGCTTAATTCTGATTTCTCCGATACCAAAAAACTCAAAAACTTATGACAAATTTCATGATTTAACTTATATAAAACCTCATCATCTGCAGAAAAACTTTCAGGTTTAAATAATCTACGCGACTTTTTATTCTCAGGTGTTGGCTGTAAACCTAATTTAATACCAGAGGCAGAATCACTATGTGATTTCCAGTCATTAGGGTCTAATTCCAAGTTATCTTGAGCAATCACTCCTCGCTCTTCCAAAATACTCCACATCCGGAATACATTTGGCTTATTAGACATCAGGAGCACTAGTTCACTTCGATATTTCTTGGGATCGTTTATTGCGTCCTCTATATTTAATACTCTTTCAGTAGTCATATCATATTTTTGTATTTTAAATTAAAAATCGAGTCCTCTTACCGCCAGTTTACCGCTATCATATGGGTGCTTAATTTTCTTACATTCCGTGACCAAATCAGCTCCTGCAAGGATCATCCTCGCAGATACTCCAACTCTCCCCGTCAAAATCACATGGGTCTCTCCCCTTTGATCTATAACATTCAAAACATCTTTTTCATCAAGTAGTCCTTCGCTGACTGCATTGAGCACTTCATCCATCACCAGTAAAAACGGCTTCTCCGCCAGCTTCTCTTTCACCCTATCTAGACCTTTAATAGCTGCTGCTTTATGCTCCTCCTCACTCGCACTGTCCACCACCACATGCCCCTGATTCCCCACCGGTGCCGTCTTTTTACCTATCCTAAATCCCTTCCCCACAAATTCCATCGTCAAGTTAGGAAACTTATCTTTTAGCTTTGCCTCAGCTAATCCCCACGATTCCTGTTTATAAAATGCTACCCATACTACTTTTTTACCCAGCAGGAGTGATCTAGTCGCCACCCCGAGCGCCGCCGAGGTCTTCCCCTTTCCTTCCCCTGTAAAAACGTAAACTAAACCACTATTTGTCATTCCTCTATCCCCACTTTCATACCGTGTAAATCGTACTCTACTTGCACCGGATCTACGTCAATCACTTCTCCAGCAGCCTCCAAGAGTTCGCAGGTCAGCTCAACCGGCATCCCAATAATAGCCGATAGTTTCCCGCTTTGATTGATTGCGAATGGAGCCGCCCCGCCTTGCAGGGTATAAGCTCCAGCAAACCCTCGCCAATTCCTCTCGTTAGCGACATACTGATCTAGCTCACTCGCTGTCCCCTCACGAAACGTAACCGATCCTACCTCATGTCCCACAAACTGCTCACCAGTCAGTGAGTTTACAACCGCCACCCCAGTCACTACTTGATGAGTCTTACCTAACAGTTGGCCAAACATAGCCATTGCCTCTTCTTTACTATTTGCCTTAGCTATAGAACCCGCACCAAATGTCACTGTGGTGTCACCACCAATCACAATCGCATCAGGATATCGCTTTGTCACCTCAAGCGCTTTTTGGAGAGCCAGCTCCTCGACCAATTCCACCGGATCATTAGTTTTGATCAGATCCTCGTCGTATCCCGATTCCACCACTAGAAATTCCAACCCTAACAGTTCAAGGATCTCTTTTCTCCGCGGCGACCCGCTCGCTAAAATAATCTGTTGCATTCCTATATTTTACCCTAGATTCTTAGTGATTTAATGATTTAAATTATTATCTCAACCATCTCAACCATCTCAACCCTGACAAACCGAATATCCGCACCCATAACACTTTGCACACCCTTCCTCAATTGCCAGTTTTCCGCCGCATTCTGGGCAAATTGTCATGTGTTTTCCCTTTGCCACTCGCTCTTTAAGCGTCTCTGTCTTTATCTTGCTTTGTATTATCTGAGTGCTATTGGGTGACTTAGCACTTTCACTACCAGTTCCCATACTGAGTATCTGGACATCTTTACTCCCATCACGGTAAATCGTAATCCCTTTACACCCCATCTTCCACGCCATCATGTAAGCCGACTCAACATCGTCAATCGTGGCCGAGTGAGGGAAATTAATAGTTTTAGAGACTGCGTTATCAGTGTATTTCTGCCACGCAGCTTGCATCCTAATATGCCACTCTGGGTTTATATCGTGTGCAGTACGATACACCAACTTAACTTCTTCAGGTACTCCCTCTACATGAGCTACAGTTCCAAAATTCGCTACTTCTCTTACTATTCGGTCACGCACTTTATGTTCACTGTCTCCATCAGCCCAAAGTGATTCCGCCAGCTCTTTGGCAAAATATTTATTAATATAAGAAAGGCCGTTATCTTCTACTACGTTCTTAGTAAATGCGAGCGCAAACACTGGCTCAATTCCAGAAGAGGCATCTGACAACATCGAGATACTCCCGGTCGGTGCAATTGTCGTAATCGCAAGGTTCCGTACCTTGTTTTTAAAACTAGAATCTTTCCACCTGGGGAACACCCCCTTCTCTTTGGCCAATTCTCGACTCATCTGCCAACTTTCTTCTTGGATAAACTTCGCAATTTTTTGTGCCAACCCTACCCCCTCTTCGCTGTCATAAGGGATCCGCAGTTGATAGAGCATATCTGCCCATCCCATAACCCCTAAACCTATCCTTCTATTTGCTCGCACCGTCTCAGTAATCTGTGGGAGCGGGTATTTACAGGCATCAATCACGTTGTCGAGCATTCGTACTCCCGTTCTCACCACAAACTTCAATCTCTCAAAATCTACTTGCTTCTCCACTACAAACTTAGCCAAGTTTATCGAGCCCAAATTGCAGGCGTCAAATGGATGCAGAGGTTGTTCACCACACGGATTAGTCGCATCGATCCTCCCATATTTCGTGAGGAGAGGATTATTCCTATTGATCGGATCTAAAAATATTAGACCCGGGTCACCCGTCCTCCACGCCATCGACACCAGTTGTGACATGAGCGTCCGAGCTTGCATCGTCTGCACTATCTCACCAGTTCGCTGATTCCGTAAATGCCATAGAGCATCCTTATCAACTGCTTTCATAAAATCATCACTCACGCCCACGGAGATATTAAAATTCTCGATCGTGCCCCGCTCCGACTTCGCCGAGATAAAGTCCAGAATATCTGGATGATCTACATTCAGGATCCCCATATTCGCCCCACGTTTCTTCCCCCCTTGCATCACTTGTCGTGTGGCTATATCAAAAACTTTCATAAACGAAACTGGCCCTGTTGCAAATCCCCCCGATGATTTTGTCACCACGTCCCCTCTAGGGCGTAGCTTAGAAAAGTTAAACCCAGTCCCACCACCTCTCTGGTGCACCATCGCCATCCACTTCACACTATCAAATATCCCTTCCATCGAGTCCTCGACTGGCAGTACAAAACAATTAGCTAGTTGTGACTGAGGAGTGCCTGCGTTGTTTAGTGTCCGCCCAGCCGGTAAAAACTCTAGCTTTGACATTACCTCATAAAAATCCTTTTCTACCTTTTTTCTTTTATCTGTTTTTTCCACTTCTGCTAGGTTCTTCGCCACGCGGTGAAACAACTCGCTTGGAGTCTCAATTACTTTGCCATCAGAGTCTTTGAGCAAATATCTGCTTGACAGCACCTTGAGCTGATTAGGTGACAGATCTAAATCGTCTTTAACCCCAATAATCCTCTCTACTCGACGCTCGTCGCTCCGAGCCGCCCGGTACAAAATGTACGCCTTAGCTGTTTTATAGTGCCCCGCAGCCATGAGTACTTGTTCGACAATGTCTTGGACTTTTTCCACCTGCGCCACTTCTTTAGTTTGCAAAGATTTCTCAACCAGTGCCGCCGTGATAGCAGCCAGTCGTTTGGCTTCAACTTCATCATATTCTCCCGTTTCTTTCCCCGCTTTCCAAATCGCTCCCGCTAGCTTGTCCAGCGAGAATTCCATCTCTCGTCCGTCTCGCTTAATTATTTTGGTTATCCGCATACACTGTACCCACAATCAATACATTTAGAGCATCCGTCTTGTTTATGGAGCTTGCCGGCACATTCGGGACAAACCAATTCATCTTTCTGATTCTCCAGTTTTTCTGATTCTCCGACTCTCTGAGTTTTCTGGTTGTCCGAATGTCCAATACTTAGTACCTGATCTCCCTTGCTTCCGTCTCTATATATCGTCACTCCCTTGCAACCCATCTTCCATGCCAACATGTAAGTATCTTTAACATCATCCACCGTAGCATCATGTCCAAAGTTAACCGTCTTACTAATGGAATTATCAAAATACTTCTGCCATGCAGCTTGAATCTTTACATGCCACTCAGGTTCAATCTGATGTGTTGTTATGAACAATTTCTTTTCAAGAGGGGTAAGTCCTGAATAGTCGCCGTTTGCCACTTGTTCCAGTACCTCTTTGCGGGACCCCATATATTCTTCAAACACTGGATCAACCATTAGTAGTTCTTTCGTTGAATGATTGCTCTTATCATCTTCATAAAAAGTTCTCCGCTTTGTCACTAGTGAAAATACTGGCTCAATCCCAGAACTAGTATCTGCCAGAAGGGAGATTGTTCCCGTGGGTGCAATCATAGTCACTGCACAATTGCGCATCGGCTGTCCTTTGGCTGGATAAATTGAGAGGTCCCAGTTATTAAAGTTCCCTCTTACCTCCGCAAGCTCAGAGGACATCTCTGCTGCCGCCTCATAAATATATTTAGCTAGTTCTTTAGCTAATTTTACGGCTTCATTCGAGTTATATGGTATCCCCATCCGGTACAAAACATGAGCAAAACCCATTACCCCCAGTCCGATTCTTCTGTTACCATTTTTTACTGTTGCCTCGATCTCTGGGACTGGATAGGTATTAACCTCAATCATATTATCCAGGAACCTTACCCCCAACCTCACCGTTTCTTTGAGATCCCTCCAGTCAATTTCATATTTGAGAATTTGAGAATTTGTGATTTTTGATTTCGTCACCTTTAGGTGACGTGCAAGATCAATGCTGGTCAAATTGCATGACTCATATGGAAACAGCGCAATCTCGCCGCATGGGTTGGTAGCATCAAGCTTGCCAAAGTTTGGTACCGTGTTCCCCCTTTCCGTGTTATCTAGGAACATGAGACCCGGGTCACCGCTCTTCCACGCTTGCTCGGCAATTTTATTAAACAATGTTTTAGCTTTAATTCTTTTTACCACTTCACCGTTGCGTGGATTCACCAAATTCCAGTATTTATCATCTTCCATGGCCTGCATAAATGCATCTGTCACCCCCACCGACACGTTAAAATTTTTAATTGTTCCATCTTGATCTTTCAAATCAATAAACTCCTCGATATCCGGGTGATCGGCGTTCAAAATCCCAATATTAGCCCCTTGCCGTTTGGCTCCCTGCAATATTTGCGACAGTGCAGCTGAATATGCTTTAAGAAAATCAACTGGACCAGAGGCTGCTCCTGGTACATTCTTGACTTTGTCTCCGTGTGGTCGGATTTTGCTAAAGTTAAACCCAGTCCCACCATTGTTTTTATGTACTACCGCCGCATCCCCTAGCGTCTTAAAAATCCTGCCTATCGAGTCTTCAATCGGCAACACAAAACAAGAAGATAGTTGTCCCGTACCACCGGGATTACCCGCCTCGAACATGGCTTTGCCTGCACACACCATCTTGAGAGTTATCATCCGCTCATAAAATTTATTAGCCGTTTCCATCACAATCCCATTGCCCGCCCAGTTCACCTCTGGCTTCGCCATGTGGTAGGCCACCCTCCACAGCATCTCTCCAACAGTTTCCATCACTTTACCATTCATATCCGTGCGCAGATAGCGTTTCTTCGCCACTTCCAGGGCATTCTTCGTCAGCTTTGGTTCAATTATTTTTGGTTTACTCATATTTCTGATTCTCTGATTCTACTGACAAACTGGCTATCTGACTAGCCGATTGTCCGATTATTTATCACATTTCGAGTATGCACAACTTGGGCACGTCGAGCATCCCTCTTCTTTCCTCATTGGTGTCCCACACTCAGGACACAACTCTTCTGAGGTTACTTGTTTATCAGTCGTTGTCTCATATGGTCCTGATTTCTTCTCCAAGACTACTTGCTCGCGTGACCCCTCGACATACACTGTCATCCCTTTTAGTCCTAATTCCCACCCTAGTTTATACGCCGCCGCCACGTCCTCTGGCTTTGCCGACGGAGGGAAATTAATAGTCTTACTGATCGAGTTGTCTATCCATTTCTGCATCACCGCCTGCATCCGTACATGCTCCTCGACCGACAAGTCAGAAGATACGACATAAACTTCAGCAATTTCTTTAGCCACTCCTTTTATCCCTTTTAGGCTCCCTCCGTTCTCCCGCACTTTCTCAAACAATATATTACGCTCTGATTTGGGCATTCCTGCTTTTTTCATAGCCATTTCAAAGAGTGAAGACTCGTAATACATCTCTCTCCATTCCTTCCCCTCTTTCTCTGCTCCTTCTCTCGTGTGACGTGTGTAAGACAAAGCAAATACTGGCTCGCAACCATACCCCTCTAGTCCCGAAATAGTCGCGATGGACCCAGTGGGCGCCACTGTCGTTTGTGCTCCGTTCCGAATTCCATATTTCTTGAGATCACTCAGTAATTTTTTCCAGGACAACTCTGGTCTCCCAAAGTTTGTTTTGTGAGGTACTAGTGGCCTAGGTACACTCCAAGTCACATTTTGTGGGTCATAAATACTCCCCGTAATTCCAGGGAAAGGTCCTCGTACTTTCGAGAGCTCCACTGATGCCTTCATGCTGTGATAACGTATAAACTCCATTATCTGGCTAGCCAGCTCTTGCCCCTTAGCACTCCCATACCTCACCCCGACCATATACATCATATCGGATAATCCCATGACAGAAAGACCAATCCGCCTCACTTTGTGGGCGGCCTCTTCTAACTCTGGTACAGCCGAAACGTATTTGTTGGCATCGACCACGTTGTCAAGGAATCTAACTGCCAGCTCTACTGTCTCTGCGAGCTTCTCCCAATCCACAAGGTACCCGTCTCCCTTAATTTTTTTTACATGTTCTCGTAAATTTAGTGATCCAAGACAACAGTTCTCGTAAGCCCCGAGAAATTGCTCCCCACAAGGGTTGGTGGCTTCCAATTTATATAAATTGGGTACTGGATTATCTCGGTTTGCGGCGTCTAAAAATAACACTCCCGGTTCTCCGTTTTTGTGGGCATATTTGACTATTTCAGCAAATAGTTCCCTGGCTGGTATCATTTTGTACATCTCTCCGTTTTCTGGGTGTCGCAGGGTAAAGTCATCATTATTCTTTACCGCTTTCATAAATTCATCCGTCAGTCCTACCGAAATATTAAAGTTGGTTATCTGACCTTCTTCTGACTTACACTTCACAAACTCAAGGATATCTGGGTGCCATACGGGCAGTACCGCCATCGCCGCACTACGCCTCCCTCCTCCCTGCCCAATCACCCAAAAAGCCGTGTCATAAACTTTGATAAAAGACACCGCCCCAGTTGCCTTACCCTTTGTGGTTGAGATGGTGGCGTCTTTTGGTCGTATCCGTCCAAACGAAAAGCCTACGCCACCTCCTGTCTGGAGAGTTAGAATTGCTTTTCGCAAAACCGAAAATATCGAGTCGGTCCCTTTACCCAAATCATCATCAACCGGTAGTACAAAACAGTTGGCCAACTGACCATACTTAGTTCCCGCGTTCGCCATGGTACGGCCGTTAGGTACAAATCGCAGTTCATATAGCATCTCAAAGAACTTCTCTCTCACTTCCATTGAAGTGTCACCCGTACTTCTATAGTTGTTCTCTGCCTCCGCCACCACCCTTGAAGTTCGCATCAGGATCTCGGCTGGCGACTCCACTGGATGCCCAGAGTCATCTCGTAAAGAGTATCTATTCACCATGATCGCCGCGGCATTTTTATTTAGTTTGGTTATTTTCATGCTTCGCTTTCCTTAAGCTTCTTAATTTCTTCATCAAAATCATTGAGCGATTCGAACTCGCGGTACACTGAAGCAAAAAGTAAATATGCGAGTGGATCAATCTTTTTTAGTCGATTGATCACAAGATTTCCTATCTCCCAACTTCTTACTTCAGTAGTAGTTTTTCGCCGCAGGATCCGCTCTACCTCATCCACCATCTCCTCTATTTGCTCCATCGTCACTGGCCGCTTCCAGGTAGCCTTCATAATGCCACGTCTGAGCTTCTCCCTATCAAAGTCCTCTATCTTGCCAGATTTCTTTACTACCTTGATATCTACCCCCTCTGCTCTCTCGTAGGTAGTAAATCTTTTGCCACACTTCGTACATTCTCTTCTACGCCTCATGGCCCCACCCTCATCAGTGATCCGCGACTCAAGTACAGAAGTATCTTCGCTATGGCAGTATGGGCATTGCATGTGTATTCTCCCTAGAGTTTAAAAACCCTACATATAGTAGGGCCTATTCACCGTACGCCCTACTGCTAGTGAGTGTCAACTAGCAACGACCATATCAAATAGGAGCAAAACTTTTAGTCCGCCTTGTGGACATTCGGATCACAAAATTCACATATATGACATTCACCTATTCGCACTCCCGTTTGATGATTGGAAACCCTATCACATCCATCTCCATTACATCCCCAACCCTCTCTAATTTTGAGAATATACGTTTCACCACTATCTAGAGTCACCACGATATCATCAGAAGAACTTGCTGTTTCTGAGCTAGTAGTGGTAGTTGTTTCATATCCAAAAACATCAGTCATCGTCGGTTTTTCATATCCGAGAGAATATCTGTCCGTCCCAAATTCATTTTTATGTCCACCCCCACCACATCCTGTACCCACATAGGAATCAAGTGCGTCAGCATTCCCCCCTATCCATCCCATCATATTTCCACGCACTCTCTGTGCCAGCAAGTAAACAGTCTGGTCATAACCCAAATCGTCATTAGCCCAACTTACACTATTATTAAACCCTACTTCTTTCTGGGCTTGTTTTACAAATCGCTCGGCATACTCTGGGCTCCCCCCATTACCTACAAACAACTGCTCCATTTCTAAGAGAACTTGTCCAGGATCAAAATATTCATCAGTTGCGTATTTACCTCCACGTTCGGCTGCAAATACTTGACGCAAAGTTTCCTGTAGGGACTCAAACTCAGATTTGGGTTGTCCATCAACCACTAATCGACGAATAGTATTAGTCGCCCAACTAAGCATAGATTTGCGTCTCCTACTAGTCTTGTCATTATCTATCTCCAACAAGGAAGATGTTCGTATGTCTTTTTCAATATCATCCCATGAATCAAATTCCAGATATTTTGCCAACATATCTAACGAATTAGGTAGTAGCCATAGTGGCAATTGCACAAGTCCATTAGCTGTCAATTCCACTTCCTTTAGGGACAATATTTCCAAGCTTCGTTGGATATTGGCAACTTCTTGTTCTATATACCAATGATCTGACACCTCAATCTCTTTTGTAGGGATAGCTACGAGCTTATAAAGTGGTCTATTTGTACTGTCAAATCCCAATGGAATTGCAACGTATGTCAAACTTTTGCTATGCTTCTCTCCTACATCGTAGACATTCCCAGGTGCACTAGCGATTACAAACGGGGGTAATGGAGCCCTAATCTCTATAAAGTACTCGACCAATGTTTTTCCACGGTCAAATCCAATATCTTCAGCGCTAAATCTTTCTACCGCTTCAGGATTACTCTCATAGTGCTTGATAGCTCGTGCATTCAGATCTCTATATGCAACTCCACTCTGATGTAGAAAGCCCTTATCTTTGTCTAATGTAACAACCCCTGCTGTCGACAACATTAAACATTCAGCAAAATATGTACCAAGATCTTCTTCTAAAATATCTAGTCTGTCTGAATGAGTTGCATAAATCCAAGGATCAAAATTAACAACCTTTTTGGGTTCACTAACCACCCACTCTTGCTGTAAAACTAAACTCTGATGACGAATTAATTCTGGGGGACTCACTCTCAACTCCTTCAACCCCTCGCGCGGGGGTCAGACAAAGGTAGTTTAAGAGGAAGTTCCCGACTATACGGTTGCGGCACAGCGCTAGAATTACACTAGCTTCCTTACACTCTCAAACTCTTCACTTATTAAATACCACTCTATCCTAGATCTTCTTGGGGTTCTCGACAATATATCCTACACTCTCTTTTGTGTATCAGTCCATACACAACTCTTCCACTCGGGCCCGCGATCTCTCTACTTCACCATACACATTTAGCACCGCCTCATGCACCCTCCCTTGCGTTGCTGTCAAATATCCCTCTACCCACCGCTCATAGGTAGGATCCATAGTTAACTGACATTTATCTCTATTTTTCTCTACGATCATTCTCATCTCAGTATAATGACTCTTCAAATAATACAAACCCTTGATAATCGTATAGACTCCCCGCTCTACATTGCCACCCTGCACCAGTTTTATCCCACAAACTATTCTCATCCCCCCCAGGTCGCCTGACAATTTAACCCTCTCCTCACCTTTGGAAAATAAATATTTTGGCACCTCTTTAACAACACTAAGTGTCCTACAGTTAATATCTTCCTCTTGAAACATAATTTGCCTTGCCAGCTCATTGAAATTGATTGACTGACTAAAGTCCCCTCCCACAAGTCCCATCTTACTCATCACTCCCGAAAGTGATGCCATATACAAAGACATTATTCCCACACTAATTCCTACGAGCACAAGCAACAACACCAACCAGTTATTAACTTTCATTTAACCTCATTCTAAAATTAATTAACCTAAATAGTCCACTATCAAACGTGCATAAACTTCAGTAATTTTTTGCAGAGATTCAAGATCTACCCATTCTCCCTTACCATGTTCCCCTCCTCCGTCCGGCCCAAAACCCATAATCGTCGGAATATCTCTCTTCACCATCATCCAGCCGTCTGTTGCTGGTCCAGATACTTTAGTGGGAGGCTCATATCCCAAAACCGCTTTTGCAACTTTTTGTAACGACAAGACCAGTGGATCATGAGGATCTATCTCCACCGCCGGCACATAAATCAAATCTTGAATTTCATAAGGAATCCCAAGTTTTTGTAGTCTCTCAATCATGAGAATCTTGACTTGTGCATCACTATTTCCTGGTAGTAGCCGCACGTCACCATACGCCTCACAACTAGCCGGGACGATATTCATCGCTACCCCGCCACTAATCTTGGTAGGAAAAGTAAACATGGGCTTACGTCCTTCAAACATTTTCGATTGTTTAAATGGAATCTCAAGTCCTTGCAATGCCTCGATAATTTTCGCCATGTCCACGACTGCATTGTGTCCCATCTCCCCTCTCTCCCATGCCGATACCCCCGTATGCACCGCTTCACCTTTGGTTACAATTTTGAACCGATATCCCCCGCGCTGAGAAGTTCTTATATACTGACTCCCATGTTCGCCTATCAAACAAGCCTTTGGCACACAACCCTGATCTAGTAAATATTGCGTACCATAGGGACTACAGGCTCCCGTTTCTTCATCGACCACAAAAGCGAGTGTCAGCTTCCCTTTAATTTTTACTTTAGCCTCGATCAAGGCCTTCACCGCAAACACATAGGCTGCCAAACTTGCTTTCATGTCCAGTGATCCCAAGCCGTATATCTTCCCATTTCGCACTACTCCAGAAAAGGGGGAAATCAAGTCTCGTCCCTCTGGGGGTATCGTATCCATGTGGCCATTTAGCATAAGCCCCATCCGACCCCGTTTCTCCCCCCACTCAGCGATCACATTTGGTCTTTCTTTACTTGCCCCCAGATATCTAGGTGCCAGTCCTATACTTTTTAGTTTTTCAAAAATTAAGGTAGGAACTTCGCCTTCAACTGAACCGTGAAGTGGAGAATCTTGAGGAGTATGGGGATTGGGACTTTTACTTTTAACCAGAGCTGAAACAAACGCCACTTCTTCATCAAAAGATGCTTTTACTGCCTTAGCAATAGTAGAGTTCAAAGACGTTATGCTCACGCTGTCTGGAATTGTACACCCATGGTCAACTTTCAGCAATAAATCAGACTAATAACTATTTTCTAATAACCTCTAATGCTCTCTCCAAGGTTTCTTCTTTCCCGAGCCTAAAAGTATCAATCGTCAAGTCATAAAGTTTTGGGTTCCAAAAATAGATTGGGTCAGACTTGCTCATTGTTTTAGGTGTCACCACCCACTCTCCCCACTCTTTGCTATACATCTTGATCCATTTTTCCAAATTCTTTTCTTCCCGAACAAATATATGTTCCTTGGCTTCAGGGATTGAAATGTCGTCTCTATTGGCGATCCTATCCACCCGCACCGCATCATCCGAGCAATAAACTAGTATTTTAAGCGTATCTGGCACTCCCTGGGCTAAAAAGCCTGAAAGCCACGACTCATATACATACCCCTGTTTCCTAAATAGATTGTCTCGCATCTGATAATCAACTTTTCTGTCAAAGTCATCGGGGTACGCAGTTGCCGCATGATGAACTGATTGTTTAGGATCAAAATAGCCATTGTCTATGGCGTATTGCCTCATGAAGTCGCCACCTGAATGGTAATGAAAATCAAGATGTTTAGCTAGGTGTTTACCCAGAGTTGTCGAACCAGCACCAGGCAGTCCAGAAATAGTCACATTCTTATATTTAGTCTTAATTACCACCAAATCATCAGACATAGATAAAAGCGAGTATATCACGGCGTCTGAGTCTAGTATAATGTGTCCATGTCGACCAATTCTTTTCTTTCTATCTTACGCACTAAGTTACAAAAAAAATCACTCACTCCTGTTTATTCCCAAAAAATTATTTTTGTAATTACTCTCCTAGTTATTTTAGTTTTATCTGGGTTATTCCTCTTCCTTAAAGACCTACCCTCTCCCGCGAACCTGGGCAAACCTAGTGCCTACCCCATTTCCACTAAAATACTCGACAGAAACGGCAATCTCCTTTACGAGATCTACGATGACCAAAATCGTACCCCCATCAAACTCGACGACCTCCCCAAATACGTTAAAGAGGCAACCATCAGCATCGAAGACAAAAATTTTTATCGTCACCATGGTTTCGATACCGGCGGGCTCTTACGTGCACTCTGGAAAACACTCACGGGACAACGTCTTGAAGGGGGATCCACCATCACCCAGCAGCTAGTCAAAGTCGCCCTCTTAACTCCCGAGCGTACCATCTCGCGCAAAATCAAAGAGGCCATCCTTACCATCGCCACTGAAGTTTTATACAGCAAAAACCAGATCCTAGAGATGTATCTCAACCACATTCCCTACGGCGGCACTGCCTATGGCATCGAAGCCGCCGCACATCGTTTCTTCAACAAAGACGCTAAAGATCTCACTCTTTCTGAAGCCACTTTACTTGTAGGACTTCCTCAAGCCCCGTCTAAATACTCCCCGCTCGGAAATCCCGACTCTGCTAAAGCCAGACAATCACTTGTACTAGGTAGGATGGTCGAGGACAAGTACCTAACAGAAGAAATAGCCGCAACTGCCAAAAACGAAGAATTAAAGTACGCCGATTCCGGAACTGACATTAGAGCTCCCCATTTCGTCATGTATGTCAGACAATTACTTGAAGAAAAATATGGTATCCAAGCTCTCGAACAAGGTGGTCTTCGTGTCACCACAACTCTAGATATAGATCTTCAAGATGTCGCCCAAGCCAGTCTGTCAGCCGAACTAGTGGGTCTCAAAAAACTCAAGATTAGCAATGGTGCCGCACTTATCACCAACCCTAGTACTGGCGAGATTCTCACTATGATAGGTTCTAAAGACTATTTTTCGAGTGATATCGATGGCAAAGTCAACGTCACCACCAGGCTCCGTCAACCTGGGAGCTCCATCAAACCTCTCAACTACGCCCTTGGTTTAGAAACCAAAATTATTACTCCCTCCACCATGCTTCTAGACACTCCTATCTGCTTCGAAATTCCCGGCCAACCCAATTACTGTCCCAAAAACTATGACAACACTTTCCGTGGTTTGACACAGATCCGCTTTGCCCTTGGCAACTCCTACAACATTGCCGCCGTCAAAGTCTTAGCACTCAACAGTCTTGAGGGATTTATTAGCTTTGCCCGCAAGATGGGGATCACTAGCTGGAAAGACCCCAGTCAATATGGTCTCTCACTTACACTCGGTGGGGGTGAGGTCATGATGAGTGATATGGCCACGTCATTTGGCGTCTTTGCCAATAATGGAATCAAAGTCCCCCTACATTCCATACTCAAAGTTGAGGATAGTGCTGGCAAAATTCTTGAAGAATACAATCCTGATGATGGGCTCCGCAATGGTGATAAAGTTCTCTCCGAAGAAACTTCCTTCCTCATATCCCACATCCTTTCTGACAACAATGCTCGCTCTGCCGCCTTTGGTGCGAACTCAGTATTGAATGTCCCCGGCAAAACAGTCTCAGTCAAAACCGGTACCACCAATAATCTTCGCGACAACTGGACGCTTGGCTACACCCCTACTCGGTTAGTTGTTACCTGGGTCGGCAACAACGATAACTCGCCCATGAGTTATGTTGCCTCTGGCGTCACGGGAGCCTCCCCTATATGGCAAAAAATCATGAAGTATGCCCTCAAAGACATCAAAACCGAAGGTCTCGAAAAACCAGAGGGAATTGTGGGGGCAAGCGTGTGTAGTAATTCTGGCACTTTGCCAAGCCCTGAAACCCCCTGCGAAACCCGTTATGAATACTTCATCAAAGACACCATCCCCACCGACAATACCATCACTAAACGCGAACTTATTATCAACAAAACAACTCATCATCCACCCAATAATGAAAGTGAATTTGGCGACGTTGAAACGCGGCAGCAGACCGTGGCGGCCGATCCCTTTGTTAAAGATTACTGTGTCGACTGTGAGCCCTATCCAGAAGGTTATCAGCAACCAGCTATTACTATTCCCGCTCCATGAAAAAGTTTTTGTATTTTCTCGGTTTATCCCTGATCAGCTTTGCTATTTATGTTACTTTTTTTACCCCCTCATCCACCCCAATTTCACCGCTCGGGACTATCGCTCCCTCTCTGGAAAACCCAAATGCCGAAAAACAAAATTACCTAATATTGGGTTTTGCCCCCTACTGGAATCTTAAAAAATTGACTAGCGAATCTCTAAATGGGATTACTCATTTCGCCTACTTTCATCTCCTGTTAAATGAAAATGGAGAAATCTTCACCAAAGTCAATAAAAAATCTGAAGACCCAGGATTTACAAATTACAAACGACTCCTTTCCGGATCTATCAACTACAACCACAAGCCTCTCATTATTACCTTCATGCCAGAAAGTCAGACTGCCTTAGCTAACTCTATTGCCTCACCAAACAGTCGTCAAAAAACTATTTCCACCATAGTCAACACACTTAAAGAGAGTAATGCTTCTGGAGTCAATATTGATTATGAACCACTAGGAGACACGCCTACTTCTACCCGCGACAACTTCACACTCTTCATTAAAGAACTCCGCTCACAGCTACCAAATACTCAATTATCAATTTCTATCTATGCCTCTGCCGCAAGTAAACCACGTCTTTGGGATCTCCCCTCGCTTTCAAGCAGTACCAACTACTTCGTTGTCATGTCATATGACTACACCATGCCTGGATCAAATACTGCCGGCCCGACCGCACCTCTTCGCGGCTCTCCTTCACTCTTTGAGCACGATGTCATTAAAAATATTGCCGAACTGACCAAACTTGTCCCCAGTTCCAAGCTGCTTCTTGGCATCCCCTTTTATGGTTATCAGTGGGATACTCTCGACTCATCAAAATATTCGCCAGTTGAATCAAAGGGTTCAACCGCTTCACTAGAAAGAATTCAGAAAATGTTAGACGATAAAAGTCTTGAACTTGTCTGGGATCGAAACTCCCTAACGCCCTACGGCATCGCTACCAATAGCGGACAAACTTCCCAAATATATTTTGAAAACGAAACTTCACTCAAACTCAAACTCGAATTTGTTAAATCTGCCAAATTGGGTGGCATCGCCATTTGGGCACTCGGTTACGAAAGCAACAATCCATGGGTCTGGTCAACTATGGGTTCGCTCAACAAATGACTATCTGTTGCTCCTTGTCCCATATTCTCGCCTGGTTTAGAATATAGGATATGCGTAAGCGAACTAAAAAATCCTCACTTTCATTCACCAAAGCAATAGAATTAATCGGTAAACCAACCTATTTTCTGTTCAAAATAATCGTTATCGGACTCGTCAACTATCTTCACTTGCTCAATTTATTTTTCCACCAAATTGCTCGAGGGTCTGTTCTGCTAAGAAAATCCTGGCTACGCCTAGGGTCTAACCTTAAGGTATCGAGGACAGTCCTCACAGTTGCGATTATACTGATAATTGTCTGTCTCCTGTCTTTTACTTCCTACTATTTCGTCTTTCGTGATCTCCCCCCAATCAACTTATTGGTAGATTCACCCCCCTCTCTTTCAACCAAAATATATGATCGCCATGGTCAGTTGTTGTATCAAATTTATAAAGATGAAAATCGTTCATTAATCTCCTTAAAGGATCTCCCTTCCTATGTAATAGGTGCAACTCTCGCTGCTGAAGACAAGAATTTTTATCA
>Ga0172379_10005028_pt1 | contig 18844 bp, 9 predicted proteins | sample GrowelOW334metaG_FD_119756 | JGI IMG/M metagenome (GOLD analysis project Ga0172379, IMG submission 119756) | Groundwater microbial communities from an aquifer near a municipal landfill in Southern Ontario, Canada - Groundwater well OW334 metaG | ecosystem: Environmental > Aquatic > Deep...
TGTTTCCCGTTTCGCGATAACACATGGTGAATCCGTAGATAGCCCATGCCTGTCCCCTCGCCCACGCCGACTCATCGGAATAACCCTGTGCGGTCTGCCGGTGCTTCACCGAACCATCTGCCAGACTATAATCGATCACATGCCAGCAACTGTTATCTGTACGAAAATGGTTTTTCATGGTTTGGTCGGCGTGACTGACGGCTATCCTGTAAAAGGATGAATCGCCTGAAAGGGAGGTAGCCCTGAATAACAGCTCCAGGTTCATCATGTTATCAATGATTACCGGACATTGCCAGCCTTTCTTTTCCTGCCAGTTGCCTCTCACATTCCACGACTGAATAACACCGGCAACAGGTCTGAAGCGGGTGGATAAAGATTTTGCTGCTTGAATAATAACTCTTTCATAAGCTTTATTATGTGTAAGTTTATAACCATTCCCATAACTACAGCCAATCATGAATCCTATGTCGTGATGGTCGGTCAGGTACTGCACCGAATCAAGCGCTTCGGTATATTTTATGGCCTGCATCTTCCATTTTTTATCTCCGGTGAGTTCATACAAGTACCATAAATCTCCGGAGAAAAAGCCGCTGGTCCAATCATCATTCGGAATGTACACGATCTTACCTTTGATGCAAGTCTTCGGATTCAATACTTTTCCCGACTTTTCAATCAAATTGATCTGACCGTCATACTGCTGAACAGCAAGCCCGACATTCTCCCGAATGAAATCGAATGAAGTATTTTTATCGGCACCGAATGAAAATTGTGTGCAAAATAAGAATTGAGTCAATACCAGAAAGAGAAATGCAGGTTTCATCATTATTTCCAGTTTTTTAACGGAGTTAAATCTCCGGTGATGTTTGTATTGTTGATTGCGTTTTGATCACTGCTCATCACTATCTGAATAGTTTGATTGGTGCCGTCGGCCGGACTTACAGTTGCTTTTATCAGGGAATAGCCGGTCACGGGAGATTCGTCGGAACTATTTGCCATCGCCTCTGTCGTGGTAAAAGTCGCGCCGGCCGGAGCAATAATTTTCAGATATAAACTTTTTCCATCTTTTTGCAGAGTAGCCGTATTTCCATTCACCGTGACGGCTGCAGTGGTGATGGTAGTCCATTCAACCTGTTTTGATCCCGGTGCCAGATTCACTTCATCCTGAATAAGCATCAGATTGTCCGACAACAACTTAAATCCCCGGTATACCTTCGATGCCAGATTGACATAAGTTGCGGTCATATCAATGATGCCGAAAGCCTGCGCTGCATTTTCATCATATTTTATGATTTTTCCTTTTCCTGCTGAATATTGCAGATGATTATCAATCGACAGCGTATTATGACTGAAATTATTATAACGGAAGTATTTCCATCGTTGTCCGGTGACAGGTGCATAATCCCAAAATCCAGGTAAGGCATAATCATCGGCAGTAGCTCCGGGATCATCCATCCATCTCACTCCGTTTGTTTCGAGAACGAAGGAACCTATATCCAGATGTTGATGAGGCAAGTTACTCACTCCACCTTTTGCTATCAGATAAATTGAATTTTCCGAAGTGCTTTTCCCATTGAATACCATCATCGGGTTATAAACATCTTCAAAGATATTCAATGCAGGTTTTTCTTCCACAGAAGCAGTTGTAGCATTGTCGTACCACGGAATACAAAGGAAGAAATGCCATTTGGCGAAACGACTTTGCGACTTTATTATTTTCGATAACTGAGCACGGTAAAACGCTGCCAATTGCGGTTGATTATATCTACGGCTGAAATAGAAAAAAACAGGACTGTTGGTAGGAGCAGTGGAAACAGCATCAGCAAAATTGAACATCTGTCCTGTCGGACTTAAAGCGGACACATAGAAATCAGCCGTTTTACTGATACCCGGCATTTCGGAAAGGCCGTAATCGTGTCCCAGACTTATATTGAGCGACGACAGCAACATGGCAAGATTAGTACTTGTATAATCCCAATAACCCATACCTTCATACCAAACGCCATCGGGAGCGTAATAATTCAGGCTGTTGGGGAGATACGCAACTGCTTCGGTGATAATCTTTTCAGCCATCGGGCGTTCGTCATCCGCAATGGCCAACGCACCCATGATCATTCCGGTATTGCATACCACATTCCAGTTGGTTTCCCTTTTTGCCCAGGAATTTGCATCACCGGTTGCATATTCCTGTACCGCACGGTTCAGTGCTTTTTCTTTTAATGATTTCCGTATCAACCCTTTTGTATCGTTCGACAAAACATTGTAGAGCCAGTCGTAACCGATGGCGACTGCTTCGGTCATCTCGGCAACATCCAGAAAATGCTTCGGATCCCAGTCAGGATAGTTGCACACATTGATCAGGTTCTCCTCTGCTCTCTTCGCGTACTTATTGTCTCCAAACATTCTGTAAGCGAGTGACAGGGTAATGATCCGGTAAACATGTTCCCGGCTGATCATCAGCAGATCCGAATGTCTGGCTCTCAACTCATATCTCACCATGGGAGTTTTAAGCAGCTGATCCGCCTTCACTTTCAGCAATGCGATCAGTTCCTTCAACAAAGGATCCTTATGCTTCAGTTGTTTGATTCTTTGTTCATCCTGAATTGAAAACAATAAACGGGGATGATCCTGAACAGGCTCATTAAATAAGGTATTCCTTTCCTGCATCGCAGCATCATTCATCTGAAAGCTGATTTTTTCAGCACCATAACTACCGCAATAACTTGGAAACAGGAATAAAATCAATATAAAATACGCCCTTTTCAAAAATGAATACATTGAACTGAATTTTCAGATTATTTTTTACCACATTAGTCACATAAGTTCACATAAGAAAACCATGATTCATTAGATCTTATATTCTATCTGAAATAATCATATTTAAAAAGAACACCTGAGCGTTTTTCTTTCAGAAAAACAACTTATATGTACTTATGTGACTAATGTGGTTATGTTTTAAATTACTTTCCAAACGGATCAGGAATCTTCACCAAATCCTCTACTTCTTTTCCGTTGTGTACAAATCTTGCGAGTGTATACACATTGCCCTGCTTATCCAAAGCAATTGAATTCACGTAAGTAGGGCGCGAACCATCTTTATAAAATATAGGTCCATGATCAATATATTTTCCGGCAGGAATATTATAGGTGATTAAATGCAGGTTTTCCAATCCTCGTGCGGCACCCATGGCAATTTCATCCACACCTTTCACTCTTTTTCCATCTTTATAAACCGGTCCTCCCGTCAGATAATAAATGGTTTCTTGATCATTTCCCAGGTTAAAACCAAGGTATCCGTAGCTGAACTGATCGAACATCCCGCTTTTGCGTGAAGGTTCCGAAGTAATTCTGTCCACTATTTCCACCTTCTTTTCCTTCGGATCAAATTTAAACAGATAGCCTGAGTTTCCATGCACTGCATACGCCACTTGCTCGCCGGGATACCATACGATGGAACGCCAGTTATAACCCATATTTCCCGGTCGGGTCGGATCATATTTCCCAAAATAATCCAGGCGTAAATCAACACCATCCTCTTTAGTTTTAAGGTTGGTTTGGGGATTGTAATTAAAAATATCGCCGTCGGCTGTAGAATAATACACTAATCCGTCGCGCGGGTCAACAAATATCGAACGACACAATACGCGGTAGTCCGTCCCGACTTGTCCCGCTTCACCATTCTCCGACACGAGTCCGGCATTCACTAATTTACCGGTTGTCAGATCATAATGAAGAAAATATCCTTTCGGCCAGGTAATGGCATAAATTTGTTTCCTTACCGAATCCATGGCCATCGTCAGGATGCCTTCGCCGTTGGGAGCAATAGCAAGATCCTCGAATTTAGCGGTAGCAAGATCATAGCTCAGGAAATGACCGCCGGGATAAAGTTTGTATCCTGCGGGGGCATTGACCGGCATTTGTTCCATACCATCAATCATTTCGTAAAAACCTGCATGCGTTGCGAAATAAAGTTTGCCATCACATTCATAGAAACGCACATGACTCTTTCCCTGCACAATCGTTTTCGTGTCTTTTTCACCGCAGGCAGCTGTCAGGTCGGCAACGAAGCTTGTCATATCTGTTTCGGGATCGTAGACATAAATCTGTCCGCCCACATCATGTGCCTGAGATGAAAGTACATAATATATTTTGCCATTGCTGGCAGCAGAAATGGCATTGTAGGTGTCGTGTGCCAGTTCAAAACCTGAATAATAGGGTGTGGCAACCAAATTTTTCTTTTCTGCGGACTGTTCTTTTTCCTGTTTACCTGAAGGCGAACAACTTACGCCAAGTAGTACCAAGGCAAAAAGAACGAATAATGTCTTTTGTTTCATCATGATAATTAATATATTTTTAAAAATTATTATTCTCAAAATTTATTAAATTTTATAATTATCCGTATGATGTCCTAAGTAGTCCCGTAGGGACGAAATGTCTGTAGTACATGAAACTATCTGTTTTCACGAGTCCCGTAGGGACGACATATTCACAGAAAATGCATGTGTCGTCCCCAAAGGGACTCAGGTAGGATGTCTAATGTCGTTTTCTACAGATATTTCGTCCCTACGGGACTACTTAGGACATCATACGGATATACATTTAAATTTTATTAGTTATAAGTAAGTATTCATTATTAGTTTATATCATTATTAGTTTATATCATTACTCCGGAGGAGTTCCCTGTGCATAACCCCCAAATTTATTTGGGGGTAAATGATATAAATCAATCGATATAAACTCTATTCATATCATTTTTTTGCATCCAATAATTTAGAAATGGCCTTCATCAACACCGCCTCAGCAGCCGGAGTTACATTCGATACCGTTTCTTCGTAGCCACCACCCTGTGCAAAAGCTTCGGCAGTAGGGATATATCCGGGACCCAGATCACTATATGCCGCCATCGCGACAAATAAATCCGGTCGCATTTTCTTTGCTGCCAATTGGTATTCGACAAACAATTCACCGGGCATAAACAGGATGCGGGCATTGTTCAGCGCGAGACATTGCAAATCAAATTTCTTTCCGTCTTTATATCTCTGCCAGAGCGTACCTTTGCTACTCCTGGCCGAATCCAATGGTAAGGCTACCGGTTCGACCGTCCATTTAATTCCCGAAGCTGCTACAGGAAAACGTTTTGTATTCTCCCATGCTCTTTTCATTCCATCGGCCAATCTACCGGCAAGGATGCCCCGCATTTCATGGGATCCATCGTTGTATTTGCCGGCGCCGACATTGGCTCCTGCTCCAGTGAAATAGATGTTCAGCGCATCGGGTATGGCAAGCTGACGCATAAATCGGGCGATACCCGGAAAATCGGGACAAGCAATGCCCAATTTATAATAGCTTTGCGGATGTGAGGCGTAATAGTTTAAAATTGCTACCGGCTTATCTTCATTCCAAAAACTTACGGTTGACAACATTGGATCAATCAAACCTTCAGGCTGGGCACGCAAAGCAGAATCGCTGCAGGAGGTATAACGTGGTGCTACAATTTTCCCGTCGGGACCGATAGGTCGACGGGTGGAAGCAACTTTATACACTTCAGCCGCTCCCAGTCCTATGTGGGTCACAGGGACGGCTTTCGCGAGCGAATTCTTAACTGCCGTTTCGAGTCGCTGAACCACCGACAATACAAAACTATCCTTCATGTTATTAGCATAGGGCGCATCGTGTTGGTGTATGACATGCACCGCCACCCGTTCGGGAACGGTGCCGGCAGCTGAAGCAATCGCGGCTTTGAACGCATCTTCGCATTCGTTTTTGATGCCTATCCAGTCGAACGCCACCAGAACGATGGGTTGACCTGCTCCCTGCAGCACCATACCTTTCGCCCTGAGTCCCATATCGTAGGAGTTTACCATGGTTCCATAAGGCATTTTATAACCGATCGGAGGTGTAACATCAATATCAAAAACCGAAACCTTTACTTCCGCTTTGTCGGTTGTATTGGTTCCGGTAACAGCTACAGCACGGGAAAACAGCATTGTGATCAGCAGCAAAAAAGAAAACAACAAAATTCGTTTCATACCTTTAAATTTTTGTCTTTATTTTTTCGGCGTTATCCCTTATTTTACTGATAGCACCTGCGATATAATCCATGTCGGCTTTTGTACCCAGCAATATGTTTTGAGGAATCCATACGGCCTGCTCATTGCATAACTTTTCATTCGCAGGACATCTGTTTTCTTCGGCATATTTATCGTAATCCAACCGTTCTTTCGGATAAAACATTTGATAGTACTTACTGTTGAACGCGTTCTTCAGGAAAGGCATCTTGTTTAATTCGGTATATCCTCCGGAACACGGAACTCCTTCGGCCTCCAGTGCTTTTAGGAACTTTTCTCTCGGAAGTCCCTGAAAATCATCTTTGTTGAATAAAAACGGGAAAAGATGGAACGCGGCCATGGTGACATTCGGATTCAATTTATAAGGTACAATACCCTTTACTTCCTGAATACGCGATTTCAGATAACCGGCGTTTTCATTTCTCAGCACCGTTTGTTCTTTCAACCGTTCCATTTGCGCCAAACCGATTGCAGCCTGGTATTCGGTGATGCGCAGCTTTGTGCCTATCATCACCGTTCCGGCACTGATCTGTCCGGCAGTGGAACCATACGGATTTCCATAGTTGTGATAGGAATAACAGCGATCCATAAATTCATCGTCGTCGCTTACGATGGCTCCGCCTTCGCCGATAGCCATGTTTTTAGAGTTTTGAAAACTATAGCAACCTGCATTTCCGAAAGTTCCCACTTTTTTCCCGTTAACCTCAGCCAGCCAGGCCTGACAGGAATCTTCCACCACCAAAAGATCGTGTTTCTTCGCGATAGCCATGATCCGTTCCATATCGCAGGGAAGGCCAAGGATATGGACAGGAATAATCGCTTTGGTATTCGGAGTGATCTTTTCTTCAATCTTATCAGGATCCATTTGGAAAGTTTCGGGATCCACATCCACGAAGACCGGAATAGCTCCACTGAACAAAATACATGAAACTGAAGCGATGAAAGTATAGGAACTTACCAGCACTTCATCGCCCCAACCGATACCCAGTTGCGCCAAAGAGGTATTCAACGCGTTGGTGCCGTTGACCACCGCAAGACAACGTTTTGAACCGATCATCTGTGCCCATTTATGTTCAAACTCATCCACCAGCTTATTTCGCGACCAAACCCCGCTACGCATTACTTCCAGCAATCGTTTTTCGTCGGAGTCAGACTTCCAGACCGGCCATGAAGGCCAACCGGGACGGTAACCTTTAGGGTCTCCGCCCAAAACAGCCGGAGTGACAGAAGATGACATACCGGAAACATAATTCGCAAATGACGTATTGATAGAACTCATCCCGACAATAGTTCCCACGCCTGTCAATAAGCCCGTTTTAATAAATTTTCGTCGGGAAAGATCTTTTTTTGGTGATTTCATATATTTAAATTTTATTTTTCGCGGAACAACATTCACAGGATTATTCCGGAAATCCTACGAATGTTGTATTTAATTAATAATCATACACTTACTCCTACAAACCTGCATGTATCAAACGTTCAGTTTTTGACATGGAGCTTTCACGTAAGTCTCATTTTTCTATCACTCAAAAACCGTCGGGGTAAAAGTCTCCAGCACAACCACCCTGTCTCTGACTACCAGGGTATCCGTTGCCGAATAAGTATACGTTCCGGTTGAGAACTGATAACTCAGATATAGCGCATTACGCGGTTGATTTCCCCAGGAATCAGCATCCTTAACAAATTTTCCGGTACCTGTTATAGCATATCTGGAAGAAGCACTTTCTTTGATGGTGCAATCTCCATCGTCAGTAAAGTCGAGAAGCATACTGAGTGATCCCCTTATTTTTGTGCAATGGAGACCTGCCTGAACAGAGACCTGATTTCTTGCCGAAGTATTAAGACGCCATAACTCATTTTGTTCGATATAAGTAGTATGATAAACTGTTTCCTCAACTACATTATTTGAAACATCCTTCACTAAACTCACACCACGGTGAAGATACTGTGCATCATAAGGATTAATGAATTTGACAGCAAACATCGTATAATCCTTGGGAACTGCACCCCAATTTCCCACTATCCTGGGGTCGGGATTCGTAACAACTGACTTGCCCTGCAAGATGGAATCGACATCCGAAGAACTGACAAGACGTAAAGGAATAACATAACCTAATTTTATTGCCAACGGATCGTCAAAAAAAGCATCAGTCAATTGTACCTCGATACCACCATTGAACTTTCCCGAAGGGATTGTTATTTTATCATTCGGGCTTAATGTATAATAAGCTGCCGGCATCACCCTGATTGTATCGGTCAAACTGGTAAATGTGGATGAGAACAGTACTTTATTACATAAACTTTCATCAATTTGTATGTTAAGCACCCTGTTCTTTGTATTCGTATATACTCCCCCGAATGCTGCGGAAATAATGAATTTATGATTAATATCATTGGTATTATCATATATATAATCCCCCAGCACCAATGTTCTTACCGGATACTGGTAAGGGAAATATGCAGCCGTATACTCAAAATCAGGGAATTCAATGTCCTGATTTTTACAACCTGCCAAACTGACTAAAACTGTTAGCGCTATTAATATCTTTTTCATATAATTTATGTTTTATTTTTATTAAAAATATATTACACATCATTACCAACCTTCATTTTGAATAAGAGCGTCATATTTCAGTACTTCATTTTTAGGAAGCGGACCATATATCATATAAGAATTATCGTATTTACGTTCTTCTACATTCACTATATTGAAAGTTGTTCCTGAGATATTGATTCCTTTTGCCGGTTGAGTCAGATCTTTTTTCCAACGCCTCAGATCCCAGAAGCGGAAACCTTCAAAGCAAAGTTCGAGTCTTCGTTCATTATGAATTAATGTTCTCATATCTTCTTTTGATGTTATTGAAGCTAAATAAGTATCCGGCTGGGTTATTCCGGCTCGTTTGCGGATGGCTGCAATCACATTTCTTGCGGAATAACTATGAGTTCCCGTTCCATCAGGTCCCCAGGCTTCGTTTGCAGCTTCAGCGTAAATAAAAAAGAGTTCGGTATACCGCATGTGCGTATTATAATGATTTTTTGATGCCTGCGAAACCGGATCTAAATTGACATCATCCCTTAAGAATTTCCGTAAATAATAACCTGTACGTGTTGACTGTAATATGGAATCTTTAGCATTTGTTCCTCCACCAACGCCAGTTCTAATTGTATCTCCTTTAAGTATACTACCATTATATATAGTATATAAAGCCAAACGAGGATCCCTGTCTTTATAAGGGTTTGCCGGATCATAGAGACTTAACGGATTGGAAATCGGATACCCGTTAGCCATCGGAAACGCGTCAACTAAATTTTGTGACGGATTAACATCTCCGTCCCCAAACAAAGAAGGAGGGAAACATTTTGATTCTAATGAGAGTGAAATACCAATGGAACTTCTCCAAAGAATTTCTTTCTGATCAATTCCTTTCGACATGTTAATTGCATCTACATATGCCGGAAGATAAAATTTGTGACCGTAGGGATCAAGCCCGGTAACACCACTCATTTTATCCAGAACTACTGCAGCATCATCGGCTGCTTTTGCCCATAAAGTTGCATCTCCGTTTGAAAAAGCAGGACTCGCTGCCAATAAAGAAACGCGGGCTTTCATTGCTTTTACAATTCTTCCGCTGACACGATGAATTATATTGCTTCCGAAAACAGCATTATAATTTTCTTTATCAGTAACAATACTTTTAAGTGAAGCCGGAACCTGATCGATGCTTGTAATGTCTCCATAATCATCCATTGTAAGATATTCCAGTGATCGGTCAAAATCAGCATAAATCTGCTCTAAAGATGCAGCAAAACTGGCGCGCGGAACATTAAAATTATCATTTGATTCAATAAATTCATTATAAATCGGTATTCCCAATAATTCGCCATTACTTGCAACACCTCCGGTTGTCTGCAACAGGTAATATTCAAACATGGCTCTTAAAGCATAACATTCTCCTTTAAAACGGATTTTATACAAGCTGTTTAATTCACTGCTCGACCATTTCCATTCAACACTATCAACTACAGAAAGGAATTTGTTAATATAAAAAATTGCAGAAGTGCCATTAGTCCATAAGCCGACAGGATTATACAATGCCGACCATTGACCGGTAGCCATTCTGAGATAAGAATTTGTTTTCACATTGCTTACAGCATTATCAGTAGCCACATCATTAAAACTTAAACCATTTGACGGTAGTTTGATGTAAGCTGTCATTAACAGACCTTCAGCAAAAGCGGGGCTTTGGTATATTCTATCTATCGTACCCAGATTTTCATTCTCCGATTCGAATATATTTTCACAGGAGATAAAAGATATTGATAAAATCAATATTATGAAGAAATATAATTTACGGTGTATCATAACTATCCTGATTTTTAAAACATTATTTTTATTCCTACTATGTATGACCTGTAATAAGGTTCACTTCCAACGCTCAATTTCATTATATCTCTGTGTTTGGAAACAGTTAAAAGGTTCGATGCCGCCAGAAAACAGCTGAAATCTTTCATCAAAAGTGCTTCTTTAATCTTTCGGGGAAATTCGTACGTTAATTGTGCCCTCTGTAAGGTAAAGTAGTCATTTCTGTAAAGCCAGAAAGTTGAATTACAGTAATTATTCGTACTGGTCATGGTTGTTAATCGAGGATATGTAGCAGTCGTTTTAGTTTCTTCTGTCCAACGTCCCAATACATATTCCGAATATTTAGTATCTCCATCTACCCAATAATAATCGCCACTTATATAAGCGTCGGCTCCCACGCGGCCATTACCAATAGCAGATAATGTAATGTTCTTATATGTCAGCCGCATATCCAATCCATAAGAAAACGGAGCTTTTGAACGTCCGATCTGAACTTCATCATTTGTGTCAATAACCCCATCATTATTTTGATCTACATATTTAATATCGCCGGGTTTCACCGTTCCGAATGCCTGAAGCTCATGGTTGGCAATGTCATCTTCATCCATAAAAAATCCATCGGCAACGAGTCCGAACAAAGCATCAACAGGACGGCCTTTGCGATATTGATAAGCATCAGCATAAACTTCATCTTTTTTCAGGACTTCTGAGGTAGTATATAAAGCGTTTGCTCCTAATACTACCTGAAAATCTCCGAATTTACGATTAAAAGTAAGACCGATTTCGGCTCCTTTATACGCATTTTCATTAAAATTTTCGAAAGGAATAAAATCAGTATAATAACTTGGGTACATCGTCTGAACAAGTGTAATCTGATCAGAATAAACACTCGTGAATATATTGGCATCAAAGCTTAACATTTGATTATAAAGCGAACCCTCGATCCCCACATTCAATTCTTTTCGACTTTCATACCCTAAGTTTAAATTACCCCCATATGATGACCTCACGCCTTGTGTTACCCACGCACTCTCATTCCATGAGTAGTAACCGCTATAATCATAGGGATCCATATATAAAAAGAACCCGTCGATTCCTGCATCACTCTTATTTATACCTCCTGTCATTCTGAGTTTTAAATAGTCTAAAGATTTTACAGGAGACATGAAATCTTCACTACTGATCATCCATGCCAGTCCCAGTGATGGAGAAAATGCCCATTTTGCATTTTCAGGTAATTTTACCGAATTTACATAAGCACTGCTAAAATCAACCATATACTTATTCTCAAAAATATAATTTACCCGCAACCCTATATTAAAGTTTTTAAAGCTTTGGTAATCAGAAATATCTTTATAGATGTTCCCCATCCCTAAGAGTGAACATGAAATCTGATGGATGTCATTAAATGTTCTCTTGTAATCAAACGAGCCATAATACCCGATTCTCCTTTGATAAATTGCTGCTCCAATAGTTTGAATTCCGGGTCTGGTATCATTTCCATATTTTGTTAGACTCACAATTGAATCATTACGCCATGTCGGTTCATACACGGCATAAGTATTTTGGATATATTGCCTATATTGGGTTAAATAGTCGAAACTTAAATTTGTATGAAAAGTTAAACCTGTTACAAGCCGGTTTAAATTTACATCTATTCGGTTATTAAAAGAAAGATAATTTTGAATATTTTCATTTTCCCCTCCAAAATAAGTATCTGCAATCGGGTTTGTTTGATAAGTGCTTGTTCCGCCTGGAATATACAGTCCATCAACATCGTTTTTGCGTGAACTTAATAAATTTTTTTGAATGGAGTCAAGCACATTGTTTATAGGAAGTAGCGGCGAAAATAAATTTGGTTTATAGGTTGATGCACCAGCCCAATAATTAGTGATCGGTCCTCTGTCGTTAATTATTACAGCTGCAGCATCCAACGCTGTTGTAATGAATGAATTAATTTTCAAATCCACATTCCCCCTGACATTAAACTTATTCGTTTTGCTTTCTTTACCCTGTCCGAAATTCAAAAGGCTACCGGTCTGTTCCCATCCAACGTTGGTATAGTATTTAGCCACATTATTTCCTCCGGAGAATTCAGCCATTGTTTTGAAAGATGGTTTAAATGCTTTTAAGTATTCGCTAGAATAGTAATCTACATTAGGATACATGTACTTGTTGTTTCCGTTCCTGTAATTTTCTATTGACGCGTCTTCATATAATTCTGGTAATCCGTCGTTAACACGTGCTTCATTGTACAAAGTCATATAGTTAGCTGAAGATAAATACTTAGGCAATGCCATAGGTGTCGAGATTCCGTAAAATCCTGTTACATTAATCTTTTTTTCATTAGCGGTTCCTCGTTTTGTGGTGATCAGAACCACACCATTCACTGCTTCACTTCCATATAGAATAGATGAGTTTATATCTTTCAACACGGTTATTTGTTCCACTTCCGAAAAATTAATATTCGAAACATCGCGCGGCAATCCGTCAACAATAAACAACGCGTTTCCAATTCCCCGGATATTATTGCCCAACATACCGGGAACACGTCCAAGCATAGCTTCCGAAATTGTTTGAACATTATCATACTTGATAACAGCATCCGTATTTATAAAACTTGTAGCACCAATCAGATGCTGACGCTGTGCTTTACCAAATGCTATATTTACAGTGTCTTCCAGGACATCATTTACTTTTAACCCGACGTTATCATTTACTTCTAACTTGTCCTGAGCAAAAAACTCTTTTGGGAAGCACAGTATTAAAAGCACAAATATGGTTAATATTTTGAAATAAATCTTATTCATTTTCTACAATTTTAAGTTATTATTTTAAAATTACCAGCCTGGATTTTGAGGAAATTCAGGATATAAATTGACTATATCTATCGGGAATGGTAACCAATTGTGCTTCTTTTCAACAACCCTGGTAATAATAGTTCTTTCCGCCAGATTAACAGGTTTACCTGTAGATGCATCACGATCAAAGTCAATGGCGGTTTTTTCCCGGTACTTAATTTCCCCGCTGATATTCCACCTGCGTAAATCACAAAACCGGTGAGCTTCGAAAGCTAACTCCACAGCTCTTTCCCTTATAATTTCTTCCATAAATATTGCTTTTGATGCTGTATATTTCGGAGTAAGATCAGGCAGCTGAGCCCGGTTTCTGATTGCGTTCACCGCCTGTTCCGGAGTAAAATTCAAAGTCGTGGAAGTGGATGAAGCAGAACCATATCCCTGCAATACCGACTCGGCATACATTAAATATACATCAGCAAGACGTAAATAAGGCACATAGGCCTGAAAATAATCCAATTTTTTATCCCAGGGATTACATCCTATCGGTGAAAATCTTTTGTAATAATAACCGGTGATACTCCCGCCAGTGGTGGCACGATGACGTCCTCCGTTATATAATTGAGCATATTGATCTAAACCTCCAGCGGTGCTGACAACCAGTTGATCCCCGTCAAGGATAATGTCTTTATAAAACCGTGGTTCACGACCGGCCCACGGATCATCCGGATCGTAGCCAGAATTAGGATCGTCAATCGGTAATCCATTCGCCATCGCGTAATTCTTTATGTAATTATTTGTGGGCACTTCAACCCCAGCATATCCTCCTCCGAACTGGGTGGGAAGGGTTCCGTACACCGTTGAGTATTTAACCCTTGAGGGCATATATATCGTTGGGTTCATAATGACTTCGGTTCCACCGGGGAGTACTTTATTATAGGGAGACCATACCCAGAAATTGTCTGTCCAGTTGTCCCAACTCTGCAACTGATAAGTTCCTGTTGTATTACAAATATTAATTACTTCGCCGAAAACATCTGCCGCACGTTTACACAAATCCACATCAAAAGATGCATTTCCAGTCGATTCTTCATTCATCATAGGACTTGCAGCATACAGCAGGTCTTTTCCTAAGAACGATAACGCAAATATCTTATTGATACGTTGACGATTATTTCCAAGCGTACGTTTCCCTACTACCGTATTATCCCAGTCAACAGGCAATAATGCTGCTGCTGCTTCGAGATCATCAGCTGCTTTTAGTGCTGTTTCTCTATAGTTTAAACGAGGAAGTTTTAAGTTATCGGCCGGTAATAAGAACTTATCGATATAGGGTAAACCTCCCCAATAACGCATCAATTCAAAATGGAACCATCCTCTGAAGAACAAACATTGTCCCTCAATAATATCTTTTTCTTCCTGAGTAGCGTCAGTTAATAATTCAAGTTTACTTAATCCCAAATTAGCTTTTCGTATACCATACCAACAAAGTGCCCAGATTCTTTTATTCCTGGGATCAGAACCTGTATTTACACCTTTGGTTTTATTGTAAAACGGGCGATCCATTGACCAATAATTTCCCAAGTCAAAAGGATAAGAAGAATTATTCAATACTTCATCAGCAAAAAGATAATTATTCCATGCACCTGCTTTATTATAATCGGTAATACAATTATACATTTCTTCTACAAATCCCTGAAAGCTAATGAAATTTTTAAAAGCATCATTTTCTTCAATATCAGATTGTGGTGATTTATCCAAATAACTTTCGCAGGAAGAGAATAACATCAAGAATATAAATAAACAATTTAATTTATTAATTTTTCTCTTTTTCATATTAGTTGTGTTTTTTAGAATGATACATTAGCACCAAGATTAATTCTTTTAACTGCCGGATACGCACCCGTACTGGAACTACCACCTACCGAAGAACCTTCCCTGTCGTCAGGCAATTCCGACCAGAAGAATAAATTATTTCCACTTACATATAACTTGAGTGATGATACTCCTATGGATTTGAGCCATTTATTTTGATTAGATTCGAAAAGATAGGCAATTTCCGCTGTTTTGAGCCGGAGGTAGGAAGCATCATACAGATAATAATTCCCGATATTTTGTCCTGCAGTTTTCCATCTTGGTAAAAAAGAGCTTGCATCCTGATTGTCTTTTGACCAATGATCCGCTACATGTTCAAAAACCACATCGGTATTACTGGTGAAATTCATCAAAGAAACAAAACGGGAAGCATTGCTTACACCATAGAACTGCACCATAGCACTAAATCCCTTATATTCGGCACCAAACGAAGTACTATAGGTGTTTTGAGGAATATTTGAATAGGCATAGGGGACATAATCATAATCATTTATTACACCATCACTATTGAAGTCCAAGAGATTATAAAATCCCGGCATTTTATACTTATCGTTTGTTGCCGTAGGAACGCTCGCGAAAACTTCATCCCAATTATTATAAAAACCTGTTTCCAGCAAAGTTTTTGTCTGACCGATAGAGAAGCCCTGACTTTTTTGATAGTCCGGCAATAAAACAGGATCATCTTTATATATTATTTCATTTTCATTATGAGATATGGCAACAGTTGACCATAAATAGAGATCACGAAATCTTTTATTAAATTTGAGTTCAATTTCATAGCCTGAGGAGTTTACACGTCCAAGATTAGCAACGGGAGGTGAAGCTCCGAAGAAGTCAGGAATACTTCTGTCAGTACCGGCAATTAGTATATCGGTTCTTTTTTCAGTAAAGTACTCCAGATTAACGGAAAACAAATTATCAAGAAATCCCAGTTCAACACCATAGTTTTGCTTTTGGGCTTTTTCCCAATGGATATCGGGGTTCCCAACCGATAATTCTTTGTACCATTTGTAAGGACTTGCCGAGGTATTGGAACTTAAAAGAGTACTGCCTCCGTAAGAATACCTTGTAGAGTATAACCACCGTGAACTTCCCGACGCTGTATCATCGCCGACGTACCCTAAAGTATAGCGGAGTTTCAGTTTATTCATCCACGGCAGGTGGAAGAATTTTTCATTGGAAATGTTCCATCCTATACCTGCGGAAGGGAAAAAGTCGAACCTGTACCCGGAGCCGAATTGTTCGGAACCATTATAGGCGCCATTCATTTCAATCAGGTATCGGGTATCGTAATCATAAGTTGCTCTGAATACCCAGTCTTCACGGAAATGTTTGAATTCACTACCGCTGGCATATTCATCACGCGTGAATACTCCCATCGCACCTACATTATGAAGTCCGAAATTACGTGCGTAATTCATTTGGAACTGATAATTTAATCTTCTGTATACCCCGCTGGAGCTAATGGTCTCGGAATTAATAGTCCAAGGCAATTGCACCCAGTCGTATCGATACAATCCTCCTATAGGATAATAGGTAGAATATTCAGTTGGATCCTGATCCGGACCGGTATATAAATTAGGGTTAATCACCACAAAAGGTGTATTACTTGTGTTATAAAGCGGCCAAACAGTATTTTGAGAGTCAAAAATTCCACCATTAGATACGACATTATTATCATAACTTAAAGCTGCTTTCGCACTTAGACCTTTCGTTATAAAATCAAGCTTTTGTTCTAATATGAAATCAGCATTCAATTCTGTTGTCCTTCGTTGCTTTAATCCACTATTGTAGACAACTGACACAGGATTGTATATATTACTTACTGTTGTAGACCAGCCCCAATTTCCGTCGGCATACTGTGGAAGAAATACATCGGGAGGCATAAAATAAATAGCCTGCCACATTAAATAGTCTTTATCTCCTACCCCTTCGCCGTTGTAATTGGTATTCTTCTGGCTGTAAAAACCTGAAAGATTCAATTTGAACGTAGTCGTTTTGGTTAGTTGGAAGTCAATATTACTCCTGAAATTAAAACGATCGAAATCATAGTTAGGGTCGTAATTTTTGTTATTTTCATATTCCCTGAACATATCCCCTTCATGAGCATAGGCCAATGTACCGAAATACTGCACAATTTTATTTCCTCCGGAGATGTTCAGGGTTGCCTTATTGGAGTAACCGACGTCTTTAAACATGGCTTTACGCCAGTTGACATTAGGATAAATTGCGGCATACTCGGCTGATTGGGGAGTTCTGTAGCGTGTGGAAATTTCGTAGGGAATATAATCCAGCCACGAAGGTTCGTTGAGCGGAACTTCTCTTTCGATCGACAGGTTTCTCATTTGTATCGCATCGTAGGAGTCCATCATATTGGGAACCTTTGATAAGCTTTCGCCGGTGGTACTATAGGAGAAAGTAATGTTCGTTTTTCCGACTTCACCACGTTTGGTTGTAATCAGGATTACCCCATTGGCACCCTTCACCCCGAAAACAGCTGTTGCCGAGGCATCTTTCAATACAGAGATACTTTGAACCTCACTTACTTCCACATTACTCATATCCCTTTCAACACCATCAATTAAAATCAAAGGCTGCCCTCCGTTCCAGGTATTTTGTCCACGAATGTAAATTTCGGTTCCACTTTGTCCACGTACACCTCCGGGTTCCCCTGAAGATGTAATGGTTACCAAACCGGGAATTTGTCCTGTCAGTGCCTGCTTAAAATCAGGGATATTCCCTGTTCTCATCAATTCCTTTGAAGATGTTTGGGCAATAGCCCCAACAACACTTTCCTTCTTTTGAACACCATATCCCACTGCAACCACTTCTTTTAACTGAAATGCACCTTCCGACATGGTTACATTCACTGTTGTCCGGTTCTTCACAGCTATTTCCTGTGTTTCCATCCCTATAAATGAAAACACGAGCGTTGCGTCTTTACTAACATTCCTCAGAGAATAATTTCCGTCAATGTCACTGGTAGTCCCCGAAGAACTACCTTTTACAATAATGGTAACGCCAACAAGAGGCTGGTTATCACCTGCATAAAAAACTTTTCCTCTTAATGTTAATCCCTGGCTTAATAAACTTACCGGTAATAAAATTAAAAGATAAACGGCAATGATTAATCTTTTAACCTTCATTTGATGCAAAATTTTAGATACCATTAGATTTAAGATATTAATTTATTAATAATAGTATATGTATGATTTTCATATTGATATAGTCACGTTAACAATTAACAATTATTCAAATCCGAATTCCTAAGAAAACTTGATTGATATTAATTTTTTATAATGTACAAAGAAATAGACAATATAATAGATAAAGATTATTTTTTACGCAAATTAGTGCTCAAAAAACGAAAAAGACTGACCTGTTTATTTTTCGTAAGTAAGTTTATCGAGTTTGTTCCAGGCTCCACGGGTAAAATCAGGAACTTTCACCGGCATTGAGCCATTCAGTACCGAGGTTTCCGAAAGCTCAACAATGCCCGACCATTCAGCAGCATCATACACATCCTGATCTAAGGCTAAACCGTTGCGTAAACAGTAAATCAGCCGGTAATCCATGATAAAGTCCATGCCCCCGTGACCGCCTACCAGTCGTGCTTTTTCGCCTATTTCCCTTGAGAAGGGGTGTTCATAGACTTTCATCAGGGAATCCATTTTTTGCGGATTTAAAAACTCATGTGCTTTGGGTTCAAGCGCGATGCCTTCGACGGGATATTTTTGGGCAAA
>Ga0172379_10005029_pt1 | contig 18843 bp, 15 predicted proteins | sample GrowelOW334metaG_FD_119756 | JGI IMG/M metagenome (GOLD analysis project Ga0172379, IMG submission 119756) | Groundwater microbial communities from an aquifer near a municipal landfill in Southern Ontario, Canada - Groundwater well OW334 metaG | ecosystem: Environmental > Aquatic > Deep...
ATCATTGTTTGCATTTCTTGAAATTGCTTGATTAATCGGTTCACTTCCTGGATGGAAGTGCCGCTTCCTTTGGCAATTCTCTTTCTTCTGCTTCCGTTAAGCACTTTAGGGGTTTTTCTCTCCTCCGTCGTCATGGAGTTGATTATCGCTTCAATTCGCACTAAAGCTTTATCATCAATTTTCGCATCTTTCATCATGGCAGGGTTCATACCCGGAACCATCGCCATTAATGAGGAAAGTGAACCCATTTTTTTTAACATCTTAATTTGGCTCCGAAAATCTTCAAAATCAAATTTATTATTTTGAAGTTTTTCTTCCAGCCTTGCCGAATCTTTTTCATCAAACACTTCCTGGGCTTTTTCCACCAACGAAACTACATCGCCCTTGCCCAAAATCCGTGAAGCGAGTCTCTCCGGGTAGAAAGATTCTATCGCGCTTAATTTTTCACCATTTGAGATGAATTTTATTGGTTCGCCGACAACTGCCCGAATTGAAAGAGCACATCCGCCTTTAGCATCGCCGTCAAGTTTAGTTAGTACAATTCCGGTGAAATTAACTTTTTCATGAAATGCTTTCGCCGAGTTCACAGCATCTTGTCCGGTCATTGAATCGACAACAAATAGTATTTCGGTCGGATTTACAAGTTCTTTAATATCCGCTATTTCAGTCATCAGTGTTTCATCAACATGCAAACGTCCCGCGGTATCAATGATAACCGTATCATGTCCGTTTTGCTTTGCAAAAAGGAGCGCTTCTTTTGCAATTTTTCTCGCGTCTTTTTCTTCTAAAGAAAAAACAGGAACTGAAATAGACTTTCCCAGGTGCTGCAATTGATCAATTGCAGCAGGGCGATAAATATCAGCAGCAACCAGAAGGGGTTTTCGGTTTAGCTGTTTCATTTTACCGGCAAGCTTACCGGAAAAAGTTGTTTTACCTGAACCTTGAAGACCAACAAGTAAAATAATTGTCGGTCCGGTCGGATTGATTTCCAGTTCAGCATTCTTCGCACCGAGAAGAGAAGTCAATTCATCATAAATGATCTTTGTAATTAACTGCCCCGGGGTTATTGAAGTAAGGACTTCTTGTCCCATCGCTTTTTGAGAAACTTTTTCAATGAACTCTTTAGCTACTTTGTAATTAACATCGGCATCTAAAAGAACACGCCGGATTTCACGCACGGTCTCGGAAACATTTTTTTCTGTTATTTTTCCTTGCCCGCGAACTTTCTTTAAAGCAAGTTCAAGTTTTGCACTTAGATCTTCAAGCATAGGAGTTAAGCCGACTTCGAAGCATTTGCGCCGGAAACAACTTCAAGAATTTCTTTTGTAATTGCCGCTTGACGCGCTTTGTTATACGTGATTTTTAACGATCTGATCAATTCCTTTGCATTTGTTGAAGCATTGTCCATAGCGGTCATACGCGCACCATATTCTGAAGCGTTAGACTCTAATAATATTCTCCACATCTGAGAATGTAAATGCTTCGGCAGCAAAGAATCGATAATTTCTTTTTGTGAAGGTTCAAAAATATAATCGATCGAAGGGTGATTTGCTTTTCCTGTTTCCCCAAAAGCTATCGGCAAATATTGTTCACGAACTATTTCCTGACGAACAACCGATTTAAATTCGTTATACACAACAACAATTTTATCATATTCACTATTTAAATAACCTGAAACAATTTCATTTGAAATTGTTAATGCGTCGGTAAATTTTAAGTGTCCGAAAATTCCAAGAGTATTTCCTTTAATTGAATAATCTCTTTTCCTAAAAAAATCGAATCCTTTTTTACCAATACAATACATTGAATATTCTATTTTTTGAGGAAGAAGTTCTTCATCTATTAAACGAACGGCTTCTTTCAAAATATTTGTGTTAAAAGCACCGCAGAGACCTCTATCAGAAGTAAGAACAACCACAAGGACTTTCTTAACGACTCTCTCCACCAACAAAGGATTAGTTTCTTTCAATTCATCGGTCATCAAGTGATCAACTAAACCGGCAATTTTTCTGGCGTACGGACGTGCGCTAACAACATTCTCCTGGGCACGGCGCAATTTTGCTGCGGCAACCATTTTCATGGCTTTTGTAATTTGCTCGGTGTTTTGAACACCTTTAATTCTTCGCCTTATGTCTCTTAGCGTTGCCATCTGTTAGACGCTCTTCTTAAACGTTTGCGTAAATTCTGCTCCGGCTTTTTTTAACAACGTAACGGTATCATCTTTAAGCTCTTTCGTCTCTCTGATAGATTTAAAAATTTCCTGATATTTAACTTCAACAAATTCAAGGAATTCTTTTTCAAATCGTTTAACATCAACTATAGGGATTTCATCAAAGTAGCCGTTTGTTCCGATATAAATGCTCACAACTTGCTTTTCAATTTGAACAGGCGCGTATTGTCCTTGTTTTAATAATTCAACTAACCTAGAACCACGGGTTAAGATTTTTTTAGTTGATGCGTCCAAATCCGAACCGAATTTAGCGAAAGCTTCAAGTTCACGGTATTGAGCTAAATCAAGTTTTAAACTTCCGGCAACTTTTTTCATCGCTTTAATTTGAGCATTACCTCCTACACGCGAAACGGAAATACCAACGTTAATAGCGGGGCGAACACCTGCGTTAAATAAATTTGATTCAAGATAAATTTGTCCGTCGGTAATTGAAATTACATTTGTCGGGATGTATGCTGAAACGTCACCTTGCTGAGTTTCAATAACCGGCAAAGCGGTTAAACTTCCGCCGCCAAGTTCATCACTTAATTTTGAGGCTCTTTCTAACAAACGTGAGTGGAGATAAAAAACATCACCGGGATACGCTTCACGTCCCGGAGGTCTTCTCAACAATAATGAAAGCTCTCTGTATGCAACGGCTTGTTTTGAAAGATCATCATAAACCACAAGCGCATGTTTTCCGTTATCTCTAAAAAATTCTCCTAAAGTAGCGCCTGCGTAGGGAGCAATAAATTGAAGCGGAGCCGGATCGGATGCAGAAGCTGCAATAACCGTGGTGTATTCCATAGCACCATTCTCTTGAAGTTTTGCAACAACTTGAGCAACGGTAGAATTTTTTTGTCCGATCGCGACATAAATACAGAATACAGGATTGACGCCTAACTTTTTGGCATCTTCTGTGTGTGTATGTTTTTGATTGATGATTGCATCAACAGCAACCGCGGTTTTTCCGGTTTGGCGATCACCGATAATTAATTCTCTTTGTCCACGTCCGATCGGGATCATCGCGTCAATAGCACCGATACCGGTTTGCAGCGGTTCCTTAACGGGTTGACGTTGAATAACGCCAAGCGCTTTTCTTTCCATCGGTAAAAACTGATCGGTATTAATTGGACCTTTTCCGTCAAGCGGAGTTCCTAATGGAGTAATAACTCTTCCGAGCATTGCGTTACCAACGGGCATTGAAGCAACTCTACCGGTTCGTTTTACCTGATCGCCTTCTTTTACTAATGAAGATTCACCAAACAAAACACAGCCAACGCTATCTTCTTCGAGGTTAAGCACCATTCCGAAAACATCGTTCGGGAATTCTACAAGCTCGCTTGCCATAACTTTTGATAACCCATAAACGCGAGCAATACCGTCACCAACTTGCAATACGGTTCCGAAGTCATAGACATCAACTTCATTTTGATAGCCGGAAATTTGCTTCCGGATAATCGCTGTTATTTCATCGGGTTTTAAATCTACCATAATAATCTTCCTTTAGAATTCGCCTTCGACGAATCATTAGTTTAATGACGGTCCGCCGACTCTTAATTGATTTTTAATTAGTACTAATTGATGCTGAAGAGAGGCATCATAAATCTGGTCTCCACATTTAGCAACAAAACCGCCGATAAGACGCTCATCAACGGAGAGTGAGAAAATTACTTTTTTATTTAGAATTTTTTCAAATGCGGTTTTAATCGGCTCGAGCTCTTCGCTGCTTAATGGATACGAAGTTGTTAATGCAACGGGAATAATCCCAAGCGCTTCATTTTTTAATTCAACAAAAGATAACAAAACATCTTCCAGAACGTTTTCTCTCCCTTTGCGTATCATTAAAGAAACGAATTCAAAAAAATCGTTTGATATGCTTTCTTTAAAAAGAGTTGTGAAAACCGCAGCCTTATCTTTTGTTTTGATAATTGGATTCTTGAAGAATCTCCCCACTTCATCAGTTTGACTGAAGACGTGAAGCACAACCTCTGCATCCTTTGAAAAGATCTGCAAAGCTTGTCTTTCTTCTGCAAAGTCTAGGAGACTTTTTGCATATTTTACGGCAACTTTATTAACTGCCATGGTTAGTTTTTCTGAATTTCATCAATATATTTTTTAATCATCTCGGCATTTGCGTTCTTATCAACGTTTTGCTTCATAATCTTTTCAGCAATTGAAAGAGAAAGATCGGCAACTTGATTTTTAAGTTGATCAAATGCTTCATTTTTTTTGCGTTCAATTTCCTGGGAAGCATTCTCAATCAATTTTTGTGATTGGACTTTGCTTTCCTCAAGTAATTGTGTCTTTAGTTTCTCTGCATAAACCCGGCTTTGTTCAACAATTTTTTTTGCTTCATCTTCAGCGAGAAGAAGTTGTTTTTTATTCTCTTCAATCATCTGCTTCGCATCTTCATTAGCTTTCTCAGCCATTTGCAAAGAGTCTTTGATCTTTTGTTCTCTTTCATCAAGAGCTGCAAGGATTGGCTTCCATGCAAACTTTTTCAGAATTAGGAGCAAGAGAATAAATGTTAAGACCGTCCAGAAGGCTAATCCCGGATTAACGGAAAGCAAGCCACCGCCGCCGCCTTCTTCGCCGGAAGCAAACAATGCCGATAAAGCGATTATTGAAAAACCAAACATAATTAAACCTTTAACTTTATACTTAAAGAAACGAAACCAAATATATTCCGGTTATTATTTACCAGCAAGAATAAAGCAAATAACGAGCGCGAATAAAGAAATACCTTCGATTAAAGCTGCTGCAATAATCATAGAAGTTCTAATATTTCCGGCGGCTTCAGGTTGTCTTCCGCTTGCATCCATTGCTGATGCGGCTAATTTCCCTATTCCGAGTGCTCCGCCGATAATTGTCATTCCTGCGCCAATACCTGCGGCTAAAAGTGCAATACTACCTGTCATTGTGTTCTCCTTAATTAAATAAATTATTAATGATCTTGATGATATGCCATGCCGATAAACAATGAGGAGAGCATGGTAAAAATATATGCTTGAAGCAATGCTACTAAGATTTCAAGCAAGTAAATAAAAAGCGCCATTCCTATAGAGACCGGAGCTACCAAATAAGAATGCATTACAAAAATCAAACTGATAAGAGCATAAATTACAATATGTCCGGCGGTCATATTTGCAAAAAGACGAATCGCCAAAGCAAATGGTTTTGTAAAAAGTCCAAGTATTTCTACGACCAGCATTATTGGCAACAAGAAGACCGGCACTCCGTGAGGAATCAATCCTTTAAAATATCCAAACAACCCATTTTTATTAATCCCTGCTAATTGAATCATAAAAAAGGAAAAAATTGCCAATACCGAGGTAACCGTTATATTACTTGTAACCGTTGCAGAGTAAGGCAACAAGCCCAGGAAATTACTTAAAAGGATAAAGAAAAATGCCGTTAGTAAATATGGCAAAAATTTTTCCGAACCTTTACCAATAGTTGGTTTGGCAATTTCATCACGAACAAACTCTATTAAAATTTCAAAAAGAGTTCCCACACCCTTAGGAACCAGAGATTTTTTATAAGATTTTGAAACTCTCACCATCAAAATAACTAAAAGTGCTGCTGCAATCCACATAAACAAAACATGTTTGGTAATTGACAAATCAATTCCAAAGAGATGGATTTGAGGCAGTGGAATAGAGCCAAATGGGGCAAAATCCAATTTATTACTATCCATAATATGATGCATAATCCAATCGCTGCTAGAGCCGGCGTGAGCTGTTGAATCTTGCTTCAAAGTATCGGTAATTGCTGTTATTTGCTGTTCGCTCATGTTTTTTTATCAGTAATTATAGTCTTTTGTTTCGCTAAAATGAATATTTCAGCAATAAGAAAGTAAAAGTAAAATAGAAAGATGTCAAATATAAAATATTTTTGGTTAATCTTCAAGAAATGTAGCAACAGAAAAACCATTCCTAAGATATAAGCCATCCGAAAAAGCATCCCTCCAAGAACAATTAAGAGAAAAATTTGCTCGTTTTTATTCAATGACCACATTATAGCCAAAAATCCGACTGCAAAATTAGGAAGAACTACTATTTGTGCCAACAAAACCGCAAGAAAAAAATCGTGTTTTATAAAATTTTGTAAAAAAGCAGCTAAAAAAAAGAGAAGGATAACGAGATCGATAAATATCGCGAGAAAGAATAACTTATTTTTTTGCAGCATCCTGTTTCTTGCCTATTTCTGTTGCCGTTTTTATGAGATTATAAGTGCCGGCAAAACCTCCAAAAAGTCCTAGAATTGCAGTAAACCAGGGAGAACAATTAAATTTACCATCAAGCCAGGAACCTGCTAATATTAATATTACAATAGTTGCCGCGAATTGAACTCCGAGCCCCAAATAAGGACCGGCATCTTTAAACGATTTATTTAAACTACCGTTATCCGTGTTAAATATTTTTTTCATTTGTTTCCATGGAACTTTTCCCCTCAAAATGGGCTCCTTCTTCAACAACTAGAATATTCGCAAACAAATCTCCCTTTAATAAACAATTCTTTTCAAGAATGACTTTTCCTGAAGCATAGACAGACCCAAATATTTTTCCACCAATGGTAATATTAGCCGCTTTCACTTGCCCTTGAATCTCTGCTGTTGCACCAAGAACAATATTTCCGCCAGTAGTAACATCACCTTTTATACTTCCATCAACCCTTAAACTTCCTTCTGTTGAAAAATTTCCGTTAACTGTTGCACTTTTATTTATAATGCTAAGATTTTCCAGACTTGAATCACTTGAAACTAATTTCATTTTATCTCCTAATAATTAACAAAGATTTTTTCCGGGTCGAGCACAAAACCGTTCTTCCAAATTTCAAAATGAAGATGCGGACCTGTAGTAAGTTTCCCGGTATTTCCCGAAAGGGCGATCAATTCTCCTTGGGTTACAAAATCGCGCGTTGATTTTAAAAGTTGGCTGCAATGTTTGTAGACCGTAATATAATCATCTGCGTGTGCAATAATCAGCATATACCCATCATTAACCGTGTAATCCGAAAAAACAACATATCCGTTAGCCGCACTATAAATTGGAGTACCTATTTTAACAGAAAAATCAGTACCGAAGTGACCGTTATTAGCCGAAAAGCTGCGACTCACAAAACCATTAATCGGTTTTCGGAAAATTATTGATGGTTCGTTTTGGGCAAAAAATAATTCTTGAAAAACATTCCAAATACTACCGCCAATTTCTTTTTTTTCACTTGTTGGTTTCTTAATTAATGTTGAATCGCCAAGATAAATTGCATTCTTTAAATTTTGGTTTGTCTTTTTAAGCTTCTCAATTTCCAGAACAAGAACGTTAATTTTATCATTCAATGTTTGGAACTGGCCAAATCCTTTTACTCTTACAATATCGCTTTCACGTAGCAGAAGATATTTTGCCGGAGTGAACGTATAGAATAGTGAGAGCAGTAAAAACAAAATCATCGTGTAGATCATGATTGCCAGAAACAGCACTTTCCCTTTGAAAGTTTTGTTCGGAACTACCGATTGATTGGAGTTGGGAAGAACGACAATCGAAAATCCATATTTTGTAAGTAGGTTTTTAATTCTTTGCATTGATTTCTAAAAAATAAATTTATTATAACAATGTATCCAATTTTTCAATAACATTTTCAGGAAGCAGCTTTTGTCCGCAATTAAAATGTGAAAGCGGACACTCCTCATATCCATGAATACCGCATGGTTTACAAGCTAAGTCATTTAATCCAACAGAACGGCTCTTCCCGTTATACGGTGAAAAACCAAACTCCGGCACGGTTGAGCAATAAATTGTTAACACCGGAATATCTGCCGCCATTCCAAAATGGGTAGGAGCGCTGTCATTCGTAATCAACATACTGCATTTCGTTAAGAGATAAATTGTTTCTATTATAGAGTACTTACCTGCAAGGTTGATACAATTATCATTTAGTGCCAACCGGATTTCTTCATTTAAATTAAATTCTCCTTCAGATCCGGTGAGTAAAATTAAATAATTTTTATTTATCAATGCACGGCTTAAAGTAATAAAATGATCTTTTGGATATCTTTTAGTAAACCAGACACTTCCCGGCGCAATGACCATGATTTTTCTTTCGCTCTGAAGTGAAACGAGAAATGTGTCAATCTTATCTTTTACTTCTTCGTTAAATAATACTTTGGGTAAATATTTTGAATAAAGCTTTTCCGCATCGTTGGCGACTAGTGAAATATTTCTTAGCGTTTCGTGCAATTGATACTGGTACTGGACCTGATATTTGTACGCAAGAGAAAAGGTTGAATTGCTAAAGCCGATTGACTCCTTAATTCCCGTTAGCAGCACGAGTAAAGAAGTTCGGAACGAACGATGAGGAGCGACAATTACATCATAGTTGTTTTTTCTTAATCCGTTAGCAAAGGCAAAAAGAGCCCTGATCCCTTTATGTTTGCGTCTCTTGTCATAGATTAGCACTTCGCTAACAAAGGGAGATGCAAGAAATATTTCCGAATTTTTCGGAATTGTAACAACATCAATTTCTGCGTTGGGATTTTTTTCTGCCAATACTTGAAGCATCGGTAATGTTAAAACCGCATCACCAAGAAAAGCAGTTTGGATTACGACTATTCTTTTTTTATTTAGAATTTCCATCGGTCATGCATCCACAACCATTGTTCCGGCGCGGTTCTAATAGCTTCTTCTAAAATTGCAGTATGGCGTTTACTAATTTCCAACACTTTTTCATCTTCTGAATGTGGAAGATTCTCCATTGATACTTCTTCAAATCTAATTGAATAGGAGAGGTCTTTCTCCCTTTTCATTAATGCATAAACTATTGGGGCACCGGTTTTAATTGCAAGCGAAGCCGGACCGCTGAAACATGTTGATAACCTTCCGAAGAATAAAACACGTTGACTTTCTTTTGGAGCTCTCTGGTCTGCTGCGAGGAGAACTATGTTTTTATCTAATAATTCTTTATAAAAATTCCGCACGGTTATTCCAAGCGTGATCATTCTGTTTCCCCATTTGCCTCGATTTTTGACCATCCACTCACTCACTAATGTATTCCTTTGCTCTTTCATAATTACTCCAAAAGGAAATCCCATTTTCTGTGAAACAGCAAGGGCAGCATATTCCCAATTAGCAGAATGTGAAATGAGGAGGATGACTCCTTTGTTTTCGGAATATTTTTTTTCAAGGAGAGAAATATTTTCCATGTTAAAGTATTTTTCGACATCGCTTTTTTTAAGGATAGGAAGACAAAGAATCTCAATTAATGTTATAGCAAGGCTTTTGTAGCATGCAAAAGTAGTTTTAGCTATTTCAGTATTTGAAAAATGAGGAAAAGCTAAGGATAAGTTTTTCTTAACTACCTCTTTCCTGATTGGTATAAAGTAATAAAAAAGCAATGCGAATGGGAGCGCAAATTTCCTGGCGGCATCAATACCCAGCAGACAAAAGAATTTGCTTAGAGAATAGAAAAGAAAATATTCTAATTTGTTTTTCAACTTTGCACTTAATAATTATAGTAGATGATCAAAAAAATCATCTACTATAAAAGCTTCATAAAATTTCTGTAGTAAACTAATTTGTTGCAACCCTTCGCTGCCAATCATCATCTCTTAATTCTCCACGCATTGTTGAATTAATCAATTGGTAATCGGAAAAACCAGTTAAATCTGCAAAGACAAAGATTACCCCGCCTTCCAGATTATGATATTGCCATATTTCGTATGGTTTTGAATCCGTTTGATTCGGATACCGTTCAATTTCACTTGGTTCACCATAAAGAAGATATACGCGTCCTCTGTCTGTTTTCCACCCTTCTTTCTTCATCGCCGAATATTTCTGGTTTGCTTTTTCAACACGTGAAAAGTAATTCATATAAGTTTCATTTTCTGGTGTTTCAGGCGTTTCGTCTTTTTCTTTCCAAAATTTGTGTAAGAACTCTCGCTTCCCTTCAATTGAGGTTATTTTTGCAAACTGATTAATTTGATTTCTATTTGCTAAGTATTTGGATTTTGCGAATATTTGGTCACATTCTTCGGTAGATAATATTGCGAACTGACTCGCCATAAAATCAGAATTTCCTAGCTGCCGGAACGCCGTATCCGGGATAGCAGGATTATACACGAAAAACTTCTTAGATGAAAAAGCCTTTTTATTTGCCAAAGAATCTGTTGCCACTAAAACTAGTGTATAGGCGCCTGTTGGCATTTTTGAAATATTGACAGTATTTACTTCAACCCGGGATTCAGTTTTATTTGAAAATACTTTATTTTTAGAGAAGACCGCTTTGCCGCTGGCATTATAAACAAAGGCATGTAAATCAATGTTGCCTTCGGCAGTTTGTAGATTGTACAATTCAGTATAGTAATAGACGACAGGTTGAGTTTCACCAAACAAAAGATTTGGTGCCGGAATAACTTCCATGGTATTTTTGTAAAAAATTGATTCTTTATTTTCGCTATCCTGAATTATTCTAGATGCAATTTGTATATCGCTCAGAGAAAATTTTTCAGCTGTTATTTGAAGAAGATTCAATTTTTCTTTTAAAGATACTTTACTTTCAGGTGTATTGACATCAGCGACAGATATGGTTAAAAAATATTTCGAAGGAGGAAGAGCAAATCCAACGACTCCGATAAGATTAATATTTTTTTCAAGTTCAAGCGAGTCGGTTACTGCATTTTTAACTTTCCAATCTTTTTGCTGCACAACTTTACCGGAAGCGCTATCCACAATTGTTAAATTCATTAATGCTTCAACTGTATAGAGCGAATCCTTTCTTTGTGGCAGCATGCTTGACTGCATAATTGAATAATAGACCTCGACATATTTGGAGGATGCATCATAACGAAATGTTGCGTAATCAAATTCGTAACTGATTTTTTTTTGAGATAGTAAAGGGATAAGGAATAGAAAGGAGAGAATAATTAGTTTCTTCATAAATGTACCAGAATAAAAAAGGCTGGCATTAAGCCAGCCTTTTGATTAAAGAAATAAGAATTAAAAACCTAACGATAATGCAAAAACATGATTTCCATTAAAGTATTTTGCATCACGATAAGCATAATCAACAGTGACTGCTATACCGCCAAGGTCATAATGAATTCCAGCTCCGGCAGTTATACCATAGAGATAGTTTTCACTTGAAACTTGAGGAGCGCCTTGATAACCAACGCGGGCGAAAAACATCTTATTATAACCATATTCTGCGCCGAGTTTGTATTCATCACCAGAGTAATTATTAGTTTGGTAAGCACCTGAAAACTGAAGTGCATTAACTTCACCTAGATTCATTTTGTATCCAAGCCCCATCTCGAAGGATGAAGGTAAATCAAATGATGCTGCCTCAACTTTTAAATACGATGGAGGACGTTGTAAATCTGAAGCACTGGCTAATGACATAAGACCTGATCCGTCATACTGCATCTGAGGTCCAACATTTTTCATAGCAATACCAAGGTTTAATCCTTCAATATCACCAAGAGTCTCATACATAACACCAACATTGAAAGCGACACCAGTTGAATTGACTTCTCCAAGTGTTTCCATTACAATGTTTGTCGTTATACCAACAGAGATTCTATCTGTCAACTGTCGGGCATAGGTAAGACCAGCGGTTAACATTTGAGGAGCGAATGTTGCACCCGTTCCGTCAGGATCATGCGTAGTAGTAACTGGAATATCTCCAATCGCAAGCGATTTTAAGCTTAAAGCAATAACTCCAAAGCCTTCAAAATTCGCTGCGACCGCGCCATACTCTACACCAATGTCGGCAATATATGACATGTGCGAAAACATCACATCAGCGGAACTGCTTATTCTAGCGACACCAGCCGGATTCCAGAAAAGAGCTTCCACGCCATGTGACGTTGCAATGTTGGCTTCTCCCATAGCAATACCACGAGGCCCAACAGGAATTTGGAGCTGTGTAGCTCCGCCTGTACCAGTTCTGTTCCCACCTCCGGCATATACATCAAGTGTAAACTGGAGGGCAAAAACAATTATTAATAACCTAACTAAACTTTTCATTTTTTCTCCTATACTTTTAAGCTTTGTTTCATTTAGAATCTATCAAGAATTTGTTTTTCTTGAATTACAGCTATTTTTAGAAATGTAGTTTTTCCAAGTTCCGGCATTTCGATGTACGCGATGTACAATCCGCTGGCAACAGGCAAACCTGACTCATTAGCTAGATCCCATCTCTGGAATTGGCTTGTGGCGACTTTTTGAATTGTCTTTACACAAACACCGGCTAGATTGAAGATTCTAATTGTTGCTTTTGCAGGAAGATGACTAAATGTTACAAATCTGTTATACTTGTTTAACTCTTCCGAGTTTACTCCATAGTATGGATTTGGGAATACATTAATTTGACCTACTTGGTTCTGAGCAAGTTCTTTAGAATAAGAGGATCCTTTTGTACTAAATGACCAAGTATCGCCGAAATCAAAAGGATTATCATAAAATAGGTCTACAACATCACTAACGCCGCTATAGTTTGTTCCGTAAAATACAAGAACCCATGTAGCCGAATCTCTTAAAGCGCCGGTTAAAGGTGTAGTTGCATTATAATCAGAATTAACAATTACAGCATACATTCTTTTATTGGGAACCCAAGCATAGAATGGATTAGCTGTTGCCGCTTGTTCACGATCTCTAAACATTAAATTTACTTGCTTCTTGGTGTCTTTGTTCCAAACCTCAAAAGGTATTCGGATTAAGAAAGGAGCCGCTGAACCCGGATTTGGATTGAGCGGATGGTTCTTAATCGAGTTTGCATTCACTCCGGAGAAAATTGTAGCCAAAGACCCTGTTCCATCTTTTATTTTAACAATAGTATCAGTACCGACAACCGTCGTATCCCATACACCGGTAAATCGCAATTCATAATCTTGTTGGAGTTGAGCCATATCGCGCGTTCCAAAACCAAAATTATCAATCGCATAACTTGAAACAACACCACCAAATATTGTATAGTTCTGAATATCCAACCTTGTGGTGTAACCGCCTGAAGATAGTTTAGTTGTGCTACCTTCTGCTTTATGCAACTTTAACAAATCGGAATTAAAGTTAATTGGGGCTGCAAAACTACCACTGCGTGGGCCAACCTGAAATCCATCAACTACTGGATACGCAGATGTAGTAGACATTGCAGATATGTCATCTCGTGGAGGGAAATTATTGATAGTTTTAAAACTGGTTGCATCATTTTTATCAACTTCAGTTCCTTGATTCGGAAGAACTACTACTCCGGTATTAACATCTTTAATGTTCCAATATTTAGCAGTTCTTTTATTTGTTCCAATGGTAGAAACAGTTACTGTGCCCGAAGCATCAACCGGTCCACCACCATATCCATCGTCATAAACAACCCAATCAATGGTTGCCGGAAGTGTTAAAGAACTGACAGTAACTGTAAATTCTTCACCGCCTGCAAAAGGTCCATTTCCTGTATAAGGATGGCTTGTATCACCGAAGACAACTGTAGTACCTTTAATTACCGGAGTAACAGAGCCATTGCCCGCTGTAAATGCAGGAGCGCCAACAATTTCTGTACCGGCAGGGAACGTCACAGTAAGACCATCAGCATAATCATAATCTACAGATTGCAAATCAAGTAAAAAGTGAAGTTCTGCTTGAGGCAAACCTGAAGGTCCATAAACTACCGCTGCACTAATAGAAGTGCCAGTAAGAGTATCAGGATGATTTACACTATATCTCCTGGAGACTTTACTACCAGCAACCCAATCACCATTTACATCTCTGATTTCTTGACGTTCGTTAATAAATACTTGATAATCGTGTCCTGTTGTAACGGTTGGATCAACAACGGTTCCTCCGAATACACCACCAGCTGTTCCGGTAGTATGTTCGAGAGACAGAGTTTCATTTGCCGCGTCCTTAATGGAAACTCCAGGATCAGGAAGTTGAGGAATAACTGTTAGAACAGTAATCGGGTTTTCAAGATTATTAGGAACTGCTGATAAGCTTGGATTATAGCTATATGCAGTAACAGCAAAATAATATTTTATTCCGTTTACTAATGGAACACCGCCTCTAACAAGATCATTTGTAATTGAAATAAATCTTTGTACTCCATTGTCATTTCCAAACTGAACCGGAAGGGTAACAACCGAGCCTGAATTTGGATCAAAAACCAGATCATTGATTTTACCGGTTCCATCTATAATGTCATAAGTAGCCACACGATATCCTTCAGTAACTGCTGAAAATGCCGTCGGTAATTGATAAACATTATATCCTTGAAATGCATAGCCCTTTGAATTTGATCTTTCAGTGGCTAATATTTTAGCATCGTTCCGTGACCAATCAAGGACAATTTCTCTATCTAATTGAGTTACTGTAACTTCCGGGGCAGGAGGAGCAACAGGGAGATTAAAGAAACTATTATAAGCTCCCTGAGCTTGCTGATCATAAAATTTCAGTAATTCGATTGCCGAAAGTCTGTCAACACCAGGTATGGCGCCGGCAACTATTTCAGCTACTACAACTTCCTGTGTGTCACCCGGAGCCATATTGAAAGGACCGGAAGCACTTCCTTGACGTCTATCACCTGCAGGCAACTGAGCGCCATCTAACCAACCGGTTCTCTTAACCGGGTCACCGTTTAGAGCGTATGTAGTAGGTTGATTTGTAGTAAGATCAATAAAGGGTTCTCCAGAAATACCAAATTTACCCTGGAAGAAATTATAAAACTGGCGGTAACCATCTGCAGGAGCAGTAGTTCCCTGAGGAGGATCGCCAATATTTGGATCACCGTTAGCAAAATAATAAGCTGCGGTCATTGGCAAATTGATTTTACCAGGTCCAACTCTTTCATTGTTAAAAACACCATAATCAGAAGCATCATCAATTCCGTTTTTGTTTATATCTTCTCCAACAACTCCGTTGATAAGAGGACCTTGGAAAAAGTCAAAACCTACTGCAGGAGGAGGTAACGGACTATAGACATTATCTTTAGCAGATGCATTATAACAATACTGTAAACTCAACACAGTATCAACACCAACAAAATCATCACCGGCATCTCCAAGATCTACGTCAGCGAACATTGATACATACATATTATTGAATGTAATTGGTGAAGCAGTGCGATCTGTAATGTTAATCAATTTATATTTTCTGAAATAAGTATTGCCAAGAGCCCCAGCTTGATTATAAGCCCAAAGGGTTACCTGACATTCAATTCCTAATGGATTTGAATTATAGAGATAGGTTGTTTGTCCTGAATTTAAATCATTAGTAACATACCAGATGGTTTGATCTGATCCAGGAACACCAGGAATATCTGTATCCGCTTGATAAACACCGTCTCCGTTTTTGTCTTCAAAAGGAGCACCCATATCTGCCGGCCAGTGTGTCCAGTCAGTTTCATAGTCAGCTTTTAAAGTTGCAGCATCAGTTCCTTCATTTTTTGCATCTGCTGTTAAATCAATAACAGGCCCATTAGGATAAACATCTCTACGGACTCTGTAGATTCTGTATTTATCTAAAGTAGCATCATCAGCAGTACCATTAGCAAGTACCTTTCCGGGAACAAGGCCTGTTCTATAGGCTGTTCCACCTACTCTTGGATCAGTAAAACCAGAAACCATTGCACCCCATAGTAACCCGGAAGTGAATACTGCGGTTTTTCCGCTTCCTTTTGGATAAAAGAATCCGGAATTACCTGAAGAAGCGATATCAGAGATACCATTATTGTAAAAGTAACTTGAAATGTTGTTTATATCGAGGTAAGTTGCAGCCTTCTGCGTGTTAGTTTTACTTAACTTATTCCCTCCATCTTTCTTATTACCTTCAGCCTGAATCACTTCAGGCGCCAGAATTAAAATACTCATCAGAAAGACAAGTAAGTATTTAATTAATTTAGAACTCATATTGTTAAACTCCTATTTTTAATATTTGCTATCAAATTATTAGTACTCTAAACGAACGCCAAATCTAATCTGACGAGGTGGACCATAGAGAAAGTTACCAGTAGCACCTTGGTAGCCCTGGTAGTAATCAACATTAATAGCTTTGTACATTGCTTCATAATCCGCTCTTTGATCAGGATGCAAAGAACCGCCAAGAGTTGGATTGGTTAGGTAACCATCATCAGTAGCAGAACCAGTTCTTAAGAATACATTCTGAATATTTTTTGTGTCTAATACGTTAATCACAAACAAATAAACATTTGCACTCAACTTATCCATAATTGAAAATGTTTTATCAATTCGTAAATCGATTTGATAAGTAAATGGAGTAGTTGAAGAGTTCAAAGCTTCAATCGGTGATCTAAAACGAGCATCACCTTCTAGTGAACCGGTAGTTGTTCCTTTTCCTTGTCCTAAGGTAAACGGATGACCGCTATCAAATTTTAACAAAGCTGAAAATCCTAATTGACGAAGAATAGAAGATTCTTCATTTTTAGCGAATCGATAATCAATATTAAGATTTCCGGTGATTGCTTTATTGAAATCAAGAGGTTCAACAGAAGCAGGTTTGAAGATAGTAACACCATCAATTGGTGCACCTACTATACCAGCATGAGAATTGGCATTAGATCCGGTTCCAAGTGCGTTCTGGAAAGAAAGTGAACCGTTAATCTGTAGTCTTTCAATTCTTCTCATCGTAAAAGAAAGTTCAACACCCTTTGTTGTAGCAAAATCACCATTTTGTAGAACGTTGTAAGCCTGATACGCTGAGCCTGCAGCGGTTGGTTGCAGAGCGAATTCTACCTGACCTTGAACGTCTTTATAATATCCGGTTACATCAAATGAAATAAAGTCAGATATTTGTTGGGTAAAACCAACTTCGTACTGGGTTGTTCTTGTAGGTCTAACATTCCAGCCTGTTGGCGCACCAATAAAATATCCACCTCTCAAGTTGCCACCGATTCCATACATTCCGTTGTACAAATCTCGTAACTTTGTTTGTTGAACAAATTTACCAAATTGTGTATGAAACACAGTCGCATCTGTTACAGGGAATGAAAAACCAAGACGAGGACTTAAAGCACTGAAGGAAGGAGTTTTCTCCAATCCAGCAGGATTAATTTTACCTGTATTAAAATCGATAGCAGTTTCAGGACGCGTTGGGTCCTTAATCATGATGTTATCGACATCGATATAATCAAATCTCAAACCGATATTTAAGATAAGGTTTTTATATTCGATCTTGTCTTGAGCATAAACTCCGGCAAAAACAGGACGCTTTGGAGCCAGAAGACCTGGATCGTCTACACCTGCACCTGAATTGAATGTTGAATTAAGTTCATTACCATCAAAATCATATCCATACCCGTTTGTTAAGGTTAACATAACATCATTGTATGATTTTGGAGTCCCTAATTGAGAATTTGTATAAATTGAATTTGCATACGATGAAGCAGAAACAGCATAACTTCTAATAGTGTACATAGAAATTTCACCGCCAACTTTAATAGAATGAATTTTGTTTATTTCTGTAGAGAAAGCACCAGAAAAATTCATTTCTTCTCTCTTAGAGATGCCATATGCGGCAATAATATCATTAGGGGCAGAAAAACTAAATCCGAGAATATCGTAAGTAGTTGGTCTTCTATATCTTCCCGTTCTTCCTGCTTTAACATCGGCTTCTGTTCTGTTCCAAACCGCTCCAACGTTTGCATTTGCAACGCTATCACCATAAACTTTCCAATTGTTACCCAACAATGGGTCTGTACTTTCAGAAGTATTTAAGGTGTAGCCACCGCTTAGTTCGTAATAAGTGGTCGGGTTCAAAATATGAGTTATTTTACCAGAGAAAGCTGCATTAACCTGATCGTTAACTCCAATTCTTCCAAGGTCTAATAGTGAACTGATATTTCCGCCACCGCCAAGACCTTGATGCAAGGTAGTGTAAGACCCAGTTGCTCTAAAAATAAACGGATTATAATCAAATGTTACTGTACCTGTTCCTGTATAACTTTGAACGTCTGTTCTGTATGTCGGACCAGCAGGATAAGTAAGGTTAATAGAATTATTATCAGGGGTAGTTGAATTCGGATCTGTTATAGTACCCAAATCAATTCCTGGGAATGGCAATGGATTACCATCCAAAGTCCAATTAGAATTAAATAAACCAAAAACTTTTACATGGCTAAAGATAGGCCCACTTACGGTACCTGTAAATTCATTATACCCATAAGTATAAGCACCTAAAGTTTTTTTACCGTCAAATCTATTGCTTTTACTTTTGAAGCTAAGATTGTCAGTAACATAATCCGCAGTAATTTTAAGGTTTTCAGTTCCTGATTTTAACTGCGTACGAATAATACCGGCGTTGGCTCCACCAAATTCAGCAGTGTAACCACCAGCCTGTACTTGCACTTCTTCAACTGCATCTTGAACAATAGTAACACCACGACCACCGCTTACCGGGTTCGTTATGTTTGTCCCTTCAAGATAAAATCCAACTTCATCATTACGACCGCCTCTAACATATACATTTCTGTTATCCAGTACAACACCCGGTGTTAAACTAATAATATTGTTTAACCCTCTTACCGGCAAGGCATCAATAACATCACTGGTAGTTGCCCTAATTGCGTTCGTATTGCTTTTGTTGATGAGAAGTCTTTCTGATACTACAACAACTTCTCCAACAGCGATACCCTCG